>Ga0209034_10000911_pt1 | contig 14687 bp, 12 predicted proteins | sample MarorgKNORR_S2LV_2_FD_188219 | JGI IMG/M metagenome (GOLD analysis project Ga0209034, IMG submission 188219) | Marine microbial communities from the Southern Atlantic Ocean, analyzing organic carbon cycling - 250m_A/KNORR_S2/LV (SPAdes) (version 2) | ecosystem: Environmental > Aquatic > Marine...
AGCAACCATTCGGCGAGAGAGTATCGACTACTTCGCTTCATTGAGTGAATCCGATTTCGACAGTTTTGAAGTGACTAATCCCAGAGGAGGCACCATTACGTTGGCCGTCATGTGCCAACAGCTCATCTGGGAGTTCAACCAACACGGTGGGCAAATAAGCTACATGCGGGGAGAACAGCGGGGCCTTGAAGACACTGGGTATTCAGGAGGACTCCTGGAAGCCCACGCTTCCAATGATTCATAGCTAAGATAGATAACCCTCACGTCCGGAAAACCTTGCTGCCAATATACCCCTATGCTAAACTTTTGGAATTCTCCCAGGCGTGATTCTCGCCAATTTAACACGTAATTCGGTGACATGACTCAACCAGCAGGAACCCACAAAGGCGTAATTTTCTCCGGCATGCGGCCCACAGGACTTCTTCATCTTGGCAACTACATGGGTGCCCTCCAAAACTGGGTCACCCTGCAAGATGACTACAACTGCATCTACTGCGCTGTCGACATCCACGCTTTAACCACCGTGGAATCCAGCGAAGATATCCAAGCCATCAAACCCAACATTGAAGATATGGTGCTAGATTGGCTGGCTGCTGGCGTAGACCCGGAAAAGAGCATCGTCTTCATCCAGTCTCACGTTCCGGAGGTCATGACCCTACATACACTGCTCAGCATGGTCACTCCCCTGGGCTGGCTGACCCGCGTTCCGACCTTCAAAGACAAGGTGCGCCAGATGCACGAAACAGAGGAGACCGTCAATTACGGATTGGTGGGTTACCCGGTGCTCCAGACCGCCGACATCATTCTCTACAAGGCCGACACGGTTCCAGTCGGACAAGACCAAGTCCCCCATATAGAACTCTCCAGGGAAATCGTGCGCCGGTTCAACAACTTGTTTGGTGAGACCTTCCCCGAGCCCCAAGCAAAGCTTACAGAAGCGCGATTAATAGTTGGCCTCGACGGTCAAAATAAGATGTCAAAGACTCTAGATAATCACCTGGATTTGGCGGCCTCACCGGAAGAAACCACCAAGCGAGTTTTAACCGCATTCACAGACCCCCAAAGAGTTCGCCGCGACGACCCCGGGCGCCCGGAAGTATGCAACATATACTCCCTACATAAGATTTTCAGCGGAGCATCCGATGTGAATACCGTCTACGATGAGTGTGTCACCGCCGCGCGAGGCTGTGTCGACTGCAAGCGTCACGTAGCCGACAGCATCAACGATTACTTGAAGGAACTACGCGAGCGCCGGGAGGAGATCAAATCCAAACCGGGATACGTGCAGGAGATTCTCCACGAAGGCGGCAAGAAGGCCCGCGCCATTGCCGTCGAGACCATCAATGAAGTCTATGAAAAGATGGGGCTTAGTTAGCCGCTTGCTCACAGTTACCAGCCTTCCTGCGAGTCCAATTTTAGTTATGAGATTTTTATGTCTGATGAATTGATGCCGGTTTCCAAGAACGGCCGAACCGCCATGGATGTTGCCCTGGAAGCAGCTCGAGCTGCCGGAAGTATCCTGCGAGACAAGTTTCACTCAGAGCATGAGGTTCATTTCAAAGGGCGTTCAGACATTGTGACCGATGTTGACCTAGCTGCTGAAAAGACAATCATAGAACTCCTAAACGGTGAGTTCCCGGAATTCAGCATCTTGGCTGAAGAGTCCAAACCCGTGGACGGTGACTCGCCCTACAAGTGGGTGGTTGACCCTCTCGATGGCACCCGCAATTACGCTCACGGAATCCCTCACTTCTGCACCATCATTGCTTTAGCCAAGGACGACCACATAGTCGCCGGGCTGACCTACGACCCAGTTCGTGAGGAGATGTTCACCGCCATTGAAGGACAAGGAGCGTTCTTAAACGACTCCCAGATTAAAGCATCAGAAACCACGGAACTTAGCCGCAGTTTGCTTTGCTGCGACCTTGGCTATGTGGACGAGAAAGCCGGGTTGGCCATGGACATGATTCGCTCTCTGTGGCCAGGCATGTACAGCGTACGGTTCATGGGATCCTCGGGCTTAGGGTTAGCCTACGCTGCGGCAGGAAGGGTTGACCTATACTTCCACCATTCCCTGATGCCATGGGACGTGGCTGGAGGCCTGGTCCTAGCCCAAGAAGCAGGAGCGAAAGTCGTGGACCGTCAAGGCGGCCCCGGTGCCCTCTTCACCCCCAGCGTCATCGTCTCCAGCCCCTCATTGGTGGATGAATTCCTCAAAACGACAGAAGGGCAACCCTGGCGAACGGCGGGGTAAGTCTGCAGAGTGCCTAAGCCCTGATTACCGCAAAACATCACGGAAATTCAATCGAGATGCACACGCTGACAACCATGCTTCTTCCATGTGATTTCAAACGGGCTCGGCTGTAGCATCTGTGGTATCAGATCGACGGTTTCCTAAAGCGTCGACAGCAGGAATGCAAAGACGCTCAAAAACTATGGATACCGTAACACCCTCAACCCACCTGTTATCTCGGACTCCGTTCTTCGCCGACCTGCCAATCCCCTGAAAAGAGTTCGAGTCTATAGATAATGAACCTAATATATGAACCATAAGATATGGATTAGCGGCAGTCGTTGCAGTATGTCGTCGTTGTCTCTTAATACTGTTTAACTTCACGAATCGTGAATATCCCAGTGGACTGGTCGTTGGAATCTCCAAAGATAGGATGAACCGATGGGAAAACCGGCTTTATAGCCCTCGACAAATCAATTGCCCACAGTTAAATGGTCAACATCACATTCCTAGTAGAAGGATTTAATGAACCAGTGATTCAGGAAATAGTTGTTTCCTCTCAGAAGCAAAACCCCTTTGTTGACCGACGGCACGAAGACCGTGAGCATAAGAGGAATCAAAGATCTTTCATTCCGGACCAATAACCGGTGTTTTGCCACCTGGTTTCTGCAGGATCGAAGGTTGGCTTAATATTCTATGACACAATAAACCGGTATCGTGGAGATCAACCTACCAAGGTTTGAGAAATGGAAGAGAGACAGGGTCTCTGAAGTTAAGGAAGTTTCGATAGTGACGACCAAGACTAACTGTTTATGACCGACATCTGCGAAGCCAAAACCAGACCCTGAAAATCCCTCATGCTCCCATCGATTCCCCTGTCCCAAGTAGGCCCGGAATCCTAACGGCGTGTCCCTGGCCCTTGATTCCCTACCAAAACGTCCGCTGCCAGCAATTGGTCAACCTCGGTTTGGCTGAATCCGTTTTCCAACAGAACCTCTGAACTGTGTTCGCCCAGCTTGGGCGCGCGAGTGCGTATCTGGCCTGGGGTTTTGGACAGCTTCAACGGAATTCCAATGTTGTGGATTGTTCCTACTTCTGGGTCTTCCAAGTCCACCAACATCTGCCGAGCCAGCACCTGCGGGTCTTTGTAAACCTGACTCATGTTGTAGATGGGGCCTGCGACCACGCCTGCTTCTTCCAGCATTCTAAGCCAGTTGGCAGTGGTGTCAGTAGTGAAAGTCTCCTCCAGCAACGCGGCTAATTCGTCTTGCCGAGCCTTCCGGTCCCCAGGCAGCTTGAACCGATGGTCTTCAATGAGACCTTCTTGACTGATAGCTCGGCATAGCTGCTCCCAGGTGGGCTGGGTTGCAGCTCCGATGTTTAAATAACCATCTGAAGTACGTAGTGCCTGGTAGGGAGCCGAAACCCGGTGAGCTGAACCAAGCGGTCCAGGAACTTCTCCCTCAGCGAAGTAGACCGAAGATTCCCACACGGTGTAGGCAACACCCGCCTCCATCAGAGAAGTGTCTACCTGCTGTCCCTGTCCGGTCTTCAAGGCGTGAATGTAGGCACAAAGAACACCGTTCGCAGCCAACAACCCTGCGGATATATCGGTGATTGGCACCCCCACTTTTGCCGGTGGCATCTCTGGATGACCAGTGATACTCATCAGTCCACTTACCCCTTGAGCCACCAAGTCGAACCCTCCTTTTAACGCGTCGGGGCCAGTGTTTCCGAATCCTGATACTGAGCAATATACCAAGCTGGGTTTAATAGCTGAGAGAATCTCATAACCAAGACCCAAGCGTTCCATGACGCCGGGCCTGAAATTCTCCACCACGGCGTCGGCTTTTTCCACCAGACGCTTAAACATTGCCTGGCCATCTTCATTACGAAGATCCACTGCCAAACTGCGTTTATTACGGTTCAGGGCCAGGAACCCAGCCGACCAGTCCTCGATAAAAGGTGGCCCCATTCGGCGATTATCATCGCCGCCGTTGGGTTTCTCCACTTTTATTACGTCTGCCCCCATATCTGCCAGGGCCATGGTGCAGAAAGGTCCGGCCATAATTTGGGTCAGGTCCAATACCAACATCCCTGACAGGGCTGAGTCGGTCGTCATTTATTCTCCTCTGGTCGATCTGGTTTCCAGGCCCAATAATAACCGATTTAACGTAAGGCAGCAGGAATGTCAATCACTGTTATGAATTCCAGGTTCCCAGGTAATCCCATTTGAATCCCGCGCAAATCCAATATTTAGGAAAAACATCTGCATTATACGAACAGACTCACCTGGGTTGGGTGACCATACATCTGCTGAAACAGCTTCACTTGGTCAATCGAGCGCACAAAGGAAAAATAAGAGTAAAGCAAGAAGCGGATTAGATTTTTCACGAACCGACACAGAGCATCATTCCGGAGTACAAAACGCTTATGGATTCCAAGAACCTTATCGAAGACAATATGCTCTTAATGCGGAAATGGTTCCCACCTACGGCTGGTTCGCGGACATCGTCAGAACCGATGCTCAGATATATGTGGTCATCCTTAATCAACAACCTGGACAAAACCTGAACAAGATTTGAACGATGGCAATTTCTGAATAATGAGACTTCTGGCGCTCAGTATTCGTAAAGTCGACCTAGCCCAACAATCAGGAGTCGCTCATAAGGTCTACAAACTACCTACCCCCAAGTACTCCGCTGGTATATGATTGAGGTAGAGACTCTGTAATGGCTGCCGAATTCCAGGTAAAATCTTCGGTTTCCGCCCAACTATAGCCACTCAATCTGGTTTCCGATTGATTCATCAGATAAAGCCGTAACCTCAATATGATTGAAGACCTACCTCTAATCCGAAATATGGTACTCGCCGTAGCTGCGGGTTATATCCTTGGTGCTCTTCCATTTGCTCATATAGCCTCACGCATCCGAGGGTTTGATGTGTTCACCACTGGAAGTACTCTGGCTGGCACAGCCAACGTATTCTTCAATGTGGGACATCGCACCGGTGCACTGGTATTGGTGGGAGATATAGCTAAGGGATCTGCTGCCGTGTTTGTGGCGTGGACCTTGGACGTGCCACCTACTTTGATACTAGTGGCAGGCGGATCCGCTGTAGTTGGTCACTGGAAGTCTATTTTCACCAGATTCAGGGGCGGCGATGGCATGGCTCCTCTGATCGGCGTCACTATAGCCCTAATGCCAGCTCTAGCAGTACTTGGCGGAGTGGTTGGCCTGGCGACTCTAGTGATAATGCGCCATTCCCCTCTACGGTCCTCCTGGGGTATATCCGTCAGTTTTCTGGTAATGTTGGCGATTAGCCAGTACTACCAGATCGAGCGAGACCTGGTTACCGGCCTAGTAATCCTGGCATCCGTTGTTCTACTGCGAAGTATGTTCACTCGACGACGAAGATTATACATCGCATCACTCCCTGTCTACCGTGACCTGGACGACGAGGATCCTCTCCAACACGAAGACACCGTAGAAATTGACCCTGACGCAGACATGGGCCATGCGGCTTCCGGCCCGCGGTAAAGCTTAGAGGAAATTAAACTTCGTCTTCCTGATCTTCTTCCGATTCCATATCTCGGCGCAAGTTCCTCATTTCCAAGGCCCAACCAAGATGTTCGTCATGCATCGCGTCTTCCGCCAACTGAGGAGCAATCTCAAGGACACGGTCCAGATGATTCAAACAGGCAGTCACATCACCATTCCTTGAGTAGAGACGGGCAGCGTTGTAATGAGCAGACGCCAATTCTTGGTTGGAATCTAATGAACTATGGTAGGCCTCCAAAGCCCCGTCTAAGTCGCCCATAACTTCAAGAACCGCCCCTCGGTTGCTATGGGCTTCAGCGAACTCCGGCCGTAGTTCCAGAGCCGAATCAAAGTCAAGGATGGCATCTTTGTAATCCTTCAAGGCGTCGTAGGTCAGTCCCCGATTGTTGAATGCCTCTGCGTCGTCGGGGGTCAATTCAATCACCTGGCTATAATCGGCCAGGGCATCGTGCAGATTACCCAGGTAATAATTGGTTCTGGCCCGGTTGAATAAAGCGAACGAGTTTTCTGGATTCAATTCAGTAGCCATGGTATAGGCTCTGATGGCCTCCGAGTGCAGGCCCAATTCGTCCAGCGATGCACCCTGGTTCAAGTAACAGTTGGAAATGTCTGGCTGAACGGCAATAACCTTGTCGAACTGGGCCACTGCTTCTTGATGTCGGGCCGCCTGGGCTAGAAGAATTCCTCGGTTATACATGGCATGAACGTAATCCGGTACCAACTCTATAGCGCGGCTGTAATCAGACAAAGCCTGATCCGTATACCCCAGGTCATCATTGCCGTTGCCACGCTGATAGAAAGCCTCGGCCAATCCCGGGTGTTGCACCAACAAGTCGGTAAACTCGCGAACTGCGTCTTGCGGACATCTCAGCCGCAGATAGGTAAGACCCAAGTTGAAGCGTGCATCAGCTAAAGAAGGTTCATCTTTCAAGATAGTCGAAAATGCCTCAGCAGCGTCGTCGTATCGACCGGCCGCATAACAGCCATTGCCAAATACCAACAAATATTCTGACGAGACTGCTTCTTTAACATCGCTCCCTGCAGCCGTCACTGCCGCCTCAATAATGGCCCGAACCTCCGGACTCATCCGAGCTCCTCTTGGTCTGGGAGTGATACGACCAGGCCCGGTCGCATATTGATCAAGTAGCTTCGCCAAGGCGGCTAAGTTCATTGGTAAATGCTCATATTCCGGGTGTTCAATCAAGGGAAATAAACCTTCACAAATAGGATAAATAAGGTATTAGCATGTCGAACCTAGTAACCCATACAGCATATCATTTCCGTCCAATTTCTCTAAAGAATCGGTATCAAAGGTCTGATACCTCGTTGAAGAATCGGAGGGCCGCCCTTACAATTACCGATACATGAAAGTTATGTCGGGTCCAAACTCGAATAACCAGGTAATTCAGATTTCTTTCAGGAGTCAAACGTGGCCCAAGCAGAAACAATCATCTATACCCACCCCGATTGCGCATATTCCTCTGGAGCAAAGATGGATTACCGGAAACGCAAGGTGGAGTACACTGAGATCGACCTAGCCAAACAACCAGACCAAATTCCCGCACTATTGGCGTTGACCGACGGAGAGCGAATCACTCCCGTGATTGTTGAGAACGGAGAGGTTACCATTGGGTTCAAAGGCGGCACTTGAGACTTCTAATTTAGGTCAGTTGACCTCTTATAAATTTCCGAACAAATGTACTGACATTTCCTTCTTGTTGGGTAATGGGAAGCGATGCTAGCATGCGCCGCAGACCATATTGACGTGAAATAAACTGACAACCGACGCTAAGAGAAAATCTCCGGCGTTCGACGTTGGGCTAAGGATGGGTGAGGATGAAGGCTAGAGAAAAACTGGAAACTATCGAAAAAGCCGATAAAAACAAAGTTGAGGCCCTAGAAACAGCTCTAGGACGAATCGAAAAGGACTACGGAAAGGGCGCGGTCATGCGTCTGGGCGAGATTTCCGGAAGCCTGGCTACAGAGTGTATCCCCACAGGGTCTCTGGCTCTGGACATTGCACTGGGAATCGGCGGGATTCCCCGAGGTCGGGTCACTGAAGTCTTCGGTGCAGAGTCCGCAGGTAAATCAACTTTGGCCATCCACATCATGGCCGAAACCCAGAAACTCGGCGGCATTGCGGCCTACATAGACGTAGAGCATGCCCTTGACCCTATCTATGCCGCAAATTGTGGCCTCAAGCTGGATGACCTTCTGATTGCCCAGCCAGACAGCGCCGAACAGGCACTCGACATTACAGAGCAATTGGTTCGTAGCGGAGCAGTAGACGCCGTTGTGGTTGACAGCGTCGCCGCTCTGGTTCCCCAAGCAGAGATTGAAGGCGACATGGGTGACACCCACGTTGGCTTGCAGGCCAGACTCATGTCCCAGGCACTGCGTAAATTAACCAGTAGCATCCACCGATCCAGGACCGCCGTTATCTTCATAAACCAGATTCGTGAAAAGATTGGGGTCACCTACGGTAGCCCGGAGGTGACCCCCGGTGGACGAGCACTGAAGTTCTACAGCTCAGTAAGAGTTGACCTCCGCCGGGTGGAGTCCATCAAGCAGGGCGCAGAAGTTATGGGCAACCGCGTCCGGGCCCGCATTGTTAAGAACAAAGTCGCAGCCCCATTCCGTGTAGCTGAATTCGATATCATGTTCAACTTGGGCATCAGTAAGATGGGAGACATCTTGGAGATTGGGGTAGAACAAGGCGTGGTCAAGAAATCCGGAGCCTTCTATTCCTACGGTGAAACCAAGTTGGGTCAAGGACGAGAAAATTCCAAAGATTTCCTGATCCAACATCCTGAGATAGCTGAATCAATTGAAGGTCGCCTACGTAGTCCGGTGGACGAACCTACCGAATCGGCCGAACTTGAATTACCAGATAACGGGTTGAGCAGCAGTCCGAATTCGGTTGCTGACTTCTTAGCCAATAATGGCCTGGAACAAGGTGACAGAGAATAATCCCTCTGAACAGACTCATCTAAGACACAGAGTAAAAACGGCCGGGTTCGGGAATCTACTCCAATTATTACAACTGGCCGTTTTTACTTAATCAAATTCACTGAACCACCCTATCAAACATGGTCAACAAGATTTCCGGAGCGACCGTCCATGGCCATATCGAACAAACTACCCAAAGATCCGGATCCCTCATATACCAAGGCTAAAAACGCCGCCTTGCGCCTTCTCTCATATCGTTCCAGGTCAGAAAACGAGGTCAAACGCCGTCTGCAGGGTCGTTACACAGAGGATGCAATTAAACATACGCTGGAGTCATTGCGCAGCCAGGGATTGGTGGATGATATTTCCTTTGCCAAAGAGTGGCGATATCAACGGGAGAGATTCCGTCCCAGAGGACCGGCTGTGATTAGCCAGGAACTGCGCAAGTTAGGAGTGAACAGGGAGACCATCCAAGAAGCACTATCTGATTTCGATTCAGCGTCCAACGCTTACAAAGCCGGTTCTAAATACGCCACCAAACTATCGGTGGAAGACGGCACCGTCTTTCGGCGCAAGCTCGGCGGGTTCCTTCAAAGAAGGGGTTTCGGTGGTGAGGTCCTGGGTCAGACGATTGAGCGTATCTGGCAGGAGCTACTTGACCCGCTGCACAGCCGAGTAGATGGAGACAGCAAGTACAATTAGCCCCCAGAAACTGGCCGTTACCGGACTAGAAGACAAGAACAAAACTATGATAAATGCCCCAACCACTGCCCCTGCAGCGATGTAAGCCAGTCCATTACTCCGTTTGGCGTTCACTGATTTACTAATCAGCTCACCGGATGCATAGCCAATCGCCAACGCGGGTATCGATGATAAAACACCGAAGCCCCCGAATAACGCATTGAATATTATCCAGAGAACCCCACCGCCGATCGCGACCCCCACTCCAACACCAATAGCCCTGGCGTAATAAGTTGGTTGAACGTCAAATGTGGGCATCTTGCTGCCCTTGCCACACTCGGGACAGCGGATTCCAACTGAGGCCTGGATCATGCATTGGGTGCATATGCTCTCGCCGCATTGGCTGCAAGATAGACCAGTTTCAACGCTGGGATGCCAGTTGCAGTGGGCGACTTGAAGTGATTCTTGGTTGAGGCCTGTTTGTTGTTCCATATTCCTAATATTTAAATAAAGTGTCTGCCTGACAAATTGGATTCAGGAAGAACCTTCAGGTATACGTCTTACCCAGCCGTTTCGGTCAGACACGTCCCGGTCGCGAACTAGTCTGTTGAACAGTACTCTTTTACGGGACAAATCCTCGGGGAATGGCATCCAATTAGCCGACAACCTCTTCAGAATTACGATACCAAGTAACCCTAGGCAATACCAGACGAGATTCAGGTGATCGTGCACCATGTAGGACCATAACGGCAGCAAGGCAAGGGATATAAGAACCCACAACCCTGAACTCTTGGTTATCTTCCAACCACCGATCGCCACGACCGCGCACATAATTGCCAAGAATGGAGACAGAGCCACAAGGGCTCCACCCGCCACTGCGATTCCCCTCCCACCTTGGAGCTTTAGAAAGACAGACCAGTTGTTGCCGGCGACGGCCAAAAGCGAAGGGCCGATCAAAAAAGCAGACGTGCGGTCAATATCCAGCACGTACAACGCTACCCAAATAGGAGCAGCCCCCTTGATGAAGATCTCAACCCCAGCCACAGGGTAGACCCATTTCTTACCAACATGTTCATAGAGATTGGCGCTTCCCACGTTTCCACTACCGTAGCCACGGATATCCACGCCCCGGACAATCCGACCGATGAGATAAGCAGTCGGAATCGATGCCAGCAGGAAGCTTCCTATGTAAAGAGCAGCTATGTCCATGATTTTGGCCCTCTAACCGAGTTAGCCCCGGTCAGACTTACCGTTGGCAGCCGCCGTTTCTAGAAGTTTGATTGTCTCTTCAGGCGGGCCTAGAGTTCCCGGTAGAGGTTCACCAGAGTTCCCAAGTCCGTGGTAGTCGCTGCCGCCGCAAGGAATCAAGTCATATTCCTTGGCCAGCCGAGCCAAATGGCGGACGGTGTCATCGTCATATTGGGCGTAATAGACTTCCATCCCAACCAGCCCGACTTTCTTCAGGTTGGCTATCCCGGCTTCCATGTCGTTCATGAATGTTGGGTGGGCTAGAACCGGCACACCGCCAACCTGTTTTATCATCTCAACACCAGCGGCCGGAGCCAATTTAGGCCGGTCATAGTACGCTAGCCCATCGTTTCCCAGATACTCCTCAAAAGCCTCTTTGGGCTCCTTAAAGTAACCCGCTTCCACCATGGCCAACGCGATGTGTGGCCGTCCCACAGTTCCGTCTCCGGCAAAATGCTGGACGCGCTCCCAGTCTACAGGTTTGCCCAAGGCCTCCAGTTTCTCAACCATAATCTTAGCGCGATCAACACGGCCCCGGCGAAATCCAGACAGCGTGGCCTGAAATTCCACATCATGATAATCCAGAAAATATCCTAGGACATGGACCTCGTCTCCGGGTATGTCGGCGCTCATTTCGATGCCCGGGATGATGCGTAGATCAGGAAATGCCTTGGCGGCTTCATAAGCCTCAGCCAATCCTTCTGTACTATCGTGGTCGGTTATAGCGATCGTTTTAAGTCCGTTTTTCGCCACCATCTGTACTAACTCAGTGGGCGTGAGTCTTCCGTCAGATGCGAGGGTGTGCAAGTGTAGGTCTATAGTTGCGCCCAATCTAAATCACGTTCCTATTTGTATGGTTGGCCTGCTTGATCGGCCTGTATGTTCATATTTGTCTGGTTATCAGTATACTCAAGATCCGCCTCGACTCAATTCAAGTCGGCATCTCCACAGTACAGTAATAGACATTGCTCAGATGAGGTGGGATCGATGATGAAACTGCTTAAAACTAGTTCAGATTAAAAAGAGGACCTCGAAGCGCGGGTGCCCGGCTTCCAGATCCTCTTTATGATTGGATAATTTTAAGTGTTACTTTGCGTATTCGACGTTCCGAGTCTCCCGAATCACGGTCACTTTAATCTGACCGGGGAAGACTAGCTCTTCTTCCACCTTCTTGGCTATGTTTCGGGCAAGGCTTGCGGCTTCGACATCATCCAAGTCGTCTGGTTTAACCATGACCCGAACTTCTCGTCCAGCCTGAATGGCGAATACCCTCTCCACACCGGTGAAACTGGTTGCAACCTCTTCTAATTCTTTAAGACGTTTAACGTACAACTCAAGAGATTCTCTGCGGGCACCTGGCCGTGATGCGCTAATAGCGTCGGCGGTGGCTACTAAGAACGACTCCACAGTCTCATGGTCGTCGCTGTGATGCTCTAAGATACCGCGGTAAGAACTGTGATTGATACCATGCTTCCGGGCAATCTCGGCGCCAATCTCAGCGTGAGGACCAGAAACCTCATGAGTGACCGCCTTGCCGATGTCATGCAGGAGACCACCCATCTTAGCGACTTGTACATTGGCTCCGGCTTCTGCAGCCAACATGCCGGAGAGCAACGATACTTCGATGGAGTGCTTAAGTACATTCTCCCCGTAGCTGTAACGATATTTAAGCCGACCCAGTAAGTGAATCAGCTCTGAGTCCAGCCCGCTTACCCCGGCATCAAAGGTGGCCTGTTCACCGGCCTTCATTATTATCTGCTCAATCTCTTCCTGGGCTCGGTTTACCATATCTTCGATTCTGGCGGGCTGGATTCGCCCGTCTGAAACGAGTTTCTCAAGGGCCAAACGGGCTATTTCCCGCCTAACGGGATCAAAACAAGATACGGTTACCGCCTCCGGAGTGTCGTCGATAATGACGTCAACGCCAGTGAGGGCTTCCAATGTCCTTATGTTACGTCCTTCGCGGCCGATGAGACGGCCTTTCATCTCATCATTAGGCAAGGAAACCGTGGAAGTTGTAATTTCAGAAACTACGTCGGTTGCAAGACGGTTGATGGCAACTGTGATTATTTTGCGTGCGTTTTGGTTGGCCTTTTCTTTGTATTCTTTCTCTAGTTCGTAGTACCGCTTGGCCAGGTCATGCACTGCTTCTTCTTCGCCGCGTTTGACCACTTGTTCGCGGGCCTCTTCAACACTGAGGCCTGCCACCTGTTCCAGAGCTTTGGATTGTTCTGCTTTTAGTTCCTCAGCTTCTATCCGCGCCTGCTCTATTTCCGTCTGTTGGGATGCTAATTCGCGCTCCTTTTCTTCTTGTGCTTCTACCTTCCGTTCCAATTGTTCCTCCCGCTGCATGTGCCTGCTTTCCATGCGGTGGAACTCTTGGCGTTGATCTTTAAGATCTGTTTCTGTTTCGTTACGTAGTTTTAAAGCCTCTTCCTGGGCCGCCAAGAGGAGTATCCTTCTCTCCTCTTCAGCCTGGGTGACTATACCTTTAGCGCTCTCTCCAGCGGCCTGCGCCAATATGGCATCATTCCGAGATTTGAGTGCGAGCCAGGTAGCAACACCAATCCCTGCGGCCGCCAGGACGGCTAGGATAACGATGATTATTTCCAAGGGATCACCTATTCCTTTCCGCCTAGTGTGCCTAAAAAAGGAGCTACTGCTCCTGACTAACATCCTACCCAGATGACTAGGTGGTGTCAAGGCAAAACACAGTGCCTCAGACACCATAAATCTAACCGAATAGACATGACTTTAAACTGTTTCGACACAAATCCATCAAGCATTAGATATGAGCGAAAATAAATGCCATCCAGTTAGTACAAACACTTACTATAAAACTATATGCAAAACCTGCAAGAACGACCCAAATAACCTGCCCAAATAAGCGATCAGTGATGTCTTAACTCGGCAACACTGCCCTTGAGCCTCCACTTAGCCTGCTCTATAATGGGCTCAAACTTATAATCATCGATTCATCTACCCCTGTGATTTGAATTCCCGTTTGGTGAAATCCAGTTTGGAGAACAGAACACAACGGTGTTCGTAAATGGCTAACTCGGATTATTACGACATCTTAGGCGTGTCCAGAGGCGTTGGCGAAGAGGACATCCGCAAAGCTTTCCGCAAGAAGGCTATGGAATTCCACCCAGACCGCAACAAAAGCCCGGACGCAGAAGACAAGTTCAAGGAAATCAACGAAGCCTACCAGGTTCTTTCCGACCAGAACAAAAGAGCCCAATATGACCAATTTGGCAAAGCAGGTGTGGGTGGCAACGGAAGCTCCGGCCAGCCGTTTGACGGATTCGATGGCTTTGGGGGTTTCGGTGACATTTTCGACTCCTTCTTTGGCGACCGGACAGGTAGGCGACAGGCGCAGCGCGGCACTGACCTACAACAACGTGTGGTGCTAGCCTTTGAAGAGTCTGTCTTTGGCGCAGAACGTGAACTTGAACTGACGCGCCTTGAGGATTGCGGAACCTGTTCCGGGGCCGGAAACGAACCTGGAACACCTTTGAACACCTGTAATACCTGCAAGGGTCACGGGCAGGTTCGCCGTGCCCAACGGAGTGTGTTTGGCCAATTCACCCAGGTGACCACCTGCACCAGTTGCCAAGGACGCGGGTCAATTATTAAGACTGCGTGCTCCAACTGTCGGGGTGGCGGTAAAGAACGCAAGACACGCAAGATATCAGTGAACATACCCGCCGGAGTTGAAAGTGGCATGCAGGTGCGACTCAGCGGTGAGGGGGATGCAGGTAGCGAAGGCGGAGGCTCCGGGAACCTCTACGTCTATATCGACGTGCAAGAGCACCAGTACTTCGACCGTGAAGGCTCCGATTTAGTATATGACCTTCCAATCAACATCGCAGAAGCAGCATTGGGCGTTAACAAATCGATTCCGACCTTGGACGGCGATGACGAAGACTTGAAACTCCCCAAGGGTACTCAGCCCGGTACGGAGTTCAGAATCAAGGGCAAAGGAGTTCCCCACCTTAACGACAACCGGCGCGGCG
>Ga0209034_10000913_pt1 | contig 14658 bp, 14 predicted proteins | sample MarorgKNORR_S2LV_2_FD_188219 | JGI IMG/M metagenome (GOLD analysis project Ga0209034, IMG submission 188219) | Marine microbial communities from the Southern Atlantic Ocean, analyzing organic carbon cycling - 250m_A/KNORR_S2/LV (SPAdes) (version 2) | ecosystem: Environmental > Aquatic > Marine...
ATCTTTGGCAATAGATTCAGTTTCTTGTTTGGTGAGCCAACCCAAATTTTTCTTTGCTTTTCTTAGATTAAAGAATAATTTTCGTTGTGCCTTTGTTGTCGCAATTTTAACAAGTTTCCAATTTTTAAAAATAAACTCATGAATTTCTGCTCTTATCCAGTGAACAGCATAGGTTACCAATCTGACACCATGTTCAGGATCGAAGCGCTTTACTGCTTTCATCAATCCCATATTACCTTCTTGAATCAAATCAGAAATAGGCAGACCATAACCGCTGTAACTTCTTGCAATATATACGACAAACCTTAATTGAGACAAAATTAATTGTTGCGCAGCATCAAGGTCGTTGTCTTGCTGATAACGGAGTGCAAGCTCTTGCTCTTCTTCTTTACTGAGTACAGGAACTTCGTTGACTATATTAATATAAGCCCCAATGCTGCCCAGAGGTCCAGTAAAAACCAAGTCTTTGTTCAATGTTAATTCGTTTGCCATAATTCCTCGAATAATTGGACAATTTTAGCACTCTAAGGGAAAGAGTGCTAAATATTATTGGTTATTGTTATAAAAGTGTATAAATATCAATAGATTATGAAATAAAATAAAGCTAACATTAGCTTTAATCTAAGTGAAAATATGCGCATTCTTAAAGTAGATAATTTATGACAGCCAAAGGAGGAATTCGAATTATTGGTGGTCGTTATCGTGGCAGAAAGATTCCAGTAATGCATAAACAGATAAGACCAACGAGTGACCGGGTTAGGGAAACTTTATTCAATTGGCTAAGTTCTAAGCTGGTTGATAAATCTTGTTTGGATCTTTTTGCAGGTACTGGAATTTTAGGTATTGAAGCATTGTCTAGAGGAGCCAGAACAGTCGTTTTTGTTGACCATCAAGAGGGTGTTGTTTCTGAGATCCAATATCAGATAAGTAACTTGCAACTAAAGAATTGTTCAGTGGTGCACTCAGATTCATTGAGGTTTTTAGATAAACCGAAAGATCCGAGTTCCTTCGATATAATATTTCTAGATCCACCTTTTGGAGTTTATGACTTACAAAAAATTTTGGACTATATTGATCAAACAAAATCGCTTAATCCGGAAGGTTTGGTTTATTATGAATCCAAGCAGTCTCTTGAGAAAACTACAATTAGTGATTCCTGGGACAATTATCGGGAATCTAAAGCGGGAAATGTATATTATGGGCTTCTCACAAAAAAACTTAATTAATTTGGAAGCCATAGTTGTATGAAGGGATTATACCCAGGGACGTTTGACCCAATCACCAATGGTCATTATGGGATTATCCATAGGGCCTCTGCATTGTTTGAAAACCTAGTTGTCGGTGTTGCTGTGAGCCCCGAGAAGGAGCCTTTGTTTTCAATTGAACACAGGGTTGAAATGGTAAATGAAGTTTTACAAACACTGCCTAATGTTGAGATTCAGAAATACTCCGGGCTAACTGTCAATTTTGCCAAGGAAATTGATGCCCATGTATTAGTCAGAGGGCTTCGCTCACCTGCAGATGCCCAATATGAATTTGAACTAGCAAGGATGAACAAAGAACTGGCCAAGGATGTGGAAACAATCTTTTTGAGTAGCGGGAATAACAATGCTTTTATCTCATCATCACTTATTAGGCAAATTGCTTCAGAGGGAGGAGATATCACTGGATTTGTACATCCCACAGTGCAAAAAGCTTTGTTGGCGATCTATAAAAAATAATTGCAGCATGATTTTTTTTGATAAAGCTCGACGTAATTTAATAGTTATCATTGCCTCTTTTGTATTTGTTGTTATAAACAATGTTAACGCTATACAACCAGTACAACCTGCAATTGCATCACCTCATCCTCTGGCAACCCAGGCAGGCTATCGTATTTTGGATCAAGGTGGCAATGCTTTTGACGCAGCAGTTGCAGTCAGTGCTGCTTTATCAGTCGTGGAACCTTATAGTTCAGGATTAGGTGGAGGTGCTTTTTTCCTCCTTCATCGTGAACAAGATAATTATCAAACATTCATTGATGCACGAGAAAAGGCACCCAATGCGGCAACAGCAGAAATGTATCAAGATTCAAATGGAATGGTTATTCCGAAAGCCACTTTAGTTGGACCCCTTGCCTCAGGTATTCCTGGTTTACCTGCTGGTTTAGTCCACTTATCTAAAAAATATGGGACCTTGCCTTTGGAAAAGAGCTTAGCGCCGGCTATTGAATTCGCTGAGAAAGGGTTTCCTGTTTTTGAGAGATTAATTACAGCACTTAATGTTGCTCACGAAAGCAGAGGGTCGTTTTCTCAAAAATTTCTTGAAGTATTTACTTCAAATAATGACTTACTTGAGGTTGGCCAAATCATTAAGCAACCCGAATTAGCGAATACTCTTAGATTAATAGCTTCCCAGGGACACAAAGGATTTTATGACAGCAAATTTACAAAGACTATGGTCAAGGAAGCAAAAAGAGATGGGTCTATTTGGGATATCGATGATTTTAAGAATTACTCTGTCATTGAAAGAGAGCCAATAAAGCTTAATTTTATGGAATATGAACTAACACTTGCACCTCCACCCTCATCTGGAGGTACTACGATTGCAACAATTTTAAATATTGTGTCCAATTACGACTATAAGAACATGCAGAGAGATACATTTGTGCATTTATTGATTGAAGCTATGAGAAGAGCATACAAAGACAGATCCGAATATCTTGGGGATCCTGATTTTGTTGATGTTCCCGTAGACATGCTAATTAGCAAAAATCATGCATCTAACCATTTGGCTAGCATTAATCTAGACAAAGCTACACCCAGCATGAGTAACTCTGAAATCCAACAGGGTCCATACATTGCTAAGGGTACGGAAACGTCTCACTTTTCAATTCTAGATAAAGATGGCAATAGAGTTGCAACCACGCAAACCATTAATACGTGGTTTGGATCTGGATATATGCTTCCAACTGCAGGAATTATTCTAAACAATGAAATGGATGATTTTTCTGCAAAGCTATACGCACCCAATAGATATGGTCTGGTGCATGGCCAAGCTAATTCTATAGCACCGAATAAAAGAATGGTATCCAGCATGACACCAACTTTTATTGAATCAAAGGATCAACTTGCAATTCTTGGAACACCAGGAGGCGCAAGAATTATTACTATGGTTCTTCTATCCTTGCTTTCATGGACAGAAGGTGCAGATGCTAACGAGATGACTTCAAACAAGAGATTCCATCATCAATATTTACCTGATGAGGTTAGGTATGAAAAGGGCGTGTTTGATTCTGAAGTTATAGAGAGCCTGAAATCAAAAGGGCATAATTTAAAAGAAATTTCAGATTATGGAAATATGCAAGTTGTTACTATGAACAATGCTGATGGTTCCGTTATGGCTTCTTCGGATCCTAGAGGGTTAATAGAAAATATTGAAATAGATTATTACTGAGGCTTATTGTTGGCATTTTCTGCAATAAAAAGTTCCTCTTCCTGAAAGAACTATTCTTCTAATTACAGTTCCGCAAGAACCACATTCCTCTCCATCTCTACCATAGACAAATAAACTTTGTTTAAAATATCCAATTTTTTCTTTCCCGTACGTAAATGAAAAATTTCTTAGTGTTGTTCCCCCCATTTCGATTGACTTGGTTAATATAGATTTTATGCAATGAGCTAAGTTTTGATACCTTTTTTGCCCAATATTATTGGCCCTTCTTTTAGGGTGAATACCACTTAAGAAAAGTGCCTCATTGGCATATATATTTCCCACTCCAACCACCACACGGGCATTCATAATAAATGCTTTGATATTAGTTTTTCTATGTTTACTTAATTGATACAAGTATTCGCCTCTAAAATCTTTCTCAAGTGGCTCTAATCCTAGATGGCAGATTAATTTATGCTTTTCAGGCTGTTTTCCTGCCCAAACAAAGCAACCAAATCTTCTTGGATCATTAAAGCGTATTATTTTTTTATTTGATAAATGAATGTCAAAATGGTCATGTTTTTTTGGAGGTACAAACTGATCAAAAATACCCATGCTTCCAGACATACCCAAATGTATCATGGCAGTGCCTGAGGAGGTGTTAATCAAAATGTATTTGCCACGCCTGGTTATTGAAGTAACTGTTTTATGTTCTATTCTTCTTAGTAGACCGATTTTTATAGGCCATCTAAGGCGCGTTTCCCTGATATCTAATTTTTCGACAGAATTTCCTTCTATGTGAGGGGCTAAAGCTCTTCTTGTTACTTCTACTTCAGGTAGTTCAGGCATATTTGTAATTGTGCCCACTAAGTCTTGGCGATGAAAATTATTTGATTTTGGCTTCTTTGTATAGAACGTATTTTCGTATCCTGGGATCGAATTTTTTAATTTCTACTTTATCTGGGTGTTGTCTTTTATTTTTAGTGGTCGTATAGTAATGCCCGGTTTTTGCAGTGGATACAAGTTTAATTTTTTCACGCATTTAAACAGACTCCCCATATTGTTTAATGTTATTCAAAACGTGTTCAATTCCCAGTTTATCAATAGTTCTCAAGCCTTTTTTTGATAGGCGTAATTTAACATACCTATTCTGGCTTTCTACCCAGATACGGTGTGTATGAAGATTGGGTAAAAATTTTCTACGTGTTTTATTATTAGCGTGTGACACATTATTTCCACTACGTGTCTTCTTACCCGATACCTGACAAATTCTAGCCATGCTAACCCTTATTTTTTTAATACTTTATTAATTATATCAAATTGCTTTTCTGAGCGAGCTTTATACCAAGCCAACGACGACATAGCAAGGCTTGACCACGAAAACATTTACAAGAATCGCTATAATAGGAGGATAGAATCGAAATAAAATTCAATGTTACCAAATTTTGAGAATACCCAATAAGTGAAAAAAATAATTGATGTAAAAATTATTGACCAGAGAGTTCTAGATGAGTTTGGTATTCCAAGTTATCAAACAGATGGTTCAGCAGGCATAGATTTAAAAGCTTGTATTGATGAGGCAATTGATTTGGCTCCTGGAGAAACTGAATTAATACCCAGCGGTATTGCTATCCACATCAACGACCCTAATTTAGCGGCTGTGATATTACCCAGATCTGGCTTAGGCCATAAACATGGTTTGGTTCTAGGTAACTTGGTTGGTTTGATTGATTCTGATTATCAAGGACAAATATTTATTTCGTGTTGGAACAGAGGAAACAATTCAGTACTGATTGAGCCTGGACTTCGGCTTGCACAGATGGTTTTTGTGCCCGTTGAGCAAGTTGAGTTTAGAATCGTTGAACAATTTGATGTTAGTCAGCGTGGTGAAGGTGGTTTTGGGCACACAGGCCAAGATTAGTCGTTGACCATTCCATAACGTTGACGATATTGTTTTATATCTTGCAGATAATTATAGGTTTCTGAATTTCCTAATTCTAAATGATTTATTAAGTCATCCAAGTTTGCAATAGCGACAACCGGAACATTTAATTTTGAAGCAACCTCTGCGGTTGCAGAAACATTAGTGTGCCCTCTTTCTTGTCGGTCTAGAGAGATTAAAACACCCACTAAAGTTCCACCCAGGCTGGAGATTAGTCTGGCACATTCATTCACTGCTGTACCCGCAGTGATAACATCATCAACAATAACAACTCTACCTTTAACTTCCGCACCTACTGTCAGCCCTTGCTCGCCATGATCTTTCATTTCTTTTCTATTGAATGCAAAAGGCCTATCAATTTGATGATCTCTAGCCAGAGCGCTTGCCAAAGAAGTTACAATTGAGATACCTTTGTAAGCAGGGCCAAATAACATGTCATACTTTAGTTGGCTTTCAATTAGAGCTTTTGCATAGAATTGTCCGAGTTGATGAATGGATTCCCCTGAACTAAATAAGCCAACATTAAAAAAGTAAGGACTGATTCTTCCTGATTTAAGTTTGAATTCTCCGAATTTTAAAACCCCTTCTGCCAAGGAAAATTCAATAAATTCTTGTTTGTAGTTTTCCATACAATATACACTTTGAGTAAGTGTAAGATAGTTTAGCATTTCAAATCATTTGTGTAGTCATGAGATTTATGAACATGTTTCAAATCTTTTAATGAATTAACGGAGAAGAACATAAAAATTATTACCGTAAATGTAAATGGCATAAGGGCAGCAGAGAGGAAAGGATTTTTTAATTGGTTGGAAAAAGAAGATGCTGATTTAGTTTGTCTTCAAGAAATAAGGGCGCAAGTACAAGATATAGAAAGCCAAAAATTTTGGCCAAAACCTTATTTTCACTTTTATTTCCCAGCTCAAAAAAAAGGTTACAGTGGTGTTGCTATTTTTAGTAAATTTAAACCCAAGCGAGTTATACAAGGATTAAATTCAAAAGAGTTTGATTGTGAAGGCCGTTATTTGGAGCTGGTTTTTAACAATTTTTCAGTTGCATCTGCCTATTTTCCTTCAGGATCTTCTGGAGAAGTAAGACAAGATGCAAAATATAGATTCTTAGAAGAATTTGAAATAAAACTAAAAACAATACTAAATTCACAGAAACCTTTTATCTTTTGTGGGGATGTGAATATCGTGCACAAAGAAATAGATATTAAAAACTGGAAAGCAAACCAGAAAAATTCAGGGTGTCTTCCAGAGGAAAGAGCATGGTTAGATAAAATCTTTAATGAATTGGGGTATGTAGATGGATTTCGTGTAAACAATCAAAATGCCCACGAATATACTTGGTGGTCAAATAGAGGTAAAGCTTGGGAGAACAATGTTGGTTGGCGGATTGATTATCAAATAACAACTCCTGGTTTTAAAGACCGTATTCTTCGCTCCTCAATATACAAGGATCAACGCTTTTCAGATCATGCACCATTACTCATGGATTATGATTACTCACTCTGATAACGAACCTCAAAAATATGGTTTGGAAATTTATCTAAAGCCTGAAGTTATCAGCATGCTTTTCTTAGGATTTTCTGCAGGATTGCCTTTCCCTTTAGTGTTTGCAACTTTAACTGCTTGGCTTGCTTCAGTTGAGATAGGTATTACTGAGATTAGCATGTTCGCATGGGTTGGTATTGTCTATGCGATTAAATTTTTGTGGGCACCAATTGTCGATAAACTTACATTGCCCTTGTTGTCTAGATCGCTTGGAAAAAGAAGGTCATGGATGTTATGCACACAATTTGCGGTTTTGTTAGGGTTACTAATCATTTCTTCCATAAACCCAGTCGAAAATCTCAGGCTATTTGCCGTTTTGTCAGTTTTTATCGCTTTTGCTTCAGCAACACAAGATATTGCAATTGATGCTTACCGTATAGAAATTATAAATAATCGTTTTCAGGGAGCTATGGCAGCAGCATATCAATTGGGTTATCGAATTGCTGTTTTAATAGCAGGTGCTGGAACTCTTTATATTGCAGCATTCAATACATGGAATTTTGCTTATAAGATTATGGCATTCTTTATGTTGGTTGGAGTCATCACTACATTATTTATAAGAGAGCCCAGTCTCCAGTCAAAAAAACAAAGGTCTACAATGTCATGGTTCAAGGAAGCTATTATTCAACCATTTTCAGAATTTTTCTTTCGTAATGGATACTGGTCTATTGTTATATTACTTATGATTGGACTGTATCGAGTGAGTGATTTAATTTTAGGCATTGTAGCAAATCCCTTCTTCCTAGATGTTGGTTTTCAGCTCACTGAAATTGCTTCAACTACTCAAGTTTTTGGTATTGGGATAACAATATTTGGTGCATTCATAGGGGGCCTAACAGTTGCCAAATATGAAATTGGTAGACCATTAGTTCTTGGTAGTATATTGCTCGTAGTTACAAATTTATTTTATATTTTTCTGATTGGGTCTGGCCCTGATATTCGTTACCTAATATTAACCATTAGCGTCGATAATTTTGCCTTGGGTTTTTCTGGTTCTGTTTTTATTGCGTTTTTATCCAGTTTAACGAGCCGAAAGTACACTGCTACTCAATATGCACTCTTTTCATCTTTGATGACATTGCCAGGTAAAGTGATAAGTGGATTTTCCGGCCAGCTTATACAATCTATTGGCTGGTATAATTTTTTCTTATACGCAGCCTTGGCAGGCATTCCAGCTATTATATTTACTCTAGTTGTAGTTAAAAGAGGATGGACTGAACAATAATCTTCATGTCAGTAAACAAATAGATCCGGATATAGTTCGGCCCAAACTTATTTAAACATTTAAAATCATTTGGGCGAATGCAACTGTGATTTTAATGCCCGGATTAATCTCTATATACAAAAAGATGTTCTTCGATAAATTGCTCCAAAGAACATGGGGGTTTTTCGGTTAAATCAGTAAAAGTAGTGGTTGTGTAATCAAGCCCACCTTCTGCAATATCTTCAAAGAGATCAATCACAGCATCCAAGTGCCATTCATTTGTTACAAATTGAGATAAAGTAGTTTTGTATGCATCCATGGGAACATTGATGTAATTGATTTTTTTGCCAAGAACCAGGCTAAATTTCTCAGCTACCTGATGGAATGACAATAATTCAGGACCAGTTATTTCATAGTTCTGATTCTCATGTCCCTCATCAGAGAGTACCTTGGCAATAAACAGCCCAATATCCCTAACATCCATCATGGCTGTTGTTCCATTTTCAAAGGGAAAAAAAATTTTGCCTTGTTCTTTAATTGTTTTTCCAGAACCAAGTAAGTTTTGCATAAAAAAGTTTGGTTTTATCATCGTCCATGATAGACCAGATTCTTTGATGTAGTTTTCAGAATCAACATGCATCCTTGGGATGGTTCTGGTGGCTTCTGGGAGGGCTTCCATAGAGGACATTTTCACTAGGTGTTTGACTTCAGCTTTAACTGCTGCATCTACAAATTGTTTTTCCAAAGAAAGTTGTTGTTCAGAGTTAGGCAAGAGTAGCAGTGCTTTATTGGTTCCTTCTAAAGCCTGATTTAACAGTTCTTTATCTTCAATTGAACCGATAATGGCTTGACCACCCAACTCAGTTATTTGTGACTCTTTTGTTTCGTTCCTGATTAATGCTTTAAAAGGAATACTCAACTCGGCAAGACTTTTGGCTACTTCGTAACCTGTTTTACCTGTTGCACCTGTAATCAATATCATTTTATTCTCCTATACCAGTTCTTTCCATTAACAGTTCATGAAAATAAGCCAATCCAGATTCATATTTAGGGCTTAATGGACCTGTCTTATAGATGCCTGTCTCTAAGTTTTGTTGTACCAAGGGAACTATTTTTTGATCTTCAATACTAACTTCTTTCTGGTACTGACCTTCATTCATCTCAAAATCTTCTCCCGATACTTCCGATGGTCTGAACAGATTATAGATCACTCTACACCATTTTGGCTTCAACGGTTCAATTCTTTGAAAGACTGCACCTCTGCCGTATGCGTTGAAAATAATATTTGGAAAATGCCACCCGAAACTTCCTGGTTCATGACTGCCAGATTTAGGCGGAACAGAATGTATGCTGGTTGAATCAGAGTTAGTCAAAGTATATTCTTGCCAGACGACATCTTTGTTTAATTGCGGATGGATTAATGGTATGTGATATCCCTCTTGGTAATTGTCAACGTATGTTTTCCAATTAGCATTTACATCAAAAGTTATTTCATTATGAAAAATAAAATTGCTTTTATAGACACGATTAACCATTGTTGCAAAAGGGCCTAACCAATTCTTCAGAGATTCAGCTTCAACATTGATATTTACAAAAATTAATCCAAACTCTTCTGATACTTTGATGGGAAAGAGGGAAAAATTGTTTGGGGCGAAGTCATCAGCGCCAAAAAAACTTGGGGAGCTCTGGAGCTTTCCATCCAATCCATAACGCCATCCATGATATGGACAGACAAGACTTTTACAATTCCCTTTTTTATCTAATAGGATTTTAGAAGCTCTATGACGACATACATTGTGAAAAGCCCGTAGTTTATTTTTATTATCACGAATTATTACAATAGGACTATTAGCAATTTCTGCAGTTATAAATTGGCCAGGATTTTTTACTAACTCAGATCTTCCTACCCATTGCCACTCATTAAAAAAGATTTTAACCCTTTCAGTTTTAAAAAAAGCATTGTCATGATAGAGCTTTGCTGGGAGGGTATATGTTGTTGTTGTTTGATCCATATCTTTTTAATCACAGACTATGATGAAAAAAAGTATTTTTCATCAACTTTTTCGACAATGGTAAGTCATTTGATCTAAATCAGACAGTAGAAAAGCAATTTTAAAAAAAAAACAGCAAATCTTATAGTTAGTTATAAAACTACACTTTAAAGAAAATATATATAAAATAAATTAGAACATAAGAATCTATCAAAAAATAGAAATATTATAAATCATTGAAATATATATAAATTAATACAATATATGTATATATATGTATTTTTATGTATGCTATATATAAATGAAAGTAGAAAAAGCACATATAACTCCAGAACTAATAGACTCTGTAGAGCTAAAACAAGCGCCATATTTCATAAGATCTATTAATTATCCTGGCTTTAGGATAAAAGTTAACCCAAAAGGAAGAATTTCATACATTACCTATGGAAGAATACATTTCGGCGGTAACCCAAGAACCATTACTCATGGAACAACAAAAACCCTTTCTCTTGATGAAGCTATATCTAAACACATTCAGTGTCTTAGGCTTCTTGAACAAGGTAAAGATCCAAATTTAATGAAAAAATCTAAAAATAAACAGTATTCCATAGGGTTGAATCTAGAAAGTATTGCCATGCAATTTATTTTCGACAAGGAACAAAAAAGAGAATATTCAAAAGATTATGCCAATCAGTGCAGGTCATACTTATTAAAAAATAAATTGAGACCACTTTTAAATAAAAGTATTAATCAAATTTCAACAGAGCTGATTATTGAATGGTATAAGTCTCTTGAGTCAACACCAACAGCTGCAAACAATGCTCTACAGTTTTTATCATCAGTCATTTCTTATGCACAGACTCTTAACTTAATAGATACAAGCTCCAACCCAGCATCAATAATACGCAAATTAAACCTAACGTACCCGACAATTAGAAGAGACCGACAAATAGATCTAGACTCAGAGCTGCCTAAGATTCTTTATAGATTATGGGATCCTATGAACATGCAGAAAGTAAATAGAGTTACTAGGAATGCCATTTATCTTTTGCTTATCAGCGGACTGAAGAAGTCAGATGTCCTTAATCTCAAGTGGGGCCAAATAAGCAATAAAAAATTTATTAAGTTTCAAAGGAGAAATAACATCCAGGTCTATCCAATAAATGAGTATATTCAAGATGTATTGGATGATATGGAAATCATATACAAAAGAAAATTGGGATTTAATTTTAAAAAAGAAGATGATTGGGTGTTCCGTAGCCCCAAAAAACCTAACAAAAACATAAACAATTTAAGAAAAACACTAAATCTATACTCTGCAGATATTGATTGGGTAGTTTATCCAGAGACATTTAGAAAAACTTTTGCAAAAGTTGCTGATCTAGCAAACATACCAAGAACACATTTTTATTCACTATTAGGAATTAAAAAACAAAATTACACATACGAGAGTGTTGCTAGCAGTAACATTCACTATAACGAGCTTAAAAAGTCACTTAACAAAGTACACCACGAATTAGATAAATTTTGTCCAATGCAACTGCCTGGTATTACGCAGCCCTTAAGGTATTTTATGTTCTATAATAATAGTAATAAAAGTATGCTATATTAAATAAATACATATTATATTATATAAAAATAAGATAAATCAGTAACATATAGTAAGAACATATTTAAAATAATAATATACAAGATATATTTAATACACAAAATTACCCCTTTTATCTTTTACATTAAATCTAAAATAATGTGCTAATATAATTTTTTTTCATTAAATAGGTTAAATTTAATCTACCGATAATCAATGATTGAACCTCATGGAAATTTGTTAGTGTCCTTTCCTTTCTCAGAAGATGAATTACAAGAATACTCTGAGCTTTCCAATAATATTTCTTCACTCACACTTTCTCTAAAACAGCAGTGTGATCTTGAAATGATCTCAAATGGTGCTTTTTCTCCGTTAGTAACATTTAACAATCAAAAAGATTACGAAGAAATATTAAATAATAATAACCTTTTGAATGGAACAATATGGCCTATTCCAATTGTTCTTGATGTCCCTGATAATTTTTTAAAAGTTTTAGACAAAAACGAATACATATCTTTAAGAAATTCTGAGGGATTTCTTCTAGCTATTCTCAAGACTCAAGAGTTATGGTCGCCTAATAAACAAGACGAAGCATACTCAGTATTTGGAACCATTGATCCAAATCATCCTGGTGTTAATTATTTGTTTAATCACACAAACAATAACTATATTTCAGGTAAGTTAATGCCTATAGACTCAAACAAATATTTTGACTTTACCCACCTTAGAAAAACACCCCAAGAAGTTCGAGATCTTTTTCAGCTAAATAACTGGAATGATGTTATAGCATTTCAGACCAGGAACCCAATGCACAGAGCTCACTTTGAGCTGACTAGGTTGGCAATGGAGGAACACAATGCTAAGTTGTTGATACATCCAGTTATTGGGATATCTAAGCCTGGCGACATTGATCATTTTACGAGAGTTAAATGTTATCAGCACATAATAAAGCATTATCCAAAAAACAGTGTGGAATTAAGCCTCATTAATCTAGCGATGAGAATGGCAGGCCCAAAAGAGGCTTTGTGGCATGCGATTATTAGAAAAAATTATGGTTGTAACCATATCATTGTTGGAAGAGATCATGCAGGACCAGGCTTGGATGCAGAAGGCAAACTATATTATCAACCCTATGATGCACAAGAATTAATTAGTCAATACCAAGAAGAGCTAGAGATAAAGATGGTTCCATTTCAGGAGATGGTTTTTGCCAAGAACAAAAAAACGTATTTACCTTTGGATAAAATTAAAGAAAATGAACAAATAGAAAGGCTTTCAGGTACTAAATTCAAAAAGTTACTTAAAGAAAGAACAGAAATACCTAATTGGTATTCATTTCCTGAGGTTATTCATGAATTAAGAAGACGTTATCCAACGTTGCAAAACCAGGGATTAACTGTTTTTTTTACAGGATTATCAGGAGCAGGAAAATCTACTTTAGCAAATGCTCTGATGTACAAACTCATGGAAATGGAGGATCGACCCATTACTCTTTTGGATGGCGATGTTGTAAGACAACATCTATCAAGTGAGCTTGGTTTTTCTAAAGAAGATCGTGACATTCATGTTAAGCGAATTGGTTATGTTGCAAGTGAAATAACCAAACATGGAGGTGTGGCTATCTGTGCTCCTATTGCGCCGTATTCAAATACCAGAAGAATAGTGAGAAATATGATAGATGAAGTAGGTTCGTTTGTTGAAATTCACGTATCAACCCCTTTAAGTGTTTGTGAAGAGAGGGATGTCAAAGGTTTATACAAACGAGCACGTGCTGGAAAAATTCTAGAATTTACAGGTATTAGCGACCCATATGAAGAACCAGTAAATCCAGAAATTATCATTGACACATCAAAGGTCAGCGTTGAAGAATCTTCGGAAATTATTCTTGATAATCTTCGAAGTATGAAGCTGCTTGGATAATTTAATTATTCTAATAGACCACAACAGATCTAATTGATTCACCCTCATGCATGAGATGAAAGGCTTTATTTATCTCGTCTAGGCCCATAGTGTGAGTAATTAAATCATCGATATTTATTTTGCCTTCCATGTACCATTCAACAATTTTTGGTACGTCTGTCCGACCTCTGGCTCCACCAAAAGCAGTGCCCCGCCAAACTCTTCCTGTAACAAGCTGAAAAGGTCTTGTAGATATTTCTTGTCCTGCCCCTGCAACTCCTATAATCATCGATTGTCCCCAACCTTTATGGCAGCATTCTAACGCTTGTCGCATCGTCTCAACATTGCCGATGCATTCGAATGAATAATCAGCACCACCATCCGTTAAATCAATGATTGCTTCAACGATGTTGGGTTCAGTTTTGGGATTGAGAAAATCAGTCATACCAAATTGATTTGCTAATTCCACTTTCTTCTCATTAATATCTATGCCTATAATTTTATTGGCACCTATCATTTTTGCGCCCTGAATCACATTCAAGCCTATTCCTCCAAGACCGAAAATCACCACATTTGAACCGGCTTCAACTTGAGCATCAAATACTACCGCGCCTATGCCTGTGGTCACTCCACAGCCGATGTAACAGACTTTATCAAAAGGTGCATCTTTCCTAATTTTAGCCACAGCAATTTCTGGTAAGACTGTATAGTTAGAAAAAGCCGAACAACCCATGTAGTGATAGACCGGCTCGCCATTGAGGGAAAATCGAGATGTTCCATCTGGCATGAGTCCTTGTCCTTGTGTCTCTCTGATGGATTGACATAAATTGGTTTTTGGGTTCAAACAAAATTCACATTCTCTGCACTCCGGAGTGTAAAGCAGGATTACGTGATCTCCAGCTGCTACAGATTTTACACCTGGACCAGTTTCTACAACTATGCCAGCACCTTCATGGCCTAAGACTGCTGGGAAAATACCTTCTGGATCATCTCCAGATAAAGTGAATGCATCTGTATGGCAAACACCTGTCGCCTTAACTTCAACCAAGACTTCCCCCTCTTTAGGGCCA
>Ga0209034_10000916_pt1 | contig 14621 bp, 16 predicted proteins | sample MarorgKNORR_S2LV_2_FD_188219 | JGI IMG/M metagenome (GOLD analysis project Ga0209034, IMG submission 188219) | Marine microbial communities from the Southern Atlantic Ocean, analyzing organic carbon cycling - 250m_A/KNORR_S2/LV (SPAdes) (version 2) | ecosystem: Environmental > Aquatic > Marine...
CAGTTAGAGACCACTTAGAATTCCCCGGAGTCCGACTCGGTTCAAGTCGATAGAGTTCACCTGTGGCTGTATCAAGCATATAATGCCAGTGTGTCCTTTCAATCTGAAAGGATTGGAGTTGGTATCGTCCTGCGGCCTTATCCTTTCCCAGTTGATCTTGAACATAAGTATCCAATTCTTCCATTATGGTGGTCAAACTGTCATCTTGGGCTTGAGTTGCCCCAATGAAGGTAAAGGTCATGATTGTAAGCAAAACTCCTGCAATCAAGCCTGTAATATATCGTTTCATTATATCCTCTCTGGTTTAAGATTCGATAGTGCGAGTGGCTTCATAATCTGCCATCCGCTGGACAAAATCGTCCTCGTCCGTTGCCTGAAGTAGTGGACTTATAGAAATATTTTCATCAATTGATACACTCATTTTAGGACCGTAATCGTGTCCGGGATATATCATAGTTTTTCCAGGTAGATCCATAATGGTTTCATAAACAGACCGATATAAAGATCGAGTATCACTCCTTTTGTCGACCGTACGGCCAGTACGCCCAACAAAGAGGGTATCCCCCGTGAAAAGAATATGATCCAATAGGTAGCAGATTGAATCGGGATAATGGCCTGGTGTGTGGTAAACTTCTAGGCTTAATTGCCCTACGGTTACAATATCGCCATGTTTAACCGGCTTTATATAATTACATTTAATTCTATCTTCCGATTCTTTATATATCATTGTTACAAGGTTAGGATACGCATCCACATATTCATCCAAATATGCCGTATGGTCAGCATGAGTGTGAGTGATAAAGAGTGCAATTAATCCTTTAGGGTGGACGAATGGTTTGATCTGTTTTAAAGGGACCGACGCATCTACTAGGAATTGATTTCCCGTACGCAAACAAGAGACGAGGTAGGTAAGGTTATCATCGTAACCGCCCTTTATTGATCTAACGGAATAATCTGTTTCAGCCATGATAGATAGAATTTAAATCCCTTTCTGGAACAAATTTCACTCAGTTATATTCAAATGTTATAAAAACCACTTTGGGAGTAGTTATGGAAACAAAACAAATAGGTGTATATCTTATCATTGCTGGAGGCGTGATTCTGGCGCTGAAATTCATTAATGCAATCATCAGTTTCATCATGAGTGATTTCCTTTTAGGTTTGGGGACTATCCTTCTGACTGGAGGTGCAGTTGTTCTTGTCTTAAAATTTATGAAAGAAAATAAGGATGATGCCAAAGATGAACCATTTAGAGGAATAGATAAATGATTATATCAACGACAGAAAATGTCGCTGGTCATGTAATAGTGGAAAATTTAGGTACAGTAATCGGAAATACAATTCGCGCACGTCATTTGGGAAAAGATATTATGGCTGGGTTCCGTACAATTATCGGCGGCGAGATAAAGGAATATACAGGTATGCTAGCTGAATCCCGAGAACAGGCTCTTATTCGGATGGAAGAAAAAGCTCAAAAATTGGGCGCGAATGCAGTTGTGGGTGTTCGATTTCAGACTTCTATGATTCTATCAGGAACGGCAGAATTACTTGTTTATGGGACGGCTGTAAAGTTAGATCACCAGTAATTATTATAAATAAAAGACAAATTCTTTGACTCTGTACTTTTATTATTTATTTTTTCTCCGAATTCCAGAAATCATTTTCCATTATTAATTCAAAAGCGGCTTGTTGTGTCTCAAGTCGATTTGATAACACATCAAATACTTCTACTTGTTGATTCGTAGGTTTGAAGTCTGCACCAAATCGAGTTAGGTCACTACCCAAAGCAGCCAAGCGCCCATAAATTTTATTGGGGTTACGGAATGCATCCTCTCGCGCGCCGGTAAGTTTTGTATCGAATAAATGACTTTCAATTTCATATAAAAGTGCATCCATATCCCGCGCTGTTTTTTCTTCATCTCTTGTGTTGTAATCATTCTGAAGTGAATGCCGCAGGTTCTCAATCTTATTAATAAGGTCTACATTCTCATTAATGGTTTCCCGCAAAGTTATGAGGAATTGAAATTGTGCCTTGATGTCTTTCATGGTTCCTACAGTATTGGGATCTTTTAGTAATGTGAAGGATTGTATGAACTCTTTTTCATCTACCTTAAGCACAGCACGATATTGCCCTGGTACTGCTTTAGGTCCAAGTTTGCCGCTATTCACATCAAGATCCCAGGTACGAAGTTGACGCCAACCATCCTTATTATAAGTAACCCAATCCACTCCGCGAGGATTTACGCGAAGCTTAGGTGTTCTCGTTCTTTCGTAACGTAAATCCCACATGACACGGTTCACACCTTGGGTAGTTTTTTGCGGTGTTATTTTTCTAACTTCGTTTCCATTCATATCTTGGATTTTAACAATCACTTCTTTAGCATTAGTGTCAGGAAGGAAAAAATCCAGATTAGCTCCATAAGCGGGATTTTGTCCACGAATCAAACTGGTCCCGTCATTTTTCATACTCTGGATAGTCTGGAAGCGATAGGCATCTTGAACCGGCAAGAAGGTAATTTTTTCTTTATTGGCTACTGATAATTCACGAAATGGACTGATATCATCCAAAATAAAAATCCCTCGACCGTATGTTCCGATCACCATATCATCAAAATGTTCTTGGAGGCTAATCCAGTACACTGGAGCTGGCGGGAGATTATTCTTAATTCGTTCCCAATTATCTCCATCATCCACAGACACATAAAGTCCATTATCAGTTCCAACATAAAGAACACCGGGAGTTTTATGATCTTCTCGAATAACATGAACAAAACTGGAGTAAGATTTGGGAATATCACTAGAAATGTGTTTCCAGGATTTACCATAATTCTCAGTTTTATATATATAGGGGTCAAAATTACCCATTTGGTGAAAATCTACACTGATATATGCCGTGCCCTTATCAAAACGGGATGCCTCAATATTGGAGATTGTACCCCAAGGCGGCATTTCAATATTATCTGTAAGGTTGTCCCAATTGCGGCCGCCATTCTTTGTAAGATGTATCTGTCCATCGTTACTCCCCACCCAGATCAATCCTTGTTTCATGGGTGATTCTGTTATTGCAAATAGTACGGAGCCATCAAACGTCATGAGGTTGTCAATAGCAATACCACCAGAACTTTGCTGGTGGCTTTTTAAATTTAATGTCAAATCTGGTGAGATAACTTCCCAACTTTGGCCAAAGTCTGTGGATCGGTGGACGTATTGACTACCCACATAAACTGCATGTTTTTTATGTTCAGAAATATGGATTGGGAATGTCCAGTGCCAACGGTATTTCAGATCTTTTGGTGCCCACCCATATGATGCTTCCGGCCAAACGCGGACATTCCTAGCATGGCCTGTTCTCACATCATACACTTCTAATCCACCATCATAGCATCCAGACCAAATAATATTATTGTCATTTGGATCCGGAATACCAAACCCGGATTCACAGCCACCAAATGCCCGCCAATGCCCTAGACTAATGCCCCGTTCACGACTGTTGCTTGGGCCACGATAGGAGTAGCCATCTTGGCGATTTCCATAAACATTGTAAGGAATCTGATCGTCAACATGGGCGTGGTACATTTGGGCGATAGGGAGCACCACACGCTTAAACGTTTTGCCATCATTGGCAATGGAAGCACAACCATCGTGAGCGACCATGATGCGATTACCATTCTTTGGATCAATCCAAATATCATGATTGTCGCCACCAGCGCGATACCCAGATTTAATGGTTTTACCACCATCTTCAGATATACTGAATTGTACATTTAATACATAAATCTTTTCTGGATTATCTGGGTCCACTGCCATACGCATGTAATATGGTGCCCGTTCCGCTAAAGTATGATTCCGCGTTATCAGTTGCCATGATTTTCCACCATTATCTGTTCGATAAAGTCCCGGGTGATCCTCCTCACAGAGAGCATACATAGTGTTAGGATTGCTCTGGGATATGGCGATTGCGACTTTACCCACAGGTTTCCCTTTACCGCCGGGAAGACCATTTTTATCCTGCCTTTCCCACGAATCACCACCATCCCTTGAAATGAAAACACCGCCTGATTCACCGCCGCTGTTGAGCCCCCATGTGTTGATGTGAATCTCCCACATAGATGCGATGAGGAAATCAGGATTATTCAGATCAATTGCAATATCGATACCGCCTGTATTTTCATCGATAAATAAGACTTGCTTCCAGCTTTTCCCACCATTGTTTGTTCTGTAGATACCTCGTTCTTTTTGTGGGCCGTAAGTATGACCCAAGGCAGCTGCATATACAATATTATCATTTTCAGGATGGATTACCACTCGGGCAATACGGGCCGTTTTTTTAAGTCCCATGTTAGACCATGTGTCACCTCCATCTGTAGATTTATATATGCCATCCCCAATGGCGTGGGCTGGACGTATCACAAATGTTTCACCAGTTCCAGCCCATACGATGTTAGGATTTTCTTGTGAAACAGCCAGGGCACTAACAGAAGAAACATCCTGATCATCAAATATGGACTGCCAGGATATACCATTATTTTTTGTACGGAATAATCCACCAGAAGCCGCACCTATATAATATGTATTGTGATCAGAAGATACACCAGTCACGGCAATGGCACGATTACCATCTGGACCAATGAATCGGAATTTTAAATTTTTATAATGATTTGCATCCAATTCCTCTGCAAATAGTGAAGATAAGATAGTCGCAAATAGAATGAATTTCCTCATTTTTACCTCCTTGTGAAAAGATGGGGCTATAAATATACGAAAAAGTTGCTTCAAGTGCTGAGGAGCAAAGTTTGTACCCCGGACAGGACTCGAACCTGTGGCCTACGGATTAGAAATCCGTTGCTCTATCCAGCTGAGCTACCGGGGCAAAAGAGCTTCAAAAGCACTGTAAAATTAAGGTCATCGAGAGTGATAGAATAAGGCAAAAATCAGCCATTTTTTCTCCTCGAGACCTCCTCGAGAAAATTCTTGCTTTATATTGACGATAACCCGTACACTTACCGTCGAGAACTGACATTTAGTAAAAAAACAACATACTAAAGGAGGTCATAATTATGGCTGAAGTTGTAAAATCAACTGGAGTATCAAAAGAATCCGGTTACCTGTATTACCTTGGAAAAGATGGTAATGTATGGCGTTCAAAGATGGCCCGTGCCGGTAAAGGCGGCGGCAATGCAGAAAAAGTAGCTGATGCTGGTGTTACACGTGAATCTGGCTACCTGTATTTCATTGATAAGGGCGGGAATGTTGCCCGTGCTCCAATGGCTAGAGGGCGGAAATAACCGTTAAAATCCTCGACAAATAAGCCTCCGCATTTTGCGGGGGCTTTTTTGTTTCAGCTTGAAATGAAGAAATATCTAATACTTCTTTTTATTTTTTCTTATGGGTGCAGTGACATGGGGACTAATCCAAAGGAAGAAATAAATATCGAAGAGATGAGTTATAAAATACATATCCAACCTCTTTTTAACGCAAATTGTGTCAATTGTCATGGGAACAATGGCAATCTTTCGCTTACTACCTACAACAATCTTATGAAGGGTGGAAACAGTGGGAAATCCATCATTGCAAATAATAGTACCGGCAGTTTGCTAATTAATAGATTAAGTGGAGAGGGCCCTGGTCAGCGGATGCCACCAGAGCCAGCTAGTCAATTAGATGATATGAAAATCGAATTGGTAAAAAAATGGATTGACCAAGGTGCCTTGAACAATTGATTAAACAATCTGTCAAACTGTATGCTTTTTTCATCTTTTTTTCTCCAACGTTTCTTTTGGCAATTCCTCGATATGCATTACAAAATAGCTCATCCTGCATTTTATGCCACGTGAACCCAAGTGGAGGAGGGCTTAGGAATGATTATGGTATACTTTATGGCATGGATGACCTTGCAGCTAAAGTCCCTCAAAAATTCTCTTCTTATTCCGGTATCGTTCTAAATCACATCCAGATAGGTGGAGATGTACGGATACAATCTGTTTCTAAAAATAAGGGAGATCTCCCCGATGGTCTTGCGATTTTCCCAATGCAAGCCAATATTCAAATGAAAACAAATGTAAAGCAGCTAACAATCCTTGCGGATCTAGCCACATTACAGTCAGATTTCGGGGTCCAATTTTTGTATAACCTTAAAGATAATTATATACGTGTTGGGTTGTCAAAGCCTTCTTTTGGACTTCGATTAGAGGATCATACCGTATTCACCCGTGGAGGAAATATTAAACTAGTGAAGGGTAATAACCGTGAAGGGATGCCTTTTACACCTAGATTAAAGAATGCGCCTATTGCTGAGATTGGTCGATTTCATGGGAATGCCCATTTAACCGTTGGGATGACAAAAGGGTATTTTTCAAATGAGTCAGAAACTATTTTTGGGAAAGCTGAACATTATGGATCTTTAGGTATAATGAATCGATTGATTGGTATCTCTTATTTAAAACAAATCCACTCCAAAAATGGATTAGAAATGATAAATTTATTTGGCGGACTTTCTAGTGGTAAACTATCGTGGATGGGAGAAATGACCGTAGCAGAAAATCTTGTATTGGGGCGATCATTTGCTACCTATAGTGAATTGACCTATCAAATGAAACGTGGATTAAATATATCCGGTCGAATCGATTTTTTTGATGAAAGTATTTCGTTTACGCAAGATGCAATTCGGCGTACAACAATTGGTCTGAATTATGTGCCTTTACCGTTTTTGGATATTAAATTCCAAATTAGATCAGCTAAATTATTTAGTGATGTTGAATCTAAAGGGATTGAATTATTAACCCAATTACATGTGTGGTTTTAGGAGGTAAAGAGTGAAAAGAATTATATTAATTATCAGTCTAATTTCCGGGTTTTTATTCGGACAGAAATCAGAACTAAAAAATTTAAAAGTACTCCCATACAAAACGAAACGGGAAGTGGTCAAATATATGAAATCGGTGGTGGCCCCTGAGTTAGGAGTTAAATGTAGTTTTTGTCACAATATGACGGACTATTCCAGCGATGAGAAGGATCATAAAAAAGTGGCTCGACAGATGATTGCTATGGTTCAGCAATCCAACAAAACAATGAATGATCTGAATTTTCATGAGATATCCTGCTGGGTATGCCACCGAGGAAATGAACATCCTGAGCATCCACCCAAGAAAAAATAATGACTATGAAATGGTTTAATTATTTTTTAATAACTATTATTTACCTTGTGCTTTTGAGTTGTAGTTGGTTTCCTTCATCTGAAACACTTTTGATGGATGCTCCAGTTGAACCTGTAATCTCAGAGTTGTCTCAACAGAATCAACCCGTGCCCATTTATCTTGAGACAAAACCTGTTCACTCGGCCATTCAATTAAAATCTCTCCCAGAAGGATGGACCGTGGATCACCATCCTGTAGCTAAATGGAGCATGAGCCTGCCAACCGTTATGTCTAATATACTGGATTCAGCTCAATCCGTAGATTACTGGGAAGAGATCATTGATCTCCCCACAGGATATAAACTACCTTTAAAACGCTCGAAAGTATTTTTCGAAGTGATTACTCGTCTAACAATTGAATCTATAGAACTTCATTTTGTAAATGTGGATCATATTTATAGTTCTACAAATCACGAGCCATCCCATTATATTATGAATGGTGTCATTAGGAAAATAGAATTAAAGCCTACAGAATTTCCGCAACTAATGGCAGAAGATATTGTTAAATACAAATTTCTAATGGAATATGGTACTCCGAGTGAATACACCGGTGGTTTTCATCATTATGAAAATGATAAGACTGTTTTAAAAGTCCGTGAGATGGATAAAAGCCATGTCCAGATTCAGATGAACAGTGTGTTGGTCGATCAAAAACTACGGACAGCCATTGATGATATGTATTCTGAAGAAGGTATTGAATACCAGAAAAAGTTGCTCTTGAGAGCAATTGATTTCTAATTTAGTTTATATTATGAAATTGCGGGGTCTTCTTTTATTACTGCCGGTACTTGGTCTTAGCCAAAACCTAATTGTATCAGAGATTATCCATAAAGGGAATACGCTTACCAAAAATTACGTTATTCAACGCGAGATCCAGCATCAGATCCAAATGCCACTTGATAGTTCTATTGCAACAGAAGATCAGAATCGTCTTATCAACCTTGGCATTTTTGCCGATGTAAAATGGCGGGCTATACCTTTAGAGAATATGACCATCCGACTAGAATATGTTATTATTGAAAATAACAAATTTTGGGGTGGTCGTTTTTTTGGTGGACCCGCTCCTGCTTACGATGAAGAAACAGGGTGGTCTTACGGTGCTGGTGGTGTATTTAAAAATGTCAGAGGTCGGAATGAACAAGTAGGTGGTGGTTTTGCATTTGGAGGACGAAATGTTTTTGGAATTTCATACTTTAATCCGTGGATTTCAGGTGATCATATTTCACTAAGGAGCAGTATAGCTAAGGCTGATTTAAATCATCCATATTTACCATTTCGATTAAAGTTAAACACAGTTGAATTAAATGTTGGTCGGTTTTTTGGTTACAACCGAAAAACATCTATAGGGTTTGAAATTGAAGATTTAAATTTTATCTCTGATTCAATTTCTATTAATTATAAGTATTTTGCACCTCAAGGCTATTTTCATTATGATACAAGGGATCTGTATTCCAATCCTACAAAAGGAATCCTTATCAAGCAGGTATTTAGTGGGCGTATTGATTTAAAAAGAAAAACACAGAGTAATTATACTTGGTTTCAATCATATAGTATTTACAAGCGCTTAAGTAAAATTGAAAATCAAAAGCCTTGGATCTTTGCTATTGGATTAAAAACACAAATGAATTTTGGTGAAAAAGATCAACAATTTCTCGCTACAATGGGTGAATCAGGATCTGTGAGAGGGTGGCATTACCCATCTCACCGTAATTATGAAGATCCAGCCCAAGTATACCGATTTGGATTTCATAATTTAAAATCCTCGATTGAACTACGAAAAGTACTTGTTCCAAGATTTCCATTTAAAAACCTTTATGAACTAGGTGTTACAGGTGGAATTTTTATTGATTGGGGTGTAACAACTCAAGGTAATTTTGGTGATCTATTCAGTATGAACCCTGTTTGGGGCACAGGATTCACTCTTCAGTTTCAAATTCCTTTTGTCCCTATACTACGATTAGACTATGGATATGGATTTTATAAAGGGAAACAAATCGATCAAGCATTCCATTTGGCTGCTATACACCAGATTTAATTTATTTTTTTCGAAAAATCATCGCTTTATCAAAGCGATTTTCATCACCACTTCTGATACGCTGAATATTACTCCTATGAGTAAATGTTATAAACCATGGTATTAATAAACTGAACACCAACAGCGATAATGGAGCAGCATCCAGCCCAATAAATGGCGGTAATATTAATAGAAAAATAGGTAAAGAGGCTGAAGCTAGAATAGATGCTAAGGACATATATCCAGTTAAAATAATAGTCAGTATAGCTACACTAAAACAAAATGGAAATACGGTGGGGTAGAGTGCTATTAGCATACCTGCTAATGTTGCCACACCTTTTCCTCCTTTAAATCTACTAAAAATTGTATAGGTATGACCTATTACTGATGAGAAGCCACACAAGATTTGGATTACACCCAGATCTGGGATGCTCTGTAGGTTAATAAATAACGGTGCAAAAACAGCTACAGGTAGCCAGCCTTTAAATATATCAACAATGATCACTCCTAAGGCCGGTTTCCATCCCATTATACGGAATACATTGGTACCGCCTGCATTTCCACTCCCATATTCACGGATATCAATCCCTCTTTTCACTTGCCCCACAATAATACTGGTGGGAATCGATCCTGTTAAATAACTTAAAAATATTAACAGGATCAAATAAGTGAATTCAAGCATGTATAAAAGTTTTTATTGAATAATTAAATTACTATCTTTACTAAGATTGAGGTGGAAGTTTTCCACTTAGTGAATTTCCAGGATCTAAAATACCACCTGAGATGATTGCCTTTAAACCATCTTCCACAGAAATATCAGGATGAATAGCATCTTTTTTAGGAATTACAATAAATACACCGGACGTAGGGTTAGGTGTTGTGGGAACAAACACATGATAAAATGTATCACCATTCTCATTTTTTGATTGGTTTGTTACAAAGCACATAGTCCAGAGGCCTTCTCGTGGATATTGAATAAAAATTACCTGTTGAAACGATTTAACTGTAGAACCGGAAAAGGCACTGGTTATTTGTTTGATAGTATTATATATGGTATTAACGATAGGTAGTTTAGCCAAGATTTTTTCACCCCAGTTAAAAAGTGTTTTACCCAGGACATTGGTAATGAAAAGCCCAAGGACAAAAATAAAGAGTAGTGTGAGGATAATGCCAAGTCCGGGTATTTCGATACCAACCTTTTTAAGAAACGGGGAAGCAAGACTATCAAGAAAGGTAAATAAAAATTTCAGTATCCAAAAGGTAACGGCAATGGGGACAATGGCTAAAAGTCCAGCAAAAATACGTGTTTTAATAGATTGCCACATATTAGATGATTCCTATTTTACATGAAAAATGAATTAGAAAATTCACAGGGTGCCTTCTAAGTTCAAAAGGTAATTTTTTACATCTAATCCACCACCATATCCACCAAGACCACCGCCAGTAGACAGTACACGATGACAAGGTATAACAATAGGTAAAGGGTTGTTAGCATTTGCTGAGCCAGCTGCCCTGACTGCTTTTGGATTTCCAGCATTCTTAGCTACCTGTTGGTAGGTTCTGTATTGGCCATAAGGAATACCTTTTACAGCCATAAGTACCTTTTGATGAAAGGGAGGCATGATTAAATTTAATTTAAGATCAAACGATTTACGTTTATTCAAAAAATATTGATTCAACTGATGAACTTCATCTGATAGCATATTATTATCTCGAACAATGTTTTCACCTGGAAATCTTTTCAAGATTATAGATTCAAATTGGGGTATTTGGTATTCGAAAATAATATGATTTAATCCTTTTTGAGATTTGGCCAATAATAATTTTCCAATGGGAGAATCAATAATTGTGTATACAATCACATAAGAATTTACATCCAAATAAAGAATCAGTCTTTATTGACGATTTCTGATTTAAAAAGATAACCAATAAAAATTTGTGTACTTGAAGTAGCGATTTTTATCTTATAATTTTCCGCGCTATTAATTGTAATAAATTTTCATGATAAACGTACAAAACCTAATAAAAGATTTTACTCTTAGTAAAAAGCAGCGTAAAGAAATGGGTGATGATTATAAAAACACCAAAATCTTACGTGCAGTTGATGGTATAACTTTTGATTGCAAGCCAGGTCGTATATTTGGATTACTTGGACCAAACGGTGCAGGAAAAACCACAGCACTTCGAATGATTGCTACTATGCTTAAACCCACATCTGGATCTATTTCAGTTTGCGGGTTTGATTCTGTTACTAATGGGCAGGATGTCCGGAGTAAAATAGGTTTTATGACAGGGCAAACTGCGTTATATGACCGCTTAACACCAACTGAAATGGTAAAATATATAGCTGACCTTCATGGTATGGACAAAACAACTTTTGCAAAACGAAAGGATTATTTATTTAACATCTTAGATATGAATAGTTTTGCTGATAGAAGGATTGCAAGGTTGAGTACAGGGATGAAACAAAAAACATCTATTGCGAGAACAATTATTCATAACCCTCAGGTCATGGTTTTTGATGAGCCAACATCTGGTTTGGATGTTATGACCTCCCGTGCAATAGTAAATCTTATTCACTCCTGCCGGGATGAAGGTAAGACCGTAATCTTTTCAACTCATCGCATGGGTGAAGTCAATCAGGTGTGTGATGATATTGCAATTATTTATAAAGGACGGCTATTTTTCAATGATACTCTTGATCAATTCAAATCTGAAATGACCCAATCCACTTTTGAAGAAGAGTTCATATATAGAGTGGGTGAGGCGTGAGATGAAATTTCTTATTATTGCAAAAAAAGAGATCATTGATATTACCCGTGATAAAAGGACTCTTATAATGATGGTGGCCGTCCCATTGTTATTGATGCCTGTTTTGATTGGTACAATGATGAAAATTACATCCTCACAGGCGGAGAAAGCATCGGAGCGACAATTAAAAGTAACCTTTTTTGGGCAAGAACATGCACCGGATTTATATAAGGCATTTTCAAATATAGATAAATTAATCATATTGGATCAAATTTCAATCGATAGTGTCCAATCATATATACAGTCAGAATATCTTGATGCGGCGATACAGATAGATGCTAACTATCAATCTAATATTGAAAATAATGGTCAGGCTCAAATTCAGGTTCAATATAAAGGGACAGATTCATTCGGGACAGCGAAAGACCGAATAAATACAGTGCTAGGTCAGTTCGAGAAAAATATTATAATTACTCGAATGGATCGACTCAAGTTAAAACCTGATGTGGTTAAAGCTTTTGATATTCAATTTAATGATGTCGCATCCAAGCAGGAAAAGTTTGGGAAATTAGCAGGCGGATGGCTCCCTTATGTTTTTATTCTCTTTGGCTTTATGGGTGCTATGTACCCAGCCTTAGATTTAGGTTCAGGTGAGAAGGAGCGTGGTACACTTGAAACGATACTGTCATCACCTGCCAGTCGACTAGATATAGTTGTGGGAAAATTCCTTGTAATTATGTCTGCAGCTTTTTTGACAGCATTACTCGCATTGGGTGGAATTCTTTTTGGCATACAACAGATCTCAGAAATACCTCCAGCCTTACTTGATTTAATTAATGATATGTTCACATTAAAGACTATTGGACTTATTATGACACTTGTATTGCCTGTATCTGCATTTTTTAGTGCGGTACTGCTAGGATTATCGATTTATGCAAGATCGTTCAAAGAGGCTCAAAGCATTGTGGCGCCTTTGAATATTGTTATAATCTTCCCTGCTGTGATTGGTACTTTACCAGGAATAGAATTAAATATGGTCACTGCAATGATACCTATTTTAAATGTATCCTTGGCATCAAAGGATATTATTTCCGGTGTGATAAACCCTTTATATATGACAGAGGTTTATATCTCTCTATTTGGGTTTGCAGCCTTATCTATATTGTGGTGTGTAAAAGCTTTTAATAAAGAAACTACAATTTTTAGAAATTGATTAAAATGAAATATACTGGAAATAAAAAAGCCCTACATTTTGCAGGGCTTTTTTATTATCAAATTCTGTAAAAATTACTTTGTAGCATTATCGTGTAAATGAATAACAATAGGACTTGCAATATATATAGATGAGTACGTTCCTACTACTACACCAATAATCATGGCTAGTGCAAAATTATGGATAACTTCACCACCGAAAAACCACAATATAAATACTACTATAAATGTTGTAAGGGATGTGACTATAGTTCTGGAAAGTGACTCATTCATACTGCGGTTTACAATTTTCGAGTAAGTATCCCGTTTTGACAATTTTATATTTTCACGAATTCTGTCAAAAATTACAATGGTATCATTCAATGAATAACCTACGATAGTAAGAAAAGCTGCAATAATTGGGAGGCTGATTTCATATCCTAGCAATGAGAATATACCTAGAGTAACAAGAACATCATGTGTCAATGCCGCAATGGCACCTAGAGCAAATCGAAATTCAAAACGGATGGAAATATATAATAGAATCAATCCTAATGAGGAAATGATTGCCATAACAGCTTTACCACTTAACTCTGAACCTATTTTTGGACTAACAGTACCTTTTCCTAAAATGAAATCGGTCTTATTATCTGGAACCTTACCCGGGAATGAATTGTAGATATGATCAACAATTTTTTGGGCAAAATTATTGGGTGCATCTTCAATGTGTGGTACACGAATTAATACGGCACCAAGGTCACCAAAATGTTTTATTTCTTCATTGCTGAAATCAAAAACTTGTCCATCAATATTTACATTACCCATGGCAGTTCGAACAGCGACAATATCCATTTCTTCTGTAAACTGAACAGAAACCAGCGTACCGCCTTTAAAGTCTATACTGAGTTTGGGACCACCATTTATTAAGAGGGATGTTACACCCGAAAAAACAACAACTGCAGAAAGGATAAGGGCCAGCTTACGTTGACTCATGAAATCAATATTTGTGTCTTTTACAATTCTCATATGCTCAACTTCGTTAGGCCTTTACGACCGATAAAAGAATTAAAAATAGTGCGTGTAACAAAAATGGCTGTGAACATGGATATTAAAATCCCCCAGAATAATACCGTAGCAAATCCTTTAATTGGTCCCGTCCCAAATTGCCAGAGTACTAAGGAAGCGATAAGAGTGGTTACATTGGCATCAATAATTGTGGTAAGGGCCCGATCATAGCCTCCGCTAACTGCGGCTTGTGGTGTTTTACCTTTACGCAATTCTTCACGAATCCGTTCAAAGATAATAACATTTGCATCAATGGACATCCCGACCGTGAGAATTAATCCTGCAATACCAGGTAGTGTCAGTGTCGCTTGTAGCGATGCTAGTACGGCTAATACCAAAACAATATTCCAAATCAATGCAAAGTCAGCTATACTTCCAGAAACGCGATAATATATTAACATAAATACT
>Ga0209034_10000923_pt1 | contig 14555 bp, 14 predicted proteins | sample MarorgKNORR_S2LV_2_FD_188219 | JGI IMG/M metagenome (GOLD analysis project Ga0209034, IMG submission 188219) | Marine microbial communities from the Southern Atlantic Ocean, analyzing organic carbon cycling - 250m_A/KNORR_S2/LV (SPAdes) (version 2) | ecosystem: Environmental > Aquatic > Marine...
GCAAAAAGTTTGGCCATTCCCGCCGCAAGATCGACCCGTTCGCCAGCGTCGGCCTTTCGCGCTGCTTCGTAAGTAAGAAGACGAGCTGCCTCTAGCTTGGTGGCCATTTCAGCCAACTTGAACGCAATCGCTTGATGTTGACTGATAGGTCTGCCAAAAGCTTCGCGTTTTTTTGCGTAGTCCAAAGCGGCATCGTAGGCAGCCTGTCCGACCCCAACTCCTCGGGCGGCAACATTGATTCGCCCAAGCTCAAGAGCCGTCAACGCCCAACGAAGCCCATTGCCGATGCCCTCATCTCCGCCGAGAAGCTGATCACTGCGGAGGTGGTGATCAACGTAGGACATTTCGACGGTCTCGACGCCCCGGTAGCCGAGTTTGTCAATCTTGCGACTGATAGTGACCCCACCGCTTCCCTTGCCCGGAGTTTTCTCAACGATAAAACAAGTAATCCCGCCGCTATCGGGGTTCTCGCCGTCAGGGACGCGAGCCAGCAATGCGACGACTCCAGCTTTCTCTCCATTCGTTACCCACATCTTGGTGCCGTTGATTATCCACTCGTCACCATCACGTTCAGCTCGACATCGCAACGCCCCGGCATCAGAACCGCTGTCAGGTTCCGACAAAGAAAAACATCCCCGCAGCTCACCAGTAGCCATCGCTGGGAGCCACCTGAGACGTTGTTCTTCCGAACCAAACTGGGTGATGAGCCTCGCACATATCAGATGACTGTTAATGATTCCTGCAAGTGACATCCAACCCCGCGACAATTCTTCGATGACCCGTGCGTAGGTAATGTTGTCGAGTTCGAGTCCCCCATATTCAGCTGGGATCGTTGCACCGAAGAGACCAAAACTGGCCATTTGCAGGGCCATCTGCGTTGGGTACTCGTCGGGTAGTTCGAATTCAGATGCGTGCGGGATGACCTCATTCTCGACCCAGGTTTTCAAGGCCGCGATCATCTCGTCTGCGACGTCGACATCAGTCATCGCGCTTTCCTTCGCATGGAGGGTCTCCCATTTCCTACTATCCGGGGTGACGTCGTGCCCTATCGGATCGTAAAACCTAAATCCGACGGGCCCATATTGAATGGAGTCCCCATGCAGATTTCAATGGCCATAGGTGCCGGTGCCAGCCTTGACCCCGAAAGTTTGGCCCGACATGTTCAAAACCTAGAGAGCGCTGGAGTAGACCTCGTATGGGGAGGAGAGATCTACGGGTATGACCTCGTCTCAACGCTCGCTTTCGTTGCAGGTCAAACTAAAACCATGCAACTTATGACTGGCATCTTGCCGGTCTATTCGCGCAGCCCCGCGCTCATCGCTCAAACCGCCATCACCATTGACACCCTTTCACAGGGACGTTTTGTACTCGGCTTGGGCACATCTGGACCCCAAGTAATTGAAGGCTGGCACGGCGTTCCCTTCCATAAACCCCTTGGTTTGACGCGCGACGTCATTGATATCTGCCGCAAAGTTTGGTCAGGAGACAAAGTCGAACACGAAGGAAGAGCGTTTAGTCTTCCGTTGCCCGAGGGTGAAGGCACCGGTTTAGGCAAACCCCTGAAGCTCATGTGTAAGCCATACCGACAAGACATCCCGATAGCGGTGGCATCAATCGGGCCAAAAAACGTAGAGATGACAGCCGAACTCGGTGATATCTGGCAACCCATCCATTTTTTGCCAGAGAAATTTCATGATGTGTGGGGCGATGCTCTGCATGCTGGCAAAGCAAAACGTTCTGCTGACCTGGGAGACCTCCAAATAGTCGCGGGGGGAACCGTCGCTCTCGGTGACGGCCCTCACGTCGACGCGGCGCGAAAAGCAGTTCGCGACAACACAGGTTTCTACGTTGGAGGGATGGGTGCGCGCGACCAGAATTTCTACAACGATCTCTTCAAACGCTATGGATATGAACAAGAAGCCCAAGAGATCCAAGACCTTTTCCTCAGCGGCAAGCGAGACGAGGCGTTCTCGAAAGTCCCTGATGACTATGTCGACCGAGCGAGCTTGACCGGCGACGAAGGCAGGGTTCGGGAACGGATCGAGGTCTACAAAGAGGTAGGTGTGACTTATCTCAACATTGATATTCCCGCGGATACCGAAAATCCGATCGAAGTCATCGAAAAGGTAAAGGCTTGGGCCGAGTAACCCTCAATGAGTCGTCTACCAGCGAATGAACGGTTTCGGGCCGCAGCAGATTCCCTCGGTATCGAGCCTGACATTGTCCAATTCTCAGAAGATACTCGTACCGCCGTTCAAGCAGCCGCGGCCCTGAATTGCGAATTGGGTCAAATCATCAAATCGCTCGTATTTCAATGTGATGGCGAGCCAGTCCTCGCGTTAACCGCGGGGGATCAAAAAGTTGACATCAAGACGCTTGGCGAACTGTGCGGCGGCACCATTGAAAAAGCGGGCGCGGAAGTGGTCCGCGACGCAACTGGATTTGCCATCGGCGGCGTGCCGCCGTTCGGTCATTCGACCCAGTTGCAATGTTTCGTCGATCGGAACATTTGCCGACACGAGAAAGTGTGGGGTGCGGCGGGCACTCCCGATACTGTTTTCGCTATCGACAGTGATCGACTTGTCGAACTAAGCGGAGGCCAAGTCGCTGACTTTGCAATTTGAACGCAACGAACTGACACTCTGGTTCCTCATCCCGCTCTAGTGTCTGAGGATGCCTGCGCATCGCACCGCCATCGTTCCCCGCTTCGGGGAATTGGATCCGTATAACCACGTAAACCACGCCGCATATGTCGCATATTTTGAAGCTGCTCGTTGCGTCGCTCTTGACGACATCGAAATGTCGTTGGCTGACCTGAGCGAACGTGGTTTGCAGATAGTCGTAACCCAACTTGACGTCAGATTTCGCGAACCTGCCACGGCTCGGGACACTTTGACAGTCGAAACGCAAATAACCGAACTCAAGCGGGTGAGTTCGACGTGGAAGCAGAGAATTATTCGAGACATAGATGGGAAAGATCTGGTCGAAGCGGCACTCACCCTGGGAGTTTGCGATCTCCGAGGCAAGCCAACGCGGCCCCCCGGCGACCTCAACACTTCCCTTTCGCGTTTGATGGAAACCGACGACTAATGTCGCTCACAGCTCTCAGGGTGGTCACGAAGTCAACCAGCGCCTACCGAGCGGGGTTGATATCACACCACCGGTGTTAAACCGCCGTCGATGTTGATAGCGGCGCCCGTCACGTAGGACGCAGCATCACTCGCGAGAAACAGCGCCAAATTTGCGAATTCTTGAGGATCGCCCATTCGACCGATCGGAATGCGACGTCCCATGGCATCGATGAACTCATCAAACGTTTGATCGCCACCGGAGGCTTCCCACCTCGTCACCCACTGATTGCTCACCAGGAGACCCGTGTTGAGAGCGTTTACCAAGATGCCATCGGCTGCAAACTCACTCGCTAAAGCCTTCGTCATAGCCATCCCCGCGGCGCGAGCGACCGAAGTGGGACAACTCTTAGCACTTGGTGCCTTAGCCGCAGAATTCAACGTATTGATGATTCGGCCCCAGCTTTGTCGTTGCATGTCAGGTATGCAGAGGCGACACAACTGAACTGCCGAGAAAAACTTGAGGTTGAAATCGTGCAACCAACTCTGGTCATCTACCTGCAAAAATGGTTGCGCGTTTGACGTACCGGCGTTGTTGACAAGTACTTCAACCGGACCGAAAAAGTCGACAGCCTCACCGTGAGCTCGGGAGACATTTGAGGCCTCGCTTACGTCAGCAGAAATTCCAACAAATTTCCCCATTGGCCGAATGCTTTGCAAAGCAGCAACCGTTTCTTGCAGCTGTGATTCGTCCCGGGCGATCACCGCGACATCAGCTCCGGCTTCGGCAAAAGTTTCGGCCATGGCTCTGCCAAGACCCCTACTCCCACCCGTAATTAGTGCTCGTTTTCCTGTAAGGCTTATCTCCATAGCCCGAAACTACATCTGCGCGTTTATGGATGTTCGTTATCCCACCGCATTAAGCCCTCTTGTACACACGTCGCGACTAAATCACCGCTCCTGTTAAAAAACCGACCACTGCCGAGACCCCGAGCTCCGCTCGTATTCTCGACCCTCTGCTCGTACAAGAGCCATTCATCGGCAACAGGTTCACGATGAAACCACATTGAATGGTCGAGGCTGGCCCCATCAAGCCGCGCATCCTGCCAACGAAACCCGTGCGGGAGCAACACATGGTCGATAAGAGTCGCGTCAGCCAGGTAGGCCAGAGCTGCCTCGTGGACGCGACGGTCTTGGTCGAGTCGCTCGTTTATTCGGAGCCACATCAACTGGGGTTCGGTGATAGGCGTTCCCTCAGGAAGGTCGGGGGGATTGATATAACGAATGTCCATAGGTCGCTGCCTCCCGTGCCAAGGACCATCAGCGCTCGGAGCCAACGACTCGGAGAATTCGTTGTACGACAGCGGTGTTGTTTCGGGTCCGGGAACGTCAAAATTTGCAGGAGGCGCCCACTCCAACCCTGGTTCGAGTATGTGGAAAGAAATAATCGTTCTAAATCTTTCAACTCCCTCTTGGTACGCGGTTACTTCTCGAGTGCTAAAACTCCTCCCGTCCCGAATGCCCTCAACGACTAGCTCAGTACCGGCATCAACATCACCCGGACGTAAAAAATAAGAATGCGTTGAATGGACGAACTTGCCTTCATCAACTGTCAACTGAGCAGCTCTCAGGGTATGGGCAAGAAATTGTCCCCCGAACGTTCGTTGCCCCTGTTCAGGAGCAGGCGGAGCCATGAACCTCCCGTCGGCCGCCACTTCGAGTTCCATGAGGTCTTTAAACACATCGGACACTTGAATGAACTTAGCGAGCTTGGGACGAGTGGCGCGCTCTAGGCTCGCTGAGTCGACCGAAGATTGGAACCAAGCGTGAGTTGGGAAGCTGAGATCGAAGAACTACGTCGACGAGAAGGGTTCGCCGATGAACTCGGCGGCGTAGAAAAAGTTGAACGACAGCACTCGTTCGGAAAACTAACGATTCGCGAACGAGTCACAGCAATCGTCGATGAGGGCTCTTTCCACGAAATAGGCAAGACCGCGGGAGTCGCGAGCTACGACGAGCAAGGAAATCTCGTTGCCCTAACACCGTCTAATTTCGTGTTCGGGTTAGCTCGAATCGATGGTCGACCCGCGCTGGTGTCCGGAGACGACTTCACAGTGCGAGGGGGCTCTGCTGACGCAACGATCCCCGAGAAGCGCAACACAGCTGAAGGAATGGCGTTTGAACTCAAACTCCCCCACATTCGCCTCGTTGACGGCATGGGAGGCGGAGGATCGGTCAAGACCATCGAAACAGCCGGACGAACCTATATTCCCCAACTGAGAGGTTGGGAAACCGTGGTTAACCATCTGGCAGTTGCCCCGTCGGTGTCGTTGGCTCTCGGCTCAGTTGCAGGTATCGGCGCAGCTCGTGTAGCCACCTCTCACTACTCAGTGATAGTTCGCGAAAGCGCCCAAATGATGATTGCCGGCCCGGCCCTCGTCGAACAAGCGCAGCTGGGCGACCACGGCAAAGAAGAACTCGGTCACGCCGACATCCACTCTGCCAACGGGGCGATAGACGACGCCGTTGATAGCGAGGACGAAGCCTTCGCGTACGCCAAAGCCTTCCTGTCCTATCTGCCCTCAAATGTCGACGAGGCCGCTCCCCGAACAGCGACGGACGACCCGACAGACCGTCGAGACGAGGACCTTCTATCAGCGGTGCCGCGCGAACCGCGGCAGGTGTACAAGATGCGAAACATCATCCACTCCGTCTTCGACGCCGACTCATTTTTTGAGATCGGACGTTCTTGGGGAAAGTCAATCGTCACCGGATTCGCGCGCCTCGACGGATACCCAGTAGCAGTGTTTGCTGAAGATCCCTACCAATACGGCGGCGCCTGGACGGCAGACGCATGTCGCAAACTTGTCCGCCTGCTCGATACCGCCTCCACGTTCCATCTACCTGTAGTTCACCTCGAAGACTGCCCAGGATTTCTCATTGGCAAAGAATCAGAAGAGAATTCAACGATTCGTTACGGTTCACAAGCGCTCGCGGCACTGGGTCAACTGACGACACCATTTGCGTGTGTGGTAATCCGGAAAGCATTCGGGGTAGCGGGAGCAGCAAACAACAAACCTGGCTACCGGAGTCTCCGTTACGCGTGGCCATCGAGCGATTGGGGCTCGCTGCCAATTGAAGGAGGAATCGAAGTCGCGTACAAACAAGATCTAGCCGATTCCGATGATCCCGAAAGTCTCCTCGAAGAAATTAGAGACAGGCTCAACAGAGTCAGATCGCCACACCGGGCAGCCGAATTCTTCGAGATCGAAGAAATCATTGACCCGCGCGACACACGGCCACTGTTGTGCGAGTGGGTTGAGTTGGCACAGCGTGCTCTCACGTTGGGATCGTCGTCATTCAGCTATCGACCATAAAGAACGAAAGCATTTCTGCCCCTTCGAATCGACACGAAGGGCTCATGTCGTGATTCACTAATGGTGGTCCCCGACCTAGGAACACAGATGCAACCGACCTATAGCCACGAGGCCGAAACATATCGTCAGAAGATTCAGGCCTTCCTTGCCGAACATTTACCGGCTAATTGGAGTGGCCTTGGCGCGCTCGACCAACCCGAACGCCAACGCTTCGTCGAAGAGTGGCGCGCCCTTCTGGCAGAAAATCGGCTGCTAGCGGTGTCATGGCCTGAAGAATACGGGGGAGCAGGTCTCAGCGAAATCGAGCGGATTGTCCTCGCTGAAGAGTTTGCTAAAGCCGGCGTTCCCGAAGGCAATGAAAACGACGGTTTTTCTATCACCATGGTTGGAAACGCAATCATTCAATGCGGAAGCGAAGAACAAAAACGCCACTTTCTGCCCCGGATCATTAGTGGCGAAGATCGCTGGTGTCAGGGATACAGCGAACCAAACAGCGGATCAGACCTAGCCAATCTTGGAACTCGCGCGGTTCTCGATGGAGATGAATGGGTGATCAACGGTCAAAAGGTGTGGACGTCAAGTGGTCATACGGCCAATTGGATTTTCGTTCTCTGTCGGACAGCGCCTGAAGCTCCCAAACACAAAGGCATTTCCTTCCTTCTTGTTCCGATGCAACAAAAAGGAGTCGAATGTCGGCCGATCATCAACATCAGTAACCGCCACGACTTCAACGAAGTCTTCTTCAGCGACGCTAAAACACCCAAACCAAACGTTGTTGGTGATGTCAACGACGGATGGCGGGTGGCGAACGTTCTTCTAGGATTCGAGCGAGGCCACGGCGCGACCACTGACGCTGTTCGATTTCGAGATGAACTTGACAGAGTTTCCACCGTCGCCCGAGAAAAGGGCGTCAACGAAGATCCGCTTCTACGCCAAGACCTCTCGAGAGCACACAGCAAAGTAGAGATCATGAAATGGATGGGTCAGCGACAAGTCACATCAGTGCTCGCCGGCAATCCCCCAGGACCAGAGTCGTCGTTACATAAACTTTTATGGAGCGAATACCACAAGTGGTTCACTGAAAAGACGATGCACCTACTTGGAGCCGACGCGATGACACCCTCGGGCCATCCCGCTGCCCACGGCATTCAAACCGACGCAATTGGAGCCACATTTTCGACGCTTGCATGGGTGCAGACCATGCTTGGAGCAAGACCGGGCACCATCTATGCAGGTACATCGGAAGTACAAAGGAACATCATTGGTGATCGCGTTCTGGGCTTGCCCAGGGAACCACGAGCCGACAGCGGCCCTTGGAACGAAATTGGCAAAAGTTGAGAAACTGAACTGAAATGCACTGGACGAAGGGGGCACAGTCGACATGGATTTACGGCTTGATGGGAAAACAGCGCTTATAACCGGGGGCTCGGCCGGTATCGGGAAAGGAATTGCGACAACTTTTGCCGCAGCCGGAGCCCAGGTAATGATCACCAGTCGTAAAGCAGAGAAATGCGAAGCCGCTCTGGCCGACATCGGTGGCGACAGCGACTACATAGCAGCTCACATCGGCCACCTTGACGAAGCTGAGCGAGTCATCGAGGCGACAATCGAGCGATTCGGCGCAGTCGACATCCTCGTGAACAACGCTGCGACAAATCCATGGGCAGGACCAATGATCGACTGCGACGTCCCACGGTTAGATAAGACCTACGAAGTAAACCTTCGAGCTCCGATGCAGTGGACCCAGACAGCGTGGCAGAAGTGGATGCAAGAGCACGGCGGATCGATTATCAACATCGCGTCCGTGGGAGGTCACACCACTAGTGAAGCTTTAGGGGTGTACTGCATGTTTAAAGACGCCTTAATGCACATGACACGGCAACTAGCGGCGGAAATGGGTCCGATGGTTCGAGTGAATTGCATTGCACCAGGTTTGATTCGAACTGACTTCGCGAAAGTGTTGTGGGACGGACCTCGGGGACAAATGATTTCCGATAGTTTGCCGCTCCAACGCCTTGGAGAACCCGAAGACATCGGAGAAGCCGCCCTTTACCTGTCCGCTGGTGCGTCTTGGATGACAGGCAATATTCTGAACATTGATGGCGGAGAACTCATTCGTATAGCGGGCGAGTTGCCCCTTGAGGAGGGGTGAGAGCAAACAAATGGCGGATCGTTCCGCTTCTGACGTGGACCTTTGTCGTTTGGATTTCTCGCACCCGCAATGTACTGACAAATCAAGATCTTGAATTCATTGGCGTTGCATGGAGACTCGGGGCTGCAGGAATCTTTCTAGCGCTCGCCGCAGCGGTCTCAGGTCAACTGATTTCAGGACACCAGGGAGTTCAGCCGCTCAAATGGTTGGCAGCCTGGTCCATTGGTTTTTGGCTCATCCGCGGAACTGGCATTTTGATTGACAGCAACTGGTCTTTTGAATTTAAAGCGGTGCACAGCGCACTAATGATCGTCACATTCGCAATGGTCGCGTTGGCGATTTCAGGACCTCGTCTACGCGAGTGAAGCTACGTCACGAAACCAGGCCCACACTCTGGTTGGATCCTCAACCATCGCATTATGTCCCAATCCCGAAAACACATGAGGAGAATCGGTAGGCATATTTACATGATCTTTCGGCGAAACCAGCGGGTCGTGTTCCCCTAATGACATAAATGTCGGTGCCAACAAACCTGCAAACATCTCGGTAAAAGATGGGGCACCTGTCCCCACCAAAACGCTCCGGGGGTCCTGGCTCGCCCGCCAACCTCGGGGAGTATTCAAAACTCCTCGGTTGGTGATTGGATCATCAGAAGCCACTACTCCGAACAGCCCTGACAGTTTCAGGAACCAATCGGCGGCTTCTTCCCGATGTTCGAAGAACCTCAGTGGTTTCGCCGCAATCTCAGGAAGTTTTTCCAGTTCTTCGTCCGACCAAACAATCTTTACCCCAATAGTTCCCACCGCTTGGGGAGGATGGCCGAACAAACCAGTCGCGAGAGCCGCACCGACCCCGCCGCCCATCGAATGTCCGAGTACGACGTAGGGTTCGTCAAGTTCCAATAGCCCCGCCACGTCGGAGGCCATTGCGCCGAACGAGTAGTTGTCAGTCCAACGTTCGGATCCGTGGCCGCGTAAATCAGGTGCCACAACTCGTCCTGACCATCTCACTGTCTCTACGAGCAGATCCCACACTTGGCCCGTAGCACCAAGACCGTGGAGCAACACGAGAGTGGGGGAAGATCCGGCCATCAGTTAATGGTAACGGTGACCGATTGGAGAAGCCTTCCCTTTAGCGATCTACATCACCTCAATCAGCTAGCTCGTCACTACGAACGCGCGCTCTTTCGGCTTCAACATGCTCGGGGAGAACGCGACCGAATAGTTGAGTCGTCCGCTCCATGCGACCGATGACCCCAGGCTTCTCGGTGTATGCGTAAATGGCGGCATGACGAGGGCGACTCTGCACCGAAACTCGACTCACTTGATGTAAAGAATGCCGCCCTCGGAAAATCTGCATGTCACCTGCTCGGAGATCGAGCGTTTTCACCCTGTCACGGTCCCCGTCGAGAACCTTGCCGATGTGATCAAACCCTTCGCCACCAGCCCCTCTGATGTTGGGGACGTATTCAAACAGACCGCCCTCATCAGCCTGTTGTACCAGGACCGTTACAGCAAAGTCGTTGGTGTCGAAGTGCCAGGTGAAAAGTTGCCCCGGTTCCAAAATGTTTGACGTCAGTCCGGCAAGCGGGTCGGCATAACAATGAAGCTCGGGAATCTCCAGACACGCAGCCACGAACTCAACCACTTCAGTCGCACGAAAAATCTGATTCATGGGACCATCAGGGTCCCAACTATCACCGGGAATGAAGCCGCTTGAACGTTCAAGAAACCTGTTCATTGGGTGATCATCGGGGAACTTCGGATTGTGCTCGAAATGAAAGTAGGGGTTCATTGCCTGATTCGAGAAATGGGTCGTGTGCTTGGAAGAAAGGATCTCAGCATTAAGAAGTGCGACCCCTTCAGCTCGAACTAAGTTTTTGACGACAGCGCACCCATCATCTCTCAGCTGATCCCGAGCGGCCATCAGCGAGGACTGATAATCGGTGCTTCCGGGTCGATGGAGTGGATATTTCTCCAAATCGATCAGATTGCTCAATGAATGAATATCAGGCATAGAAGTCAATTCACCGTTCCCACGGTGGAGTCCAGTCGCCGTCCATCTGAAATGACAACTGGGCGTCCTCTTCGATTCTCTTTACTACATGCAATTCTCCCGCGCCGTGACCGTACCGATCTGCCGCTTGAACGAAAACCTCGGCGGCTTTCTCGGTCATGGGCAGTTTCGTGGCTACCGACTTAGACAACTCATCAATGAGATTGAGGTCTTTTACACATAGATCGAGAGGAAAACTGGGGTCGTAATGTCCGGCGAAAATTGATGGAGCGTCGTGACGGGCAACAAAGGAGTCGCCTACCGATTCTTTGATCGCCCGCCAAAGAGTTTCAAGTTCGACGCCGTTGGCCATACCTAAAGCGAAACCTTCGCCCAACGCAGCGGCGTGAACGAACCAGAGTTGATTGGTCACCAATTTCACCACGTTCCCCGAACCCAAGGGCCCAGTTGGTATTACCAATCCAAGGTTTTTGAGGATTGGGGTAACCCGTTCAACGCTTGTCTCTTCGCCTCCCACAAACAATGTCAATGTCCCATTGCGAGCTCCGTCGACAGCTCCGGTGACGGGCGAGTCCACTACGTGCACGTCGGGAGGGGCTTCTTTCGCGAGCGCCCGAATTAACTCAACCTGATTGGTCGTCATATCGACCCACACAGATCCTGGCTGCATCGCCTGCAAACCACCGCGATCGCCTCCCATCACCTCCTCCACATGATCGGGACGCGGGAGCGAAGTGAAGAGCAGGTCAACATTGGCAGAACACTCCGACGCCGATGCGCAGGCTCGGGCGCCGGCCTCGACAAGTGCGTGAACGGCCTCGATCCTAAGGTCGTATACCAAGACTGAATATCCCGCCTTGACCAAACGGTCACACATTGCGCCGCCCATATTGCCCAGGCCCACGAAACCGATGATTTCGTCGCGCCGAATCATGTTTGCCTTAAACCCGATACTGCTATTGCCACTTGATCTCTCTCCCTGACCTCGGTCGATGGGGCGGAACTGCACACACAATGGCACCATGTAACGGTGCCTGGTAACCGATCGATCTTTCGCGGGTGGAAGGTTGTCGGTTCAGGTATCTTCATCCAGTTCATTCAGAGTGGCCTCATCATGCAAGCGATGGGGAGCTATCTGGTGGTGCTTGAGCGACAATTCGGCTGGAGCAAATCGGTACTCTCGGCCGCCTTCTCAGTGAATAGATTCGAATCGGCGCTTCTTGGACCACTGCAAGGATGGATGCTTGACCGTCTTGGTCCCAAACGTATCGCTCGGATTGGGTCGGTCTTTCTCGTTCTTGGATTCTTATGGTTTGGCCGAATACAGAATCTTTGGGAGTTCTTCGTCTCTTTTCTGTTGATCGCGATCGGTGCAGCCCTCAGCGGCTTCCTAACAGTGACCGTGGCAATCGTCCGATGGTTTGAGCGACGACGAGCTCGCGCTTTAGCGACGGGAAGTTTGGGTTTTGCAGCCGGCGGATTGGCAGTTCCCATTGTGGTGTGGTCAATGAACGCCAACGGTTGGCGCGCTACAGCGTCCGTTTCTGGTGTCGTAGCTGGCGCAGCGGTGTATTTCTTCGCTCGCTATCTCGACGGCTATCCCGCCGATTACGGAGAAACCGTCGACGGACTTGGATCCGGAAAGGTTGAGCGAACATCCACGGTGGAAGGTCTCACCTCAGTGGATTTTACGGCCAGGGAAGCCATCCGCACGCGAGCCTTTTGGATGATTTCGCTCGGTCACATGAGCGCTCTGTTCGTCGTTGGAGCGGTAATGGCGCACCTTGCGCTCTTTCTCACATCTGAACGTGGCTATTCGCTACAGCAGGCCAGCTTCGTAGGTGCAGCCTTGCCGATTATGCAGATTGTCGGAATGACAATCGGTGGCGCGCTCGGTGACCGCGTCAATAAACGGCTCATCGCGTCCCTCGCAATGCTTGGACACGCTGGGGGAATACTGATACTCGCCTTCGCCGAGCGAGCATGGATGATTGGCCTCTTCGTCGCTCTGCACGGACTGGCATGGGGGGCAAGAGGACCGCTCATGCAGGCACTCCGCGCCGACTATTTCGGGGCGTCGTCCTTCGGATTTATCATGGGACTGAGTTCTTTGATCGTGATGTTAGGGATCGTCTTGGGGCCCATCATCGCCGGCGTCCTCGCCGACGCGACCGGAACCTACCGAGCCGGATTCTTGGTTGTGGGCACCCTTGCCGCTCTCGGGATGGTCTTTTTCGTGCTGGCGACCCCTCCCGCTCCGCCGAACCGGAGCGCGCCCCCAAGCATGAGCTAACACTGATTCGGCTTCGGCGGCTAAAAGCATCGCCGAAGCTGACAGGTACAACCAAATCAGTAGAACGGCGACCGCGCCGAGAGATCCAAAAGTTGCCTGTAGCTGGTCCGCAGATCCGGCGGCAACGCTCATCCCAAATGTGCCGCCGATCCAAATCACGCCGCCGATGCCTACCGCGACCAGGCGTGCTCGAGTGCGTGCAGACGGTCCTAGCACCATCCGATAAATCCATCCCAATGACATAGAAGCGAGCAGCAACACCATCGGCCAACGAATTGCTTCGAGCCAAGGGCGTGCTCCGTCGGTGAACCCCGCCGCCTCAAGGGTTCGCGGGAACGCGATGACTCCCCAAATCACCACGGTCGTGACCGCCATGGCGACAGCGCTGAGTTTCAGTGCGAAAATTCTCCCTTGAACCCAATTGTGTGGGCTACGCCGAGCGTGCGCGATCCTGATCGCCATCACCGATGAATTAAAGGCATTCGAAACCAACCACAACAAACCAAAAAGTCCGATGGCGAGGCTGATACCCACTCGACCACCACCTATAGAAGTAACTCCGCGAAGCTGGGTAACCACAAGTTGCGCGGCTTCGTTGGGAAGAGCGTCGGTTAACGGTTCGAGTTGGTCGGCCACCTCGTCGGGTTCAGCGACCAGACCGTAAATCGACACGATCGCCACCACGGCCGGCACCAACGCCAGAGCAAAGTAATAAGCCACTCCCGCAGCCGCCAAGAGAGTGTGATGTTCCGACACGTTCGAAGTGAATTGCCGCATCAGCTGCCAGATTCCAGGACGCCGGCGGGCGTCGCGACTGTCTGGCTGGTAACTCGTCATCGGTCTAAGGGTGCCAGCGATCACGAGATCGACCAACTATCTGCCACGAACGCGAGCCGAAGAGGACACCAATCGTGCTAGTAACGGTGCATGGATCGCACTCGACTGTTCGACCCAGCCACCTACACCCAAGGCGTCCCCTACGACCTCATCGCCGAGATGAGAGAAACTGCGCCGGTTCACTGGGTAGACGAACCGTCCGTAATGGGTTGGGAAGAAGGTCCCGGTTACTGGGCAGTACTGACACATGCATTAGTGAACCAAGTGTTACGAGACCCCTCGACGTTTTCATCCCATCAAGGTGCAACCCAGATCCGCGACCCCGGCACCGCGGAAATGTTGACATTTGTGCAACGGATGATGTTAAACCAGGACCCGCCTAGCCATACTCGCCTACGCCGTCTGCTCACGAAGTCGTTTACGCCGCGTGGCATTGCAGCGCTCGAAGACGGCATTGCGAATCGAGCCAAATCGATATTCGACAGGGTTGTATCCAGAGGCAAAGCGGATTTCGCAAGCGATATCGCAGTCGAGCTACCGCTCATGACTCTCGCAGAAATCATGGGTGTGCCAGAAGAAGATCGCATGCTGCTTTTCGATTGGAGCAACAGAGTCATTGGTTATCAAGACAATGAATACGCGATTTCCGACCAATTTGACCCATCGGCTGGCACCGAGATGGCTCGGAAGGCACGAAAACTGAGAGACCAAATAACACCTGACGCGAACGGACGAATGCCCGATCCCCGGTCTCGCGAAGGACTCGCCGACATGTACTTCTATGCAGGGGAGCTAGCCGGCTACCGCCGTGA
>Ga0209034_10000927_pt1 | contig 14545 bp, 13 predicted proteins | sample MarorgKNORR_S2LV_2_FD_188219 | JGI IMG/M metagenome (GOLD analysis project Ga0209034, IMG submission 188219) | Marine microbial communities from the Southern Atlantic Ocean, analyzing organic carbon cycling - 250m_A/KNORR_S2/LV (SPAdes) (version 2) | ecosystem: Environmental > Aquatic > Marine...
GTATTTGAGAAACTGGGCGAATGGGGTAAAAATAACTTATAAACCTAATCAAAGGGGACTTTTTCCATAACAACACCGTACACAACTAATCTGCTTTAGGCTTTATATAGAAACGGATACGGGGGTTTGATAAGGTAGGTTTTAATAAACTTCCAACCATTTTACTTCCAACCAAATGACAATATATGGCATAGCTTGATACCATTTTGTCAGATTGCTAATACAAGTATTAACATCTTAACTTTGTATAACAAATTATACTTAACCGACAAAGGATTGAGGACAAATGGACGGATTTACAATCTATCATAACCCACGCTGAGGCAAGAGTAGGAAAGCACTCCAACTATTGCGTGACAATGGTATTGAACCAAAGATTATCGAATATTTAAAGACTCCACCAACTCATAATGAACTTAAAGTTATATCTAAATTATTAGATAAGCGCCCATCAGAGTTTACCCGAAAAGGAGAAGCAGATTTTAAAGATAATCAAATAGTTAATTTGATAGATCAAGATGAAGATATGTTTAATGTAATGATAAAATATCCTAAAATAATTGAGCGACCAATTGTAATTAATAATAACAAAGCTGTTATTGGTCGACCTCCAGAAAATGTATTAGAGCTACTTTAAATGTCTATTAGAATATTTGTTACAGGTGGGACTTTTGATAAAGAGTTTAATGAAATTAATGGAGAATTATTTTTCAAAGAAACTAATCTCTATGAATTATTAGAATTGGGAAGATCTCAGCTAGATGTGAAAATAGAAACTTTAATGATGATTGATAGTTTAAAAATGTCATCGGATGATAGAAATTATATTATCAATAAATGTAAAAATGAAAAAACTGATAGAATTATTATTACCCATGGGACAGATACAATGATCAATACGGCTAAATACGTTGCAGATCAAAACTTAGATAAAACAATCGTATTTACAGGAGCGATGATTCCAATTGATTTTGGAAGCTCCGATGGATTATTCAATCTTGGAAGTGCGATGGGTTTTGTGCAGAGTTTATCAAGTGGAGTTTATATTGCGATGAATGGTCGATACTTTGAATATGATAAGGTTCAAAAAAATATTAAAACCGGGATCTTTGAATCACTATAGAATGAATTAATTTATATTTTCATTTTTCCCAATCAATTTCTATCATTTGAGTTTGTCTTGGGTCTATATATTTACACTCATTACCATCAAAAAAAGCATCTTCTTCAAGCATAATAGCTATTTCTTTATTCCATTCATTAATAAACATTTTAGCGTTTAATTCTATAGAGTATGCTGTATTTGGATAGAGCGGATAATCACCATTTACTGGTACTCCATTTTGTTTATCCCACATGCCTATAGTGGGTCCAGAACCATGGCCATAATAACCGATGGGATGTGTATATATTTGAGGGTTGATACCTTCACTTTTTGCTTTATTGATTGTTGCTCTTAACATTTCATTACCTGTCTTACCTGTTTCAAATTGGTCGGTTAAAATATCTTGAAGACGGTTACCCGTTTTTAATGCCGTATTTAGATATTCGGGAGTTTTGCTTTCATTTGGCATAAATACGTATGCATGTTGTTGTGTATCCGTATTTAACCCTAAATAGGTAATTCCAAAATCAACATGTAAAAGATCACCAGGTACAATAAGATTATCAGGTTTTGATTTAGAAAAGGATGATAAAAAATCAAAATTCTGTGTATCATTTCGTTGTATATCTACTGTGGGATGAAACCAAGTTACAAGTTTTAAATCTCTTATTCTTTCGCGGTACCACCATACAATATCATCGGTTGTTGTAATGCCAGGTTTTATATTTTCTGCAGAAAATCCTTCTTTGATTATGTCATGCGCAATTTTACATATTTTAGGATATATTTCCATTTCGAGATCACTTCTTGTCTCTAACCACCCAATAGCAACTTGTTCAGCACTTACAACCTTATTTTTGTATTGATTAGGTAAAGATTTTAGAAAAAGATCGTTTTCAATTGCGGTAAGCCCATCAGCTTGCGCAAAATATTTACTTTTATTGATTCCTATTTTATTTGGATTTTTCTGAGTAATAAAATTTGCTAATGCTTCATATTGATTTGGTTGTTTTTCTGGATCCCATGATTTAATAAAAATATCGCCAACATCGTATCGTGCAATAGCATATCCCTCTAATGGTTTTTTATTTCCGGGATCATATATAACAAGAATTGTTCTGCGTCGCGCATTTAACCATGTAGATGGTAACATTGTTCTGATTACTGGGTCTTCATTATACTCGCGAGCTATAATAATCCACATATCTATATTATTGCGCTTCATAATTTCAGGTAAAACAGTTTTAAATCTATCTTTTAGTAGTTTATTTCTTAAGACTGCTCTTTCTCTCATTGGCAGAATCTCATTTTTTATTTTATCGGTATTATTATTTATAGGGTTTTGACATGAGTTAAAAATGAAAATTGAAATAAAATAAAAAAATGTTCTAGTTATTGTGCTCATAGATCTCCATCATATAATATTTTTATTAGTTTAATTGAATCCTAAGTTTGCATAAAGAAATTTGGTCTAACAAACAAAAAAGATATTTTTTCAATTTTTAATGAATATAATTATTACTAAATATCTATTATTCAATTAGGTATAATCTATGTATTTCTTGTGTACAGTTTGTAAAAAAGAGATCACATCTCCATCAAAACCAATTTGGTTATGTAATTGTGGTATGCCCCTTGAAGTTCGCTATTCTTGGGAAGGAGAAATGCATACCATTGACGTTGATGATTCCGAAAAATCATTGTGGAGATATAATTCAGTTCTACCAAATGTTAAGAATAATATTTCTTTAGGTGAAGGTCATACTCCACTTATTCCTATTGGTAAAAATATTTTAGTTAAAGACGAAACAGTAAATCCGACTGGGTCTTTTAAGGATAGAGGTATGGCGCTCGCCGTAACTATGGCCAAAGCACAGGGAGTTCAAAATATTTGCTTACCATCAGCAGGCAATGCAGGAATTTCTGCAGCCGCATATTGTAATAAGGCAGAAATAAAATGTCATGTTTATTTACCAGAAACAATCCCCGAACCATTTAAAAAAGAGACAGAAAAATACAAAGCTAAAATAGTTTTAAGCGGTGACACTATATCAGATGCAGCAAAAAAAATGTTAAAAGAAAAGCAAGAAGATTGGTTTGATATTTCGACATTAAAAGAACCTTTCAGAGTTGAGGGGAAAAAGACACTAGGTTACGAAATTGCTGAACAGATGGGGTGGGAATTCCCGGATGTAATTATTTATGAAACTGGCGGAGGTACAGGTTTAATTGGAATGTGGAAAGCTTTTATTGAATTAAAAGGTTTGGGTTGGGTTAAAGGTAAACTTCCTAGAATGGTCGCCGCTCAATCTGATGGATGTGCACCGGTTGTTAAAGCATTTCAAAATTTACAAGATAAAACAGAATTTTGGGAAAATAGTAATACAATTGCATTAGGCTTAAATGTACCTGGCCCATTAGGTGGATCATGGATATTAAATGTTATATATCAAAGCAACGGAGTAGCAATTTCTATAGCTGAAGATCAATTATCTGATTTAACTGAAGAATTCAATTCATTAACTAATATAAATGCTAGCGCTGAGGCTGGAGTGGTTTGGGGCGCCTATAATATATTATTGGATATGAACTGGATTAATCAGAACGAAAAAGTAGTGTTATTTGCAACTGGTGTAGAACGTTGTAAATTCAAATAATTATGCACTATAGGTTTCTATTGAATTATCTATTACACTTAATTAGACTTTTCCCCATCACATTAATTCTATATTCCTGTGAACCAATTGCAAATCATTTTAATAATGTTGAAGATGCGATTATGTATCGAGCCTCTACAATAAAAGATTTTCCACCAAAAAAAACAATAAAAGTCATGACATGGAATATTCGTTTTGGTGTCGCACGATCAAATTTTTTTGGAGATGGGTGTGGTGATAGAGTAATTTTTACAAAAAAAGAAGTAACAGCTGGTCTCGAAGGTTTAGCAAATAAAATAAATTTGGAAGACCCTGATATACTTCTTTTACAAGAGGTAGATGTACAGTCAAAAAAGACAGGCTATATCGATCAAGCCCAATGGTTATTGAACAACACTAATATGAATTACGGAGCATATGCGTCTATGTGGGAAGCTCAAGTTATTTTAGCTGATGGTTTAGGCAGAGTTAATACCGGTAATCTTATATTATCTAAATGGGAATTAAAAGATGCTGAACGCTATCAATTAGAATTACGGGGAGACCAAGATGCACTAACAAAATATTTTTATTTAAGAAGAAATGTTATTAAAGCTAAGGTAAATATGTCAAGTGCTCCATTTTATGCTGTGAATACACACTTAACTGCATTTGCTACTGATGATACTAAGCTAAAACATATAAATGGATTTAAAACAATTTTGGATGGAATAGTAGCAGATGGACACAACTTTATCGCAGGTGGAGATTTAAATGAGTTACCTCCAAATGCTTCAAAAATTGATTATTGTTTGGAAGATCAATGTGAAAATGAATCATATCATTCAGATAAAACGCCTCAACATAAAGAAGGGGCATATTTTGCACCTGAGATCACATGGCTCTCTGATTTATATAAAACTTATAAGCCGGCAATTTCCCTTGAAGAATACGGCTCTCAAGAATTAAAACACTTTACACATAGCCCGGATGATAATTTAATATTAGATCGTAAACTAGATTATCTTTGGACAAATACTTCTTGGTCAAGTGGTACTACACACCAAGAAGCCACTAAACTTTCAGATCATATTCCAGTTAGCGCATTTTGGGTAGTAAAATGAAAAAGATTATTTTTTTTCTATTTATAATATCTGTAACAAATGCTCAATGGAGATATGAGACTGCTAGCATAATAGATAAGGGACGGAAAGAAGTTGGGTTGTTTTCTCCATTTAGAGTAGGTCTCCAAAATGGTATGGAACTTTCCATAAATAAATTTATACTTATGCCAACAGTTTCAATTAAACAATCTCGGCCATCATTTAACCAATGGTCAATGGCTCAAAAATTTCAATTGAGCTATCCATCAGCAGGTATGAAATGGTTACAAAGTCCATTAGGTCAAGAATTAGGTGAACCGGATATGTTTGCATTGATTTCTCCTGAATTTAATATTCCACAAATGATTTCTATTTATGGTGAATTAATTGCAACATCAGGTTCTAATCAAAAAGGAAGATTAACATTAAATGGGGGAGGAGGGTTTTCAATAAATGGAAAAAACTTATCTGATGATGCAACTATTGATCTACCAATAGCCTATCCAAGGTTATCTATTTATTTTAATGGATTACTCTTTAAACTAGGGGGAGAGTATTACAAAAAAATAAATACAACATTATTTTATGTTGTTGACTATGACATGTTTTTAATGCCCAACGTTAGAGGTCGATATGCTTTTGAACATAAAAGCGCATTAATTTGGTCAAAAAATCAAAAATTTAGATTGCTATTAGGATATAAACTTATTGCTGGAGAATATCCATTTGGGCCTCAAGCTCATCTTTTGCCAGTATTGGATTTTCAATTTGGCTGGTAAACTCTCACGAATATTTGTTTTATTTTCATTTGTTCAAATACAAATGATTTTAGCTCAGGGTTCACTTGTAGGTGAATTAGGGTGCGGTAATTGCCATAGTGGAATAGAACCTTCTAAAATTATAATGCAACGTGCACCAGATTTAAGTTATACTGGTTTAAAGTATAATGAAGCGTTCATTTATGATTATTTAAAATCTCCACAAAAAATCCGCCATCATATAGGTAAATCAAGAATGCCAAATTTTGGGTTTGCAGATAATGAGGCATTGGCATTAACAAAATATCTTATGTCTCAAAAAAAATTGCCCGGTGATAAGAAATTAGAATCCAAACGAATCAAACCAAATGATAAAGGATTTAATTTAATCCACAACGATTATCAATGTACAGCTTGTCACAAATTAAATGATGTTGGTTTATTACAATCAACAGATCTTACTAATGCAGGAGTAAGATTAACAAATAATTGGCTATATGAATTGTTATTATACCCTTCTTTGTATGTCCCTAAAGAGTCACCAATGCCAACATTCTTTAATAAAGAAAATTCAAAGGATGCCAAAATTATCAAAGACATGGTAGGGTACTTATCTTACAAAGGACAAAAACAAAGAAGTCAATTGGAAAGACAATTACAAAATGTGGAAAAAAAATATCCGAATATGACAAAGGATGATGGAAAACTTGTGTTTCTATCTCAAAATTGTATGGGGTGTCATACTCTAAAAGGAGAAGAAACTTGGTTCAAAGCACATAATGCACCGGATTTAAGCGCACAGAAAATGAGGACCAAAACATCATGGTTAATTGATTATTTAGAAAATACTAATGCTATTAGACCTCATGGATATTTCCCAGGTACAGGAAGCCGAATGCCCAATTATAATTTGACAGATACAGAAATTGATACACTTATATCTTGGCTTGGACAAATGAAAATGAAAACCAAACTGGAGCCTGTAAGCGTTTTTCAAACACAAAAAGCTGAAAGGTTATTAAATGATAATTTAGGATGCCTTGGATGCCATCAATTAAATGGAAAAGGTGGAAAAATAGGGCCTGATCTTAGTATTGCTGGACGTCGGCTTACAGATGGTTATATTAAAATGGCTATTGAAATGCCACACATGGTTCTTCCAGAAAGCATAATGCCTAAAATTCAGATGCCAAAAAATTTGATGGAATTAATTCAATCATATTTAGCTTATAATAGTACAGAAACAAAACCTCAGTATGCTAATTTGATTATAAACCCGCCTTACAAAGTTTCAACATCTTATGATGCAAATTGTGCTCCATGTCATGGTGTCAAGGGAGATGGCGCGGGTTTTAATGCCTCCAATTTACCTGTTTCACCTGGGAATTTTACGGATGCGAAAATCATCAGTTTGCGATCTGATAACACATTATTTGATACAATATATGGAGGTGGAAGAATTATGAATAAAAGCCATTTTATGCCCCCATGGGGTCAAAAATTGAGTAGGCAGGAAATTGTCGAATATGTATCTCAAATCAGGCAGTTTTGTCAGTGTGATCCACCTGACTGGTCAAAAAATTAATATTTATATTATGAGGTTAGTATTAATTGCTATCGCTCTTTGTTCTGGATTATTGCTTGGTCAACAAGATGAATTTGTTGGATCAAAAATTTGTTCAAATTGCCATTTAACCGAGTACGATAGTTGGCTTGAATCCACCCATGCAAAAGCAGGTGGCAAGCCAACAGCAGATCGTATTCTTGCTCCTTTTGATGGTGTAAAAATTGAAATAAAAAACGGATGGTTTATACCTTATAAAAAGAATAATCGTTATTTTTTTCGTGCGCAAGAAAACGGTTTTCCTGAAAAGAAATATGAAGTGGTTGGTGTAGTTGGTGGGGGATTTTTATATGGAGGTGGAACCCAAACTTATTTTGGATTTTTTCCCGATGGCACAATGAGATTATTGCCGTTTGATTATCATCCTGGAAATAGAACCTGGTTTTTTGAGTCAAATGATTTGTCAGGCTGGGTACCGGTAAATAAAAAGATTTCACCTAGGCAGATGTCGGAATGGCCTCCGAATAGAGTTATTGGTGCCATTGAAGAGCAACAGAATTGTCAACAATGTCATGGTAGTCAAATTGTTACCTCATTTACAATCAGTAAGGGAGCATACACAACAAATTTTACGGAACTATCAATTAATTGTGAATCTTGCCATGGGCCAGGGAAAGAACATGTATCTTTAATGCAATATGGCAAAACTATAGTAAAAGGATACACAGGAATTAGTTCATTGACGACGCTATCAAAGGAAGAAGGAGTTAATGTATGTTCGCAATGCCATGCCTTGAAAGACATGATTCGCCCAGGATATTTGCCAGGAATGGATTTCGAAAATTATTTTAGCACAAAATTTTCTATGTTAGGTAATAATCCATATTATCCTGATGGACGCGTTAGAGCATTTGGATATCAACAGAATCATGTCTTTAGTGATTGTTATATTAATGGATCGATGACATGTGTCGATTGTCATAATCCCCATTCAAATAGTTATCAAGATATAAACCGCAATCCCTTAAAAGGTCGCTTTGATAATGGGCAGTGTACCTCATGTCATATTTCAATATCATTGGATATTTCAAATCATACTTTTCACAATGAAAACTCATTAGGAAGTCAGTGTACTTCATGTCATATGCCATTTCAACAACATCGAGCAGTAGGTGATTACTTAAAATTTGCTAGAGCAGATCATACTATATCGATTCCAAGGCCTGATTTAGATGAAAAATTTGGTATCACTAATGCATGTGTTCAATGTCATTCGGACTTATCAAACAAAGATATAAGTAACCAGATAATGAAATGGTACGGAAAATTAAAACCACTGAATAAATTAGAATCCGCACTAGTATCATTTTTAGATGGAAAAAACTCAATGGGGGATTTAGTTAATTTGATTGGTGATAACTCTGACCCTTCACCACAACTTTTTGCTGGTTTAGCAACAGCTTACATGTCAGATCATGCAAATCGATACAATGATTTACTAATAAAAAAACTTAAAAATCTTTCAACTAGCAATGATTTAGATATTAAAAGTGTATCCTTAGCTTATTTAGATTTATTAAGCGAGTATGAAAATAAATTACCGCAATATTTAATAAATATTTTATCTAAATCAGGCAAAGACCAGGGTAAAATAAGATCGCGATGGTCAACAGCTTTAGCATATAAAGCACAGGAGTTATCAAATCAACAAAATTTTTCCGAATCTATAAAGCTCTATAATAAATCATTAACTATATGGCCTAATAATCAAAAAGCGCGCAAAGGTCTAGCAGCCATATATTTGCTGACTGATGATTATTCAAATGCTGTAATGACTTATGGTGAAGTAGTAAAGATCAATAAAGCTGATTGGAATGGCTGGAGCGGTCTAGCAAATTCTCAAGCAAGAAATGGTCAATTTAATATTGCATTGGAAGCTTATATGAAATCATTAGAAATAAATACTCATAATGCATCAGCTCATCTTGGGATAGGAGACATTTTGTATAAAATGAAAAATTATAATTTAGCTGAACAGCATTTAGCTAGAGCAATTGAATTAGATCCTGAAATTGTTGAAGGTTATATTTTTCTGGCAGCTGTAAAAGTAAAGCAAAATGATTATAAGAATGCTTCGCTTTTTCTTAGTAGAGGATTAATATTAAATCCAGATCATGCAATTGGGAAAACCATGAAAAGAGAACTAACTAATATTGAATGATGAGACAAAATAGTTGTTTTAGAATAGTTTTAATTAGTGTTTTACTTTTGTATTTAAATATTAATACAACTATTAATGGACAAAATATATTGTTGACAGGTCAATTTTGGTCTAATAATATATTTAGTGATGGTCCATTAAAAACTCAATCATCATTTGAAAGTCAACTTGGATACATACCAACCCTATCCATTATTAATTACTTATCAAATGAAAGATTAATTGATATAGAGTGGGCTCACAAAATTAATCGAATGTACTCAGATAAAGCATTATTGAGTAGCTATGATAAGCCTTACCGGTGGTGGATTCGATATTCAACAGAGAAGTTAGAAGCAAGATTAGGCTTACAAAAAATTGCATTTGGGCCAGCTCAAATTTTACGACCTACATCTTGGTTTGATACAATTGACCCACGGGATCCAACTGGACAAACAGAAGGAGTTGAAGCTTTTAGATTAAAATTTTTTCCGAATAACTTATTATCATTTTGGACTTGGGTGATTAATAATAATTCAGATACACTTTCCTATGGTATCAGATCTGAGTATTCAGGAAATTCTGGAGAATGGGGGTTAACCTTTCATAAGGAAAAAATTGAGTCCATAAATCAAGTAGCATTATTTCCAATTTTTATGTCAGGATCACATTCGCGAGTTGCCCTAGATTATAGATATGATGGAGTAATTGGCTTTTGGTTTGAGGGCGCTTCTTTTTTTTCATCTAACAATTCATCATCAAAAAATGATTTATATAACCTAGTAACTTTAGGAGCAGATTATACATTGCCTATATATAATGGTGTATTAATAATGGCAGAAAGCATGCAAATTAATGGTGGTCCAGGAGACAACTTTCATTTGGATTCAATAAAAAATATCAATGAAACTTATTCTGTTTTGATGGCATCCATGCCTATTGGTTTGCTTCACCAAGTTATGGCAGTTGCACAATTAGATTGGAAGAAGAGCCAATCATATTATTATTTGCGATGGGGAATAACTTACGATCGGTTTAGTTTCAATCTTTCATTATCTGCTAATCCAAAAATATCGGATCATGAGTTATATCAGGAGCATCTTCCTACAAGCTTATCAGGATTTGGTAACCTACTTCATTTTACAATTATATATAACCACTAGGAATACAATGAATAAACAAAATAGTGTAATAATAATTAATAATGTAACAAAGAACTTCCCTGTTGGTGGGGAATTTTTCTCTGCTTTAAAAAATATTGATTTAACTCTAGATGAAGGAGAGTTTACAGGCTTAGTTGGGCCATCAGGATCTGGTAAAACAACATTATTGAATATTATTGGAGGATTAGATTCAGCAACAGAAGGGGATGTTAGTGTTTTAGGATATTCTATGGACAAAACCACACATAATGAGCGTGCAACTGTCAGACGAAAGAACATGGGGTTTATCTTCCAAAGTTATAATCTTCTTCCAGTATATACTGTATTTGAAAATGTAGAGTTACCTCTTATACTAAATAAAGTTGATTCTAATAAAAGAGAAAAAAAAGTAAATCAGGCTATAGAATGGGTAGGACTTGGGGATAAGCGCAATTCAAAACCTAATATGCTAAGTGGTGGCGAGTGTCAACGAACTGCTATTGCAAGAGCAATTGTCCACCAACCTGCACTTGTTATGGCTGATGAGCCAACGGCAAACTTAGATGCTGAAAATTCACACCATATAATGCAGATATTAGTAGAGTTAAATAAAGAATTATCTACTTCTTTTGTTTTTGCTACACATGATGAAAAAATAATGGGTTATTTAAGAAGAATTGTACATTTAGATGATGGACAGATTAACAAAGATGAACAAGTCAAAAATCCTAAATATAATTAACTAAAATTATGTTAATCAGAATAGCTCTGAAAAATTTACTTGGTGCAAGATTACGAACTATATTAAATGTTTTTGTTACCTCATTTTCATTTTTTATCATTTTATTAATGTCGGGTATGTATGATGGTATGCTTCAGCACGCTAAAAATGTAACGATCGATACGGAAATTGCTGGTGGCGCATACTGGCACCCAAATTATGACCCTCTCGACCCAATGTCTTTTGAAGATGCTCATGCAATTATCCCAAATGAAATAAAATTGCTTGTTGATCAAAAAAAAGCCTTTCCAGTTTTGGTAAGTCAAGCTTCTATTTATCCTGGGGGTCGTATTATGCCGGCTATATTAAAAGGAATTCCACCAGATCAGAATATTGTCAATATGCCAACACAATCATTAAATGGTTTTAATGATGGAACGATTCCTGTATTGATTGGGAAAGGGATGGCTAGAAATACGAAATTGAAAGTTGGGGATTCCTTTACAATCCGTTGGTTAGATGTGAATCAAACTTATGATGCTAATGAAGGTACAGTTGTCTATATAATGGATACTGAAAATTTCAAATTAGATATGGGTCATATATGGGTTCCACTTGATATCGCTCAATCTATGCTTGCCATGGAAGAACAGGCAACATACGTAACCTATAAAACAGGATTAAAGGAGGTTAATAATAAAGGAGACTGGATTATTAGAGATGTCAATTATCTTGTCCAAGATATGGAGGCAATAATTGAAGCTGATAAACCTGGAGCACAGATTATGTTTATGATTCTATTAGCATTAGCAGCAATGGGGATTTTTAATGCGCAAGTATTATCAATATTTAGAAGAGGTAAAGAAATTGGTACACTTATGGCTTTAGGAATGACTCGCTTACGAGTTGTAATGCTATTTACACTTGAAGGAGGTTTAAATGCTGTATTTTCTGCGACTGCAACATTAATAATATTTGGGCCTGTATTATTATACTTTGGAGTAAATGGCATTCCTCTTCCTCTCGATTATACTGAAATGGGATTAATTATGGCCAAACGACTTATACCGGTTTATTCTATTGGACTTATCCTTTCAACAACAATTTTAGTATCAATTATTGTTTTAATTGTTAGTTATATGCCATCAAGAAAAATTTCTCATATGAAACCAACCGATGCTCTTCGAGGAAAAGCAATTGCATGATTAAGTTTTTATCAAAAGGATTAATTCGGGATCGCACGCGAAGTTTCTTCCCTCTACTAGTTATTGCTCTAACGGTTGCATTGGTTGTATTTGGTAGTGGTTTTATGCGGGGTATGATGAATAGTCTGTTACTAGATAGTGCAGTCATATTAACAGGTCATCAAAAAGTTGTCACCCAGGCTTACAATGAAGACAATCAACTCATGCCTAATGATTTAGCCTTACTTGATTCAGATGAAATGATTAATCAATTAGAGATTGAATACCCAGATTTTTTCTGGACACCTAGAATTGTATTTGCAGGTCTTCTCGATGTCCCAGATGAAAATGGTGAAACCAAAACGCAAGGACCTGTAATTGCTATGGGAATCGATTTTTTTTCTGAAGAGTCTAGACAAATTGAGATTTGGGAGCTGGAAAAAAATCTTATAGAAGGAAACCTACCCTCTAGTAAAAATGATGCTATTATTAGTTCAAAGCTTGCAGCTCAACTTAATGTCTCAGTTGGTGAAAAAGTTACATTCATTGGCTCAACTATGGATAATGCTTTTACTACATATAATTTTGATGTTACGGGAACATTTAATTTGAGAAAAGGGCAGACAGATAAACAAATGTTGTTAGTGGATATTTCTGGTGCAAGGGGTGCTTTAGATATGGATAATGCTGCTTCTGCAATTTTTGGGTTTTATCATGATTTATATTATGATGATCAAAAAACTGTTGATTTGCGAACCAATTTTAACGCAACAAATAGCGATAGTTCTGATATGTTTAGCCCTATTATGCTTGCTCTTAGAGATGGAAATCAAATGGGAACTATGGTAGATATTAGTAATGCAATGTTGGCAATTATGGGTGGCATATTTTTGGTAGTTGTTATGGTTGTGTTATGGAATATGGGGCTAATGAATGGACTACGGCGCTATGGAGAAGTGGGCCTCCGTTTAGCCATAGGAGAACCCAAAGGGCATGTTTATCGTTCATTAATTACTGAAGCTTTAATTATTGGTTTTGTTGGTACAATTCTTGGAACTGGAATAGGAATAGCAATTACTTATTATGTTCAAGAAAATGGAATAGATTATACCAAAGGTATAGAAGCGCTATCAAATTCATCAATGATTATGCCGAATATTTTCTATGCACAAGTAACTACTGACCTATTCTATATAGGGTTTTTCCCAGGTGTTCTGGCAACTGTTTTGGGCACTATGCTTGCAGGAATGGCGGTTTACAAAAGAGAAATGGCACAATTATTCAAGGATCTTGAAACATGATAATAAGATTATCATTATTATTGTTTACTTTATTATTTGGTCAAAAAAGTCAAATGACAGTTGAACAAATTATTAGCGCTATGGATAAAAATCTGAATGCAAAAAGTCGAATAATGAAAAGTAAAATGATTGTTCATGGAAGAAGGTCTACTCGTACCATTGAATCTAGGAACTGGGTAATTGGCATTGATCAAGCTTTTACAGAATATCTCTCACCTCCTAGAGAAGCAGGAACAAAAATGTTGAAATTAGATGATAAGCTTTGGACATATTCACCACAGACAGATCGCGTGATTCAGATCTCTGGTCATATGCTTAGACAATCGGTTATGGGCTCAGATATGTCTTATAATGATATGATGGAGGATAAACCACTTCAAGATCTTTACAAAGCTACTCTTGAAGGATCAATTACTATTAATGGTAGAAAACATTGGATCATTTATTTGGAAGCAAAGGTTAAGGGTTTATCTTACCCTATGCGTAGAGCCTGGGTAGACACAGAATATTTATTACCTATGAAGGAAGAACTGTATGCCAAAAGCGGTAAACTATTGAAAACAGCAACAATGGCAGATGTAAAGAGGATCCAGGGAAGATGGTTCCCTTCACGATTTATTTACAAAGATAAATTAAAACGAAATAGTAAAGGTACTGAATGGGTCATTGAGGAAATATCCTTTGATATGAATATTTCTGAGTCACGCTTCTCCAAAGCTATGTTGCGTAAATAATTAATTTGATAAAATATGAACCAAAAATAAGTTCACTTCGCCCAGATTCGGCATAGGCTCAATTCTTAATGATTTGATTTAAATCATATTTACTTAA
>Ga0209034_10000928_pt1 | contig 14533 bp, 15 predicted proteins | sample MarorgKNORR_S2LV_2_FD_188219 | JGI IMG/M metagenome (GOLD analysis project Ga0209034, IMG submission 188219) | Marine microbial communities from the Southern Atlantic Ocean, analyzing organic carbon cycling - 250m_A/KNORR_S2/LV (SPAdes) (version 2) | ecosystem: Environmental > Aquatic > Marine...
TTGTCTATTCTTATAAACAAGTGCTATTTGGCGGGTTGTACACCTATTCGGTTCTCAGACATGCACTTTGAACACCACCCATGAAAGTCTACCCGTTGCCAGGATACTTTAAAGCTAGAACCAGTCGATATTTGGGTTTTAAGGTCTGACACAAGTTGTTGTCCAACTTCGGAATCCGAAACGTTTCCACATCTAACACAGACCAAGTTTACATGCGGCGCTAGATTCGATTCGTATCTTGAATACTGAGGGAAAGGTAGTTCTTGGATTAACCCACTCTTCTCTAATACGTCGAGGGTTGAGTAAATAGTTGCTAAAGTCATCGAAGGGAAATGGTCTTTTACTCGTTCTAGGATTTGTTGAACTGATGGGTGATCAGTCGAATTAATTACAGCTTCCGCTATGCCCACTCTTTGGGGAGTAACACGTGTACCTGATTCTCTCAGGTGCATCGTAATCTCTTGTTGGTTCATTAAAACTCCGGGGTATGAAATCGCCGATAAATTTAATCATTTCTGATTATCGAACTGTTATTATCTTCACTATAACTCTTATTTGTATGATCATCAACGCGGGTGATACTGATTATAAGCGATTAATCAGGTTACATAGCTAGGTATAACTTAGACGAATGTTGTATATGTTTGGATAGGATAATTATATGACCGATTGTCATCCCCTGCTAAAAGGTATGGATCGATTGACGCAAATCAGTCCTTATTTTCGATTGCCTGTGAAAGATTCGGAGGCTGATGGCTGGGTAAGTGCCTATGATTTGTTTCACGAGGACAATGACCGCCTTAAGAATATGGTTCGCGATTATGGTCTTGAGTACTGGGGTAGTTCGGATCCTCATGTAGCTGGATCAGCTTTTTTGATCGCCTATCTTACGCGGTTAGTGTGGCCGGTGATTGGACAGTTTGTTCTTGAACGGCGGGTTCCAGATGTTACGTTGAAGAATTTAGCGTTCCACGTAAAGGAGGGGAGTTCTAGAAGATTTATCGATGGAACAGCCATGGTGACCCCCTATTTCGCTGCTTTGAAGTATGACACTGCTATACGACACGAACACGCCATTCAGACCCTAGATTATGATAGTCTTTTTACGGTCCTGAAGAGATGGTTGTTTCAGGAGAATCTGGGTCCAGTAATCGATAGTTTGACACAAATATGTCGTGCGAGTATGCCGGTTTCAAAGAATGCAGTGGCTTCTGCCTGTGGGCAGGCATTTCGGCATTTATATCCATTCGTGGATAATCCAGGTGATTTGGCGCAACTTGCTAAAGAGTTGTTTGATGATGAGTCAACTGTAGTATTTGGGCAAGTTACAATGGAAGTCATTAATATGGAGACCCGGAGTGGGTTGTTTGCGAGACGGTTTGGTTGCTGTTTAGCCTGGCGCACAAGTAGGTTGAATGGATATTGTTCAAATTGTATTTTGGTATCAAAGAGCGAGCAAGATAAGGCCTTCGAATTAATTGAAGATGGGGCATGGAGAGATGTAATAAAGTAATTCCTTGGAGCCGAAGTTAATAATTTTGGTGAATTATGGTTGTAGTCAAGCGGAAGTTACTAGGTAACACAGGGCTAGAAATACCAGAAATTGGGTTAGGGACTTGGCGCTACAGTGGTGGGATAGAGCCGTTACGAGCTGGAGTCCAGTTGGGTGCGTCTCTGATAGATACAGCAGAAATGTATCGTACAGAAAGTCATGTTGGGGAGGCAATTAGCGAGATTCAGGATCAGGTATTCGTTGCTACGAAAGTCTGGGGAAGTAACTTGAAATACGATGACGTGTTAAGAGCTGCTGAACAAAGTATACGGCGCTTAGGAGTTAGTATAATAGATCTTTATCAAATTCATTGGCCTAACTCGAGGGTTCCCATAAAAGAAACTATGACGGCCATGGAGCAGTTAGTAGACAGAGGTCTGGTTAAATATATCGGGGTCAGTAATTTCTCGGTCGGGGAACTGGATGAAGCAATGTCGGCCATGGATAATTATCCTATCGTTTCGAATCAAGTCATTTATAATCTAAAGAGGCGGGATATAGAAAAGGATATATTACCTTTCTGTTTGGAGAGAGATATATCAATCTTGGCGTACACACCTTTGGCAGATGGCAGTTTGGCTAAGTCAGTGAGTTCGAATATGACGAACAAGGTTGCACGTTTATTTCACAAAGAAGATTCTGATTCTTCGTTGCTTGAATCAATAAAGGAGCAGTCACACAAGTCCTTAGCTCAAATAGCTCTAAATTGGTGTATCTCCCATCCCGGGGTGATTGCTATCCCTAAATCTAATAGCGTCGAACGGACTGTCGAAAACTGTGGAGCGTCCGGATGGAATTTAACAACTGAACAAATAGATGCGTTGGAAAGTCTCTATCCACTCTGAAAATGACGACAGTATCTTATATTGTCTAATAGTGTTGTACCAGTAGGAGTTAATCGGTGAGATTCGGGGAATGAGAGGTCAGAATGTCTAGTGATTATCTGGATTTAGTTGCTAGCTTCGTACATTCTACCCACTGGGAAGATTTATCCGAAGCGACTCGAGATGCTGCAAAAAATGTATTGATGGACACTCTTGGAGCAATATTGGCAGGTAGCCAACTTCACCAAAATGCTTCTTTGGCTAAATTAGCTCCTCATTTGGGTGGCGTTGGCGATATTCCTCTATTTGGCCATACGATGCGAACAACCACACTGGTCGCAGCTTTAGTTAATGCAACCGCTGGGGTTTCGTTAGAAGTAGATGAAGGTAATCGTCTGGGAGGCGGCCATCCATCGATCCATGTGACTCCAGCTGCTATCGCGATTGCTGAGGAATTAAAGTCGTCTGGTCCAGATTTGTTGTTAAGTTTAGTATTGGGCTACGAGGTTGTATCTCGTATCGGTTCTGGAACAACGATTCGCTTGGATGTACATTCCCACGGAACTTGGGGAACTATCGGTTCTGCGGTGGCAACGGCTAAGCTTATGGGTTTTGATGCGGCAAAAATTCTGCAGTCAATGAACATGGCATCGTCAATGAGTCCCGCCAACACTTGGACGCCATGTATTGAAGGTGCAACCATTAGAAATCTATATCCTGGTAGATCCTGCTTTAATGGAATTTTAGCCTGCCACCTGGTCGAATCCGGTTTTACTGGGGTACGGGATGGACCAGGAGATTTATATACTAATTTACTTGGACAGGAATTTGCCCCAGATATTGTTGTTGAAGGCTTATCTCACTTAAAGGCTTATCGGATAGAAAGGAACTATTTTAAAACGCATGCTTGCTGTCTTTATAACCATCCAGTATTGGACGCTGTAGAATCAATTGTCTCGAAATATGAATTCGCTATTGACGAGATAATTAGCATCAGAGTTCACGTGCCACCCATTGCTTTGATACTAGACAACCCCGAGCCGGATAACATGCTTGCTACTAAATTCTCTATTCCTTACGCTATTGGTGCAGCGTTAGTTTTGGGTAAAACAGATGTAACAGCGTTCCAAATCGACCATATAGATAATCCAGGTATTCAAGAAATCGCCCGAAAAGTTCATTTAGAATCTGATTCCGGTATGGATTTTAGGCGATATGATTATCCCTCGGCTAAGGTGTCGATAGAGTTATCTGACTACCGGAATTTCGAAGAATCCGTAATTGCCCAATATGGTGATGCGGAACATCCAATTACACAGGTAGAATTGGAAACAAAATTCTTAACTCTCGCCACGGAAGTGATAGGTCGAGACCGTGCGAAAGCGGTGTTAGAAATGGTTCAGTGCTTGGAAATAGTGACTGATATAACTGAATTGACTAGGTTATTGATCGGAAGTTGATCAGGGTATTTGGGGCTTCAAATACCCTGATCAAGTGTTTTAGTCTTTCAAATAGGGGTACATTGCCAGAGGAGTCGCAGCGAGCAGACCGGCATCTACTGGTAATGTAGCTCCAGATATCCATCTAGCCTCATCCGAAGCTAAAAATAATGCTGCCCAGGCGACATCCCACGGTTCTCCATCTGTGCCTAGTGGGCCTGCTTTGCGGCGTAGCGTGAGCATTTCTTCAGAACTATGTCGCGCAACCATAGGACTTCGTATGTGTCCTGGGGCGATGCAGTTGACCCGTATATTGTCTCGGCCGTAATGGACAGCCATGGAATTGCTTAAGCCGATAATGCCCCCTTTCGAGGCTGCATAGGGATGACTTGGTCGGCCGCTGCCGGCTCTCATCCCGACTATGGATGACAGGTTAACAATCGACCCTCCTCCGTCGTCGATCATCTTTGGGATAGCGTATTTACTGGTTAACATTACGCTTTTCAGGTTAACGTCAATTACGGTGTCCCAAAATTCTTCCTCTACGTCTGTTACAGATCCGGGCCCGCTGATCCCCACGTTATTAATCAGCACATTAATCTTTCCATATTCACTTGTGGCCTTGTTGACCATCTCCTGACAGTCAGAGCTGTTAGTAACGTCTCCAACAAATAATGAAGCTTCACCGCCCTCTTCTCTTATAGTAGCGAGGGTTGCCTCCCCATTTTTTTGGTCTCTGTCAACTAGTACAACGGATGCGCCATGTCGTGCGAAGAGAATGGAAATAGCTTGGCCTATTCCAACAAAATCACCGCTACCGGTAGCCCCAGCTCCTGTAATAATGGCGACCTTTCCTTCTAGTCGTGATGATTGTATGGCCATATATCCTCCTTCGGGATCGTTTGAGATTCTATATGTTCTAGGAAATTATGCGGATGTTAGGTTGGTAGCGGTAGTTCGGCTATATCTTCAGGTAATTGGAGATCCAGTGCATTAGCATTGAACGCCAGCATTGTGTAAAACCCCAATAATGTCGTCAATTCAACTAATCCTCTTCTTCCGAGTAAATTTAGTAGGGTGTTAAACGTTTCGGTGGTAACACTTTTATAATTTAACAATTCGTTTGAATAAGCTATGACTATGGCTTCGTCGGATGGAACTGATGGCAGTGTTTGCTTATCTCTAATAGCATCTAGCAACATGTCACTCAGACCTTCTGCTCGACCGTACTCAAAATGGGCATGCCATATGTACGGGCAATTCATAGCTCTTGCTGTAAGTAACATGCCCAGTTCACGCAATTTTTTGGGAACCGTGGATTCGTTTCTTACGTAGTTGAACAGTGGCCTAGCTCGTTTGGCCATTTCAGGACTGTTTTTTAGGATAGACATCGGCCCAGTGCCTATACCGCCGGGCTCAGCTGCTACTTCATCAAAAACCTTTTTCAGGGAATCTGGAATATCTTCTCGAGTGACAGCTGGTATACGAGCCATAATAACCTCTTTAAATAGACGTTTATCCGGTATCCGGTCTTGTATGAAGGGTGGTTGCAGTTATAAGTATCTAATGTTGTCAAGGGAGTGTAGGTTGAGGACAAGTTGGTGTCAATTATGGGTCTCGCCCACAATGGGTGTTTGGGGGTGCGGCAGGAGATGGTTAACATTGTATTTGGATATTCTTTGTTTTTGATTCGTAGATCAACTTCCCTAAATAAGGGTAGTCTTCTCAGGTGCTCGGTCACCTTTTATATAACTGATTGCCATACCCAGGAGCATTAGGAATCCGAGGAATCCGAAAGCCCAACGAAGACCAGATATGAATGCATCTGACACATCTGGAGAAACGGCCTGAAGACTTGGTTCTACCCCCTGGATTCCCATGACTATCACAACAATGGTGGTAGCAACGGCTATGCTGACTATGTTCGCTGAGTTACGCATTAAATTGGTCAGCGCCGCGATGACGCCATATCGAGTGCGGTCAACTGCGCTAATGATAGAGCTGGTATTTGGCGAATGGAATAGACCTGTACCGGCGCTTTGCATCATTAACATGACTACTATCCATAAAACCGGGAAATCAGTGGACAGGCATGTTGCTAATATGAATGCTGAGCAAGTAGATAATCCCAACCCTGCTATGGTGAATTTCCGCCATCCAAATTTATCAGATAGGCGGCCGCTGATCGGTCCGAGTACAACCATACATAAGGCTGGAGGTATCATTAATAACCCCATATCTCTTGGGCTCCAGCCAAGAATAGATTGTAAATAGAAAGGCATCATAAAACGAGTGGCCGAAGTGCCAAGAAAGGAAATCCAACCGGCTGTTATCCCAAGTCCTACCAATTTCGTTTTGAATAATCGGATATCTAACATGGGCGCATCTGACCTTAATTCCCACCAGATGAATAAAGAAAGCGAGCCTAAAAACAAAATTGATCCGAATATGACTGAGGAAGAGTACCAACCTAATTGGTGGCCGTTCCCTACCAATATCAAAAACAAAAAAAGCGATATGCCCGACAATACAGCGCCTGCCCAATCAAAAGAGAATCTCTCTTGGCTTTTTACAGTGATACCTAAGTTTGTACCTTTCAGAATGATTATTGTGGCGATTATTGCTAGCAGACCTGCGGGTATGTTGATCCAAAAGATAGATTTCCAACCCCATAAGCTGACCAACACGCCACCCAGCGCCGGTCCAATAATAGAACCCAACCCGACGACACTCAAATTAGATCCTAAAGCTTTTCCGCGTTCTTCTTCTGTGAAAGCAGATAGAATCATTGCTACTGCATTTCCCTGGAGCATAGCAGAGCCAATTCCCTGTCCCAATTTGGCGATTAGGAGCGTTGGAAAGCTTGACCACCAAGGAGACCCTGCGACAGCAGCTGATAGTATGAAAATTGAGAATCCAACCAAATAAATTTTTCTTCGCCCTATCTGGTCACCTAATCTCCCCATCGGAAGTAATAACACCGCTATCGCCAGGGTTTCGGCTATAATTACCCACTGCACGGTAGGTAAATTCGTATCAAAATATTCTGCGATGGACGGCAGAGCTACTAATACACTGCCGTGCCCTACGACTGATATAAAAGTTCCAACAGCAATTGCTCCAAATGCCCACCATTTAAAATTAGGAGTAGTCTCCTTTGTTGATGTAATGGGATCTGGATTATGCATTAGCCTCTATTCTAGGATTTTGATTTTTTTGAATGCTATATAGAAGGAGGCTGAGATTGTAATACCTGCAATACCGATAGTAGTGATGGCAAATACTACCGAGGTGAAGCTTACGAACCAACCTACAGCTAAACTTGAAAATACTACCAATCCCCTCCCAATGCCTTGCAAACTGGTGATTCGTGATCTGAGTTCATCAGGTACGAGGGTTTGTATTAACGTACCATTGGTGGTTCTGAATGCAGCCTGAAAAAATGCCATAGCTGCAATAACTATGAAAGCCACTGGCACCCATGGTGACCAGGCAAATAAAATCACAGTGATGGAACTAAATATGACAGATCCAAGGGCTACTTTGCCTTTCTTGAAAATGAATCCAAAAGAAGAGATTACTACGGCAGCGATCAATCCTCCCAAACCGGTGATAGCCAGCAAATATCCCCCAACATCGGGCCCAGCCTTCAACACTTCCACGGTGAATATTGGAAACATGAACCACACGGGATGGAGCAGGACATTAGGAACCAAAGCCAGGATCATGAGGTGAAGGATGACCCTTTCTCCTTTCCAGATGTAAACAATCCCTTCCTTGAGGTCGGCTAAGAAAGATTTTCGCTGGGATTCTTTTCGAGGTTGGTAATATGGAGTTCGCATTGGCAGAAATGCCAGGACCATTCCCAGGTAAAGGAATCCTTCAACCATGAAATTCCAGAAAAACCCTAAGGAGGCTATTAAAATACCTCCGAAGAACGGACCGATTAAACGAGTCCCTGTTATGGTAAGCACGTTGGTCGCAAAGGCGTTCCCTATTGCTTCCTTCGGAACGGTATTGGCGACGAGTGCCTGGCGTAGGGGTTGTATCAATGACCGACAAACCCCTGAAATTAATACATACGCATATGCATGCCATACTTCGATCCAATCCAAGAGTATCAAGAAGGCGAAGAGAAATGCCATACAGGTCATGAAAAGTTGGAGACTCATCACCAGCTTCCGGCGATCCAGACGATCACCAAGAACACCTCCCCAGGGACTCACGAAAAGAGCAGGTAAGGTGTTGACAGCTCCAATCGTTACAACTAGCAAAGCGGATGACGTCTGACCTTCGGTTAGATGTTGAACCAACCAACCCACCGAGAGGAGTTGAAGCCAAATCGCACTGTTGGCAAAAAAGTTGCCGATCCACAAGAACCTGTAATTTGGGTAGTAAATCCAGGAGTCAAAAGTATGAAGCCTGGGGATTCTCGAAAATAGGTTCAAATCTTAAACCAAACCGTCTCTGCGAATAAAGTCCAGTCAATATACTGGAAAAACAAAAATACCAATCAGGACCTTAACCTCACTGTATAGGATAGGCTAAAATCAAGTTGACTAGAAACAACCTCCATATTATCTTATTTAGCAGTTGGATGATTAGCTCTATAAAATCGACTCAAAAGCTCGTAAAACTCTTGGTATTACAGTTAATGCAACAAAATCTACTACCAACTAGCCCTTAGGAGATTGTTATGAACAAAAACAGTACTACGGTTGATCTAAGAGAATACGGTTTGGAGACGGGAAATACTCAGATCAAGTCACTAGGCCCCATGGTTTTTAGTCCACAGGGAATCTTGTTTATCGGAGACAATGTAGGCGCAGCCATTTTAGCTATTGATATCTCCGATACCGACTCGTCAAATGAAAACCATACGATTAATCTACAAAATATTGATGTACCTTTGGCGTCCTATCTGGGGTGCAATAAAGCAGACCTGCTGGTCCGAGACATTGCCGTTCACCCAACGTCTCAAAACATATATTTAGCAGTAATGAGAGGAACTGGAGATGAATCCCAACCAGTTCTAGTCAAAGTACAACACGATGGGTCAATATCCAGCGTTGATTTGTCTAACATTCCTTTCTCAAAAACAATTCTATCGGATGCTCCTGATGTAAATGATCCAAGAATAGTATCCCGAGATCCTCTTAGAACTGTGACAGTGACGGATATATGTTACGTAGATGGAATCTTGTTAATTGCCGGCGCATCAAACGAGGAATTCTCATCCACCTTAAGAAGGATACCGTTCCCGTTTGATGGCACATCCCAGCGAAACTCACTAGAGATTTTTCACGTGTCACATGGCAAATACGAAACTGCAGCACCCATCCGCACTTTCGTACCATATGAAAACAACACTAGTCTCCTTGCCAGCTACACATGCACACCAGTAGTCCAATTCTCGTTGGAAGATCTGGAGGATAATACCCATTTAATGGGGAAGACCGTAGCGGAGTTAGGCGCACATAATAGACCGCTTGACATAGTATCTTACAAAGTCGGAGGAGATGAATTTCTGTTAATCTCCAACGCAAATCATCCGTTAACCAAAATAGCGTGCCAAAACATAGACACACAAGACTCTCTCACAGTACCAGATAGGTCCCTTGACGATAACCGAGATGGCCCACTCTCACCTTTATCCGGTGTTCCTCGAACAGAATTGCCTCACCCAGGTGTACGTAAACTAGCCAATATTAATGGCAGTGCAGTCTTGATGTACCAGGAGGATGACTCTGGGATGCACCTACGTTCATATGAGACATCAGAGTTGTGAACGTCAGACCAAGCTTAAAATTATGCTGGTCTGATGACCAGCCCGGCAAATGTCTAACCATAAGTGGATGGAACAAATCCGATCTAGATCAGTTGAGATCGAAAACACAGGTAGAGATTCGGGAATATTTAGCAGTATTGCCGGCTCAGACGCTTGATGCTCTGGACGAAAGGGCAGTCTTACAACCGATTCCTGGAACTTTTCATATGGACCAAAAATCGGTTCGCTTCGAGCCTTTATTCCCTTTTTTAAAGAATACTTTATACTCTTTAATCGTTTACAAAGATACGGAAGACAACCTAAATAGACGTTTCGAGTCTTACGACATCCAAAGCCTCCCGAACAATCTTGAGCCGGCGGGCGAAATCATCTCAATTTATCCAACCGCCAATCAGATACCGGTCAACCAGTTGAAGTTTTACCTCCACTTCTCGGAACCAATGGCTGAAGGTAATTCCGGGCAGTCTATTACTTTACAAAGGACTGATACGGGTGAACATTTATCAAATGTCTTCCTGCACGAGCCAGAATTATGGGACCATGAACATAAACGACTCACGATATTGCTGGACCCCGCAAGAATTAAGCGTGGGCTACAGGAGCACGTAAAATCCGGATATCCCCTGGTGCAGGACACGGTTATCTTGTTTAGTATAAGTGAGAGCTTTCTAGACGCGCAGGGAGCCAAACTCAAGTCCAGCCAAGAAATAACCTACAAGATAGGCCCGCCCGAGAGGCGGTTAGTAGAAATCAAAAATTGGCAGTATCATTACCCGAGAATCGATTCCCTGCAGCCAATCACAGTGGAATTTGACCGACCTCTGGACCATGCACTAATCCAAAGGTGTATATGTATTAAAGACGACTCGGGACATGAAGTTCGGGGGACCAGTCAAACCGGGTTCGAAGAAAGATCATGGCAGTTCTTCCCTCAAGTCCCGTGGAGCATTGGCCGATATAATATAATTGTCGAAGACATTTTAGAGGACTTGGCAGGTAACTCTATTAAACGGGTCTTTGACCGTGAATTACTAGATGACCAATCTGTGCACGACATCCCAGTTACCCGCCATTCCTTTTACCCAAAATTCCAAGAACAAGAGCCAGTAATTCCCGTAGTAACATGATTAATATTTTCTAATTCTAGTTATTCGAATAACAGGAGGACATTATGAGCTACACACCAAATTACCTAGGCCACGTAAATATTTACGTTCGGAACGCTGAGAAATCACAGGCCTGGTATGAAGATATCCTGGGACTGCATACTTACGATTTTGTACCCGGCCGAGCAGCGTTCATGTCTGCAAACTTGGATGAATCCCATGAAATAGCGTTAATGGAAGTGGGAGACGAAGCTCCGGGAGTTCAACACCGACAGGTAGGCCTCAACCATATGGCCTGGAGAATGTCCACTCTGGATGATTTGAAAGAATTCTACACCCGCCTAACAGATAAGGGTGTATCTAGTGAGGCCCATGACCACGGGATATCTATTGGTATTTATTTCAAAGACCCGGACGGAAACGGTATCGAAGTTTATTATGAATCTCCTCGGGAAGAATGGCACAGGCAGGAGAAGATCTTTATGCATGGGGACAGTCCTAAGGGACAATTTCACGGACCATGGGATGAAGTGACTGTTGACCACGTAATTGGATCCAGATAACAACACCTAGATTGGATTGAGGAAAGCGTGACCTCAATCCAATCGGACAAGCTATTATTTATAAAAGCTCTCTTAAAGCTCGAGCTACCTCATCTGGTCTTTGAACAGGGAGGTCGTGACCTGCCCCTGAAACAATACGCCTGGCTACTAGTTTAGAGAAATTCTTTTCATCTTCTTCCGGATCGGGAGATGGCCTTCCAAGCCCGCTGTCCTCTCCACGTAATACTATCGAAGGGACCGGAATCGGAGGATTATCTGCCAACCTTCGCTCCACTTCAACAAACCGTTCTTCACCCGGCGCATTCATGTGGCGATGCCTGTAGGAATGCAAAGTTATGTCAACAAAATCAGGATTATCAAAAGATGGCGCTGACTTATTGAAAGCCTCATCCGAATATGTCCAGCCGGGCGCCCAGGTCTCCCAGAGATGTCTGATAATATCTCTGCGATTTTCTAACAGCCCCATTCTTCCCTGTTCTGTATTAAAGTACCACTGGTACCAGCGCCGTGCTTCACTAATAGCGGGAGCCGGTTTCTCTTTAGTAACAGTGTCCTGAACCGAATAACCTCCTATAGCGATTTGTGCTCTTACCCTATCTGGATTAAGAATGGAAGTGATACAAGCAGCCCTGTTCCCCCAATCAAATCCAGCCAAAGCAAATATGTCTATATTCAGTCCATCAGCGAAATCTACAACATCCTGACCTATAGCAGCCTGTTCAGCCATACGTGGCGCACTGGGATCCAAAAAAGTGGTTGGACCATATCCCCTTAAGTACGGAACCAAGATTCTGTAACCAGACTCATCCAACAACGGCACAACGCCATCCCAAGACCGTATATCATAGGGAAAACCATGCAGCAAAATTATTGGGAATCCAGATTCATCTCCGTGTTCTTCATACCCGATATTCAGCACCGGAGTTTGGATAAATTTAACGTCCGAAAAATCAGCCAACACACGACCTCCTTACAGATGGATAAACTCTGCTATCTCCGTAGTATACCGGAATGCATATAGTTGCAGTACTGAAACACAGCAATGTTATGATAAGTACCCGTAAGCGTCGTAATGATGTAAGGTGGTACCACGGTCTTGGAATCAATGTTTACACAATATTAGAACGGCTATAGGATTAACAATAGATTGGAGCACGACGCAGGTTCGATGAGCTCCAATAAGCACGACATACTCCCGCAGAACGTTATTTCGTTAATTATGATTAATTCTATATTTCAAGGGGAGACCTTATGCCCAAGTTAGAACACCTCAGCGAAATAGTCAGGAAACAAATGCTAATGTGGCCATGTGTTGAATATGATGATACCCCTTGGACTCCCATGGCCAAACCACTCTCCGAGAGCAGAGTAGGACTTGTAACTACGGCAGGATTACATGTAAGAGGCGACAAACCATTCATTCCTAACCAACCCGGAGGAGATACTTCTTACCGGAAAATACCCAGAAGCACCCCTGCCCGCGACATAGTCCAAAGTCACGCTAGTATAGGATTTGACCATACCGGTATGTACCGGGACATAAACGTCACCTTCCCCATCGATCGCCTAGATGAATTACAAGTGCAAGGTAAAATAGGATCCCTGGCCGACCATTATTATTCATACATGGGTGCACTGAGAGACGTCACAGGCATAATAGAAAATACCGGGCCTGAAGTGGCCCAGAATCTTAAAGACGACGGCGTAGAAGTCGTTTTACTAACACCTACTTGACCAGCGTGTTCACACGCTGTTAGCGTGGTCGCCCGTAGTTTTGAAGAACAAGGACTGACAACCACGGGTCTGGTACTCATAGAGGAACATGCCCAGAGAGTTAAACCACCTCGTATGCTGGCCGTTCCTTTCTATTTTGGGAACACACTAGGCGAAGCAGACAACCCTGAATTACAACATAAAGTATTACAATCTGCATTTGATCTATTAAGCAGTGATCAAGGGCCTGTCCTAGAACGATATCCCGAAGAGAAAATTCCGGATGTCATGATTCAAGGATCTGAAGCAGATAAAACGCCTAATGACGACGGAATTAATTCACCAGATATCAGTCCAGCTGACGAACTCACGGGGCTTCGGGCTTATTACGAACAGTGGTCCAACTCTAGAAATGGCCGGACCGCCGTGGGTCTTACTGGAATTCCTCAGCGAAGATTCCGAGGTATAGTACGATTTATTGAAAATTATATAAATGGTGAAGACCCGGACATGAAAGAACGATCTGCAGACATAGCTATCCCCCAGTTCGTACGATATTGTGTAGACGATCTAAAGGCCTTTTATTACGAAGCTCGCATGGCCCAACGGCCCGACGGATCAGATGCAGATATCCACACTTGGTTCTGGTCTGATACAGCCATGGGAAAGTTAGTGATGTCGTTAGCTGAATATATGCGAAATAATCCAGACCCTTCCGTCAATACCGTGGCATATGGAATAGCCAGATAATATAACTATCCTATGATTTTGGAGATACGCCAATCCTTATCGTCAGACACGAACTAACTACTATGGCAACATCTAATAACCTTAAAATTCGCTCCTTCATAGCACTTCCAATTCCAGATCCGGTTAGAGAACTGCTCCGAGGAACGATAAAAAATCTGGATGATGACATGGGGGGACGGATCCGTTGGGTAAGACCAGAAGGAATTCACCTGACCCTTAAATTTATGGGTGACATAGACGTCACGGTAATAAATAAACTCCTTTCATTATTGCCGGCAGTCACCAATGGATTCACACCTTTTGAACTTACGATGGCAGAGCTTGGCTGCTTTCCGAATAATCGACGTCCCAGAGTTCTTTGGGCGGGAGTAAAAGGCAATTTAAATGCCTTGCGCGATTTGCATATTGCAATTGATAGTTTAGTCGGCGATGTAGGGTTACCCAGAGAACAACGCGAATTCTCTCCACATCTAACATTAGGGAGAGTAAACCGTAACTTATCGGAAAGTCATATACGCCAAATTGGGCAGCTAATAGATACTACTGACCTACCGGATAATCCCTCCTGGACTAACCAGACAGTAGACCTGATGAGAACTGAGCTGGACCCAGCAGGATCACGCCACTATTTGGTAGAATCCTTTCCCATGTTCTAGTAAACTCTATCTTTGCGCTGGTTCCCATTTAGAAAAGGCATTTAAAGCTTCAGCAATGTCTTCTCGCGGAAACTCCTGACCATGACAGAATCGGTATAGATTTCCAGTCGGTTTCCGTCTGGATCAAAGATATAGAAGGATC
>Ga0209034_10000930_pt1 | contig 14514 bp, 12 predicted proteins | sample MarorgKNORR_S2LV_2_FD_188219 | JGI IMG/M metagenome (GOLD analysis project Ga0209034, IMG submission 188219) | Marine microbial communities from the Southern Atlantic Ocean, analyzing organic carbon cycling - 250m_A/KNORR_S2/LV (SPAdes) (version 2) | ecosystem: Environmental > Aquatic > Marine...
CAAGGGACTAACCATTCCCAACAATACACCAACCATCTCAGTTCCGACGACTGCGGCATCCCCAATTACACACGCTACCGAACCCCCTATAGCCAAACCTACCTCTACACCTCCCCCTACACCTACGGAACATACATATATCACTCCAATGTTGGGAGGGGTGTTGACCATAGCTTCAGTGGCTGAGATACCGCATAGAGACATCCATCAAGCAAGCCAATATGCCCTGAATGCTTTAGGCCCTGGAATATCTTACAGTCGCCTTTTAAAAATCGAAACTGGCCCAGATATTGAGAAACATTCTCTAAAGCTAATATGTGACTTATGTAAAACATGGACTATGAAGGATGACTTTTCATACGAATTTCGTATTAGAGACGATGTGTATTGGCATTCTAATCGCGATATGCGAAAACGCAGACTATCTCCTGCCGATCTAATATACAGCTACAACAGAATCATGACAGAGGGATGGGATAAGGCAAGCTTGTATCAGGATAAAGGTATCGACAAGTTCACTTCCTCATCTGAATATCTTCTCAATGTGCACACTAGGTTTCACGATAACGACGCGTTGTTATCATTAGCCGATGCAAGCAGTAAAATAGTAGCGCATGAAATCGTTGATAAGTACGGGGACTTGAAAAACAGTCCTGTAGTCGGCACTGGTCCATGGCTATGGGAAAACACACTCCGTGGCATTGGATCAGAATTTACAGCAAATCCTGATTATTTCGATCCTGATATACCTTACCTAGATGAACTGGTTATCAAAAGCCTGCCTCCCCTTGATTCCGGCGAAGAGAACTGGCAAAAACATGCCGCAGCTTTAGAATCAGGGTTAGTAGACATGGTAATCATGAACTCCCTAGAAATGAAGGAATGGGATCCTAATCTACAACCATATGAGGTATATCAATCCAATATCCCAGCAAAAAGAATCGCTTTAGGAATCAACGTGCAAGAAGAACCTCTAAATAACCTCACTGTCCGTACTGCGATCTTAAACGCTCTCGACCCCTGGGACTATATGAATATTATATGGAACGGCACAGGATCATCTGGCCTAGGGATTCCAATATACGGTCCAAATTATAGACTAAACGAAAATGGCATCAGAGCAAAATATTTCGCAAATCCTGGTCAAGCTCGCGATCTAGTCAAAACTCTCCCCGATGATATTCACTTAGACATATCATTAACAGTAGCTGAGTTTGATGACGAACACCTAAAATTAGCACTTCGCATTGCAGACGATCTTACATCAGTAGGATTTGACATAGAAACAAGGGCAATACATCCATCCCAATATTGGGAACAACTCGTAAACCCATCGAAACCATATCAACTGATATTAGGATCATTACCACCTATCCAAACCACAAACAGTTTTTTAACTGGAGTACTACACAGTAGAGGTATGATTAACTTTGCTGATCACAGAGACGGGACGTTGGATTTGATGATAGAAGAGCAAATATCTGAAGTAAACGAAGAAGCACGTATTCAAAGATTAGAGGATATTCAGGAACACATTTTAAAGAACCGATATATGTTCACAATTATTAACGCTCCGTCATACTGGATATATTCCGATACAGTAGAAAACTTCTATCCTACTAATGTTCTTGATGAATACGACCATTGGTCGCATGTCTGGATAGACAACTAATGTAAATATTTTGCTATATCAGTAAAATGAATCTCCAATACGCGTTGCTAAGAGAGATGGGATTTTATAGCGTCACGCATGGCAACCCATGGCAACATTACGCACTTAACACGTACAGGATGTTTTCTAATCGTGCGCAAGGCAGCTATTTCGGGTGAAAGGTCATGGGCCGAATTCGAACAAGCAGTATCCATCAAATATTTGAAGTTTTCGAAAACCGACAACACATCAGTCAATTTCTTATCTGACACAAGAACACTCATGATTGACGCAGATGCCTGCAATATAGAACAACCTTCAGCAGTTACGCAAATACCAGAAATCTGATCGTATTGATCAATAGCCATTTCTATGTTGACTTCATCTCCGCAAAATGGATTCCAGTCGTGATGTTTGATATCTGGTTTGCTTATTAGCTTTCTATTACGCGGATTTCGATAATGATCCATAATAAGATCATCATAGATACCATTAAATTGCAGTTCAGAGTTTTTCGACATTATCAGGCTTTACTAAGATATGGGAGCAGGACATAATCGGTTCATATCGATACAAACATCATTTACTCAGTGCTTACTGACCCTGATGCACCTTCAATCGCCTCTTTTAGCGCATGCCAAGCCAAAATTGCACATTTGATTCTAGTCGGATATGCAGACACTCCTGAGAGCAATTCCAAGTCTTCCAGCAAGTTACCATCAACAGCTTTGCCCGGTTCAGTGATCATAGTATGAAATGCATCATATACCGAAAATGCTTCTGATGTCGTTCTGCCCTTGACACGCTCAGTTAGCATCGACGTAGAAGCCTTAGAAATAGCACATCCTGACCCTTCAAATCCGATATCAACAATAATGTCATCTTCTAATTTAAGATGCAATGTATATTTATCGCCACATAGAGGATTATAACCCTCTATACTTACCGTAGCATCCGTCAAAGTACGATAATTCCTAGGCTTACTGTTATGCTCTAATAGTATTTCTTGATACAAATAGCTTAAATCGGACATAATAAATCCAATGGAGCCTGTGCGTTTACCTGAGATGCTCCTGAAAGTATCCTTTCGATAAAGTTTTGAACATTTAACTAAATACTTCGAGTACTTTATCTATGCCAGTTACAAGAACATCGATTTCTTCTTTGGTATTATAAAATGACATAGAAGCCCTTGCAGTAGCCGGTATGCCGTAACGTTCCATGACCGGCTGGGCACAATGATGACCAGTCCTTATAGCTATACCTTCGGAATCTAAGATGGTACCGATATCATGAGGATGTATGTCACCCAAGGTAAAAGATAAGATAGCCCCCTTGCGTGAGGAAGTCCCAATGATGCGTAAACCAGCTATTTGTTCTAACCGAGCTGTACCATAATCTAGAAGTTCAGACTCATAGGAATTGATCACATCAAGTCCAATATCATTCAAATAATCAATCGCCGCACCAAGTCCAATAGCTCCAGCTATGTCAGGAGTCCCTGCCTCAAATTTGTGCGGAAGCACGTTAAAAATAGTCTTGTCAAAAGTCACTGACTTTATCATTTCTCCACCGGACTGATAAGGAATCATATTATCGAGAATCTCAGTCCTTCCGTACAACACTCCAATGCCGGTGGGGCCATACAGTTTATGCCCAGAGAAAGCAAAAAAATCACACCCTATATCTTGTACATCAACCGTCATATGTGGTGCAGATTGCGCCCCATCAACTAGGACCACAGCACCGAAGGCATGTGCCATCTCGGTTATTTCTTTTACAGAGTTAATCGTGCCCAAAGCATTAGACTGATGTACTATCGCTACCAGTTTTGTCTTATCTGAAAGCATAGCTTCGTATTCGTTGATATCTAATTCACCTGAGTCGGTGATTGGTATTATTTTTAACACAGCTCCCTTTTGCTCACATAACAACTGCCAAGGAACTATATTTGAATGGTGCTCCATACCACTTATTATTATCTCATCGCCAGATACCACATTTTGCGAACCAAAAGAATAAGCAACTAAGTTAATAGACTCTGTAGTGCCACGGGTATATACAATCTCGTGATCGCTTTCAGCATTAATGAAGCTCCTGATTTTACTCCTAGCAGCCTCATAATCATCGGTGGCTAACTGACTCAGCGTATGAACTCCTCTATGAACATTAGAGTTCACGGTTTGATAGTAATTCGACAGGGAATCAATAACGCATTGTGGTTTTTGGCTGGTTGCCGCGTTATCAAGATACACCAACGGCTTGCCATTAACAGTCTGGCCGAGAATTGGAAAATCTTTCCTTATAGCATCCACTTTGAATCCACCAGCCATATTACTGCACCGATCCAAATGATAACGTTGCAGAGGGGATACATTCATCATAAATATTATTCAAGAACTCCCCTAATGGTAATAGTTCCACTTGATCTAGAATTTCCGCGGCAAAGGCGTGAATCAAGATACGACTAGCAGTTTCCATGTCTAAACCTCTACTCCGCATATAGAACATAGTATCCTCATCTATATGTCCGGCGGTAGCACCGTGCCCACAAACCACGTCATCTGCATATATCAGCAAGCTTGGTTTGCTATCTATCTCAGCAGTGTCAGATAACAACAGATTTTTATCTGTCTGCAAAGCATCAGTCTTTTGAGCATCTTTCCTCACCGTGACATTACCACCGAAAACCGCCTTTGATGAGCCGTCTAGAATTCCTTTGTAAAACAGTCTGCTGGTACCGTTTGGTTTAGCATGATCTATGCTAATAAAATTATCCTGGTGTTGATCACCTAGCGTCAAGTACAATCCAGCCAAATTACAGGTCGCACCCTCTCCGTCCAATATGACTTGAAAATCGTTCCTGCCTATAGCCGCACCCAATGCGAATGAGGCTGAGGTGAATGTACTGGACGTTTCCTGACACACACGACTTACACCAATATGAAAGCCTTGTTCACGTTCCAAACACAGACGATAATGCTTTAGTGTGGCATTTTCCTCCACATATATTTCTGTTACCGAATTTGTAAGTGAACTTGAATCACACAAGCTAACATAGTTTTCTAATACGCTTAAATTACTTCCTGGTTGGGCTATTACCAGTACTCGAGGATAAGTAACACAATTACTAACTTTACCGGACGTGAGAAATACGATATTAACCACCGAATTACTTTCTGACGACGCCTTACCCAATACAAACGCTCCATCTTCTATAAACGCTGTATTAAGTGCTGTGAATCCATCGTCTGAATAAACAGCCTCCCGACCTAAATATTTCTTTACAAGTTCTTCATGATTCTCAAATGCTTCAGATAAAGTAGAAACTTCTACAGAGTCCAAGTATTTCTCACTTGCATCAGACTGGTAAACACCATCAATGAATACAAGATTTATCCAACCATCGGAATTAGGGATAATATTATCCAGGGAGTTTAATTCAAGACTCTTGTCAGCTGACGATGTGGGGCCATAGATAAATGTCTGATTCGCTATAGGCCTAATATCAGTGTATTTCCACTTCTCATTTCCTCGTCTAGCTGTAGGAAACCCTATATTATTGAAAACAGACCAAGCTGGTTGTCTAATTTCCTCCAACCAGGAGGCTTTTCCCTTGTTCGAACAAACCAAATCATAATCATGTGTATATTGTGGATATTTAGATGATACGTCAGACATGTCTATATACTTACCTTATTTAACCTAATGAAAATATACTTACAGAACATCCGATATTTTGGCGAGAAAGGATTGACCTTAACCGAGCGCACTCTACGTACTCCGAATTAAGAGACAGTTTCCCTTATCCAATCATAACCCTTTTCTTCTAGTTCATGAGCAAGATCTGCACCACCTGAGCGCACTATTCTGCCATCTACCAGGACATGTACAAAATCTGGGGTGATGTAATTCAGTATTCTTTGATAGTGAGTCACAAGTACTACAGCATTTGAGGGGTTTCTCAATTTGTTAACCCCGTCAGATACTATTCTCAACGCGTCAATATCCAATCCTGAATCTGTTTCATCTAGCAGAGCCAAAGCGGGTTCTAGCATAGCCATTTGCAATATCTCGTTCCGCTTTTTCTCCCCACCAGAGAAACCTTCGTTAACGTTCCTTCTGCTCAATTCTGGGTCAATATCTACCTGCGAGACTTTCTCTTTTAAATACTGATCAAAGTCCCGAGCACTCATCTCCTCGTCACCATTGTGTTGTCTCTTGGCATCCACAGCAGCTTTTAGAAACTGCCAAGCCCTAACCCCAGGAAGCTCCATAGGATATTGAAACGCCAAGAACAATCCTCGTCTCGCTCTATCTTCTGGTTCCAAACTAAGCAAATCCTCGCCTTGATACAGAACTTGCCCCGACACGACATTATATTCAGGACGACCTGCTAAAGAGTTAGCCAGAGTGCTTTTACCCGATCCGTTAGGACCCATTATGGCATGCACTTCACCAGCATTAACCGTTAAATTAACACCTTTCAATATTTCTTGATCTCCGACCGAGACTCGAAGATCTGTGACCTGTAACATTGGCAATGCAGCTTGATTTGCCATTATCTATTAACCAACCGTCCCTTCTAAGCTAACTTTTAATAATTGAGAAGCCTCCATCGCAAATTCAAATGGTAGCTCCTGGAATATTCCTCTACAAAAACCATTAATAATCATATAATGAGCATCTTCCACTCCTATCCCACGTTGTTGACAATAGAAGAGTTGATCATCACTCACCTTAGATGTGGTCGCTTCATGCTCCATTTGCGCGGTCGGATTCTTAACCTCAATGTACGGTACGGTATGTGCTCCGCACTGATCTCCTACAAGAAGCGAATCACATTGCGTAAAGTTCTTTGCTCCACTAGCAGAAGCATTAATTTTGACAAGCCCACGATAAGTATTTTCTGCCTTACCTGCTGAAATTCCTTTAGCGACAATAGTACTCTTAGTGTTTTTTCCAATATGAATCATCTTAGTACCAGTATCAGCCTGCTGATAATTGTTGACCAATGCAACAGAATAAAATTCTCCTACTGAGTTATCCCCTTGCAAAACCACGCTCGGGTATTTCCAAGTTATCGCTGACCCCGTTTCTACTTGTGTCCATGATATTTTAGAATTTCTTCCCGCAGCTTTACCTCGCTTAGTGACAAAATTGTATACGCCACCGTTACCTTCTTTATCGCCAGGGAACCAATTTTGCAAAGTAGAATACTTAATCTCAGCATCATCCAAAGCAACCAACTCTACGACAGCAGCGTGTAATTGAGTGGACTTACGCATCGGAGCAGTACAACCCTCCAAATAACTAACATAACTAGCTTCTTCTGCAACAATGAGCGTCCTCTCGAATTGGCCAGACTCCTCTGCATTAATTCTGAAGTAAGTCATTAATTCAATAGGGCACCTAACTCCCTTGGGAATATATGCAAAAGATCCATCGCTGAATACAGCGGAGTTTAGAGTGGCATAAAAATTGTCCGTATAAGGCACAACTGAGCCTAAGTACTTCCTGACAAGTTCGGGATGGTTTTTTACTGCTTCACTCATAGAGCAGAATATAATCCCCGATTTCTCAAGCATGTCCTGATATGTCGTAGCTACGGATACGCTATCTAATACCGCGTCTACTGCGACGCCAGTCATCTTTTTTTGTTCATCCAGCGGTATGCCTAATTTATTGAAAGCTTCTATTAATTCTGGATCAACCTCATCCAAGCTTTTAGGACCGTCTTCCTTTACTTTAGGGGCCGCGTAGTAATGTATGTTCTGAAAATCAATGGTGGGATGATGAAGATGAGCCCAAGACGGCTCTTCAAAATTTTGGCGCATCCAATGCCTAAAAGCCTTGAGGCGCCATTCCAAAAGCCATTCAGGCTCTTCTTTCTTGGATGATATTAAGCGAACAATATCTTCATTCAGCCCTTTAGGAGCTGATTCTTCCTCTATGTCGATCGTAAATCCCCATTTATAGTCCGATACCAATTCTTCTGATGAGGTATTACGAGATATGATTCTTTGTGTTGACATGTAAATCCCTCCGCCCGTGAGTAGGGGGTTTATAAACTCCTATCCACAATGAACTCCACAATTGTTGACCAATATAGTCAAGAATTAGCCTAACATGGGCACAATACAGTGTCAATTGAACACAACCCTTATTAATCTAAATAATGATCAACTACGCCATAACAAATCTGATTTCAACCCAGACATCTTTTGTTTATAATACCTGTTAGATAATCGGAAAAATCTTGTGATTAGGTTCCTAGGATATCTCTAAATGAATGACAGTAAAGACATCCCATTAACGTTATCCGATTGCCACACACATTTTGACCAATATGATGCATCTGAGATTCCGCAAATACTCAATAGAGCGGTCCAATCAGGGGTAAACATAATCATAGCGGCGGGAACTACTATTGAATCCACAAAAGCCTGTATAGGGTTGGCGGGTACGTATCCTACGATATTTGCAGGAGTAGGAATACATCCCATGGAGTCACACCAGTTATTAGATAACGACGCGTGTGACGAGTTGCACAACCTGGCTAAGTTACGTCCAGAGGTAGTCTGCATAAGTGAAGTAGGGCTCGATTTTCTGCCAAGCTCACCTGACCATGCTATTCAAGAACAAGTCTTCCGCGAGCATATTCGGATAGCGATAGACCTAGATCTCCCAATAATATTTCACTCACGTGAATCACACGATGAAGTTCTAAGAATATTAAACGAAGAAGGCGCCTATCGAGTAGGCGGTGCGATGCATTATTTTCAGGGAGATCTGAAAACTGCTAATCGAGCGATAGACTCTGGATTTAAAATCTCGCTAGCAAGACCTTTGACTAGACTTCCTGAACTTCAAGAAGTAGCAAAACATATTTCAATTGACGATATAGTATTAGAGACAGACTGTTTTCCACAGCCATTCAAGAAATATCGTCATAACTGGACAGAGCCGAGACATCTCGTAGATATAGCCCAAACACTATCCGAATTGAAAGGAATTGATTTGTCTGACACTGCCCGTATAACTACAAATAACCTAATGTCCATTTTAAAACTTACTGATAACACTGCGAATAGATATGCCAACTAATAAGCGAGACACTAGAGACATCACTCTGCTTAATGTATCGCACGAAAGCATAAATCTTCACCACTTATTTATTTTTTACGCGGTTGCACATACAGGGAGTTTTTCTAACGCAGCATCAATGCTTAATATCACCCAACCCGCTGTATCAATACAGATAGGTGAATTAGAGAACTCTCTTGGAACCATACTACTTCATCGTAAGCAAAGAAAATTGCAAATCACTGATACAGGAGCAGTTGTATTAAAATATGCTCAGCAAATTTTCACTCTGTCCGACGAGCTAATTTCAACTCTAGCCGAAATAAACGGTCTAAAATCTGGGAATTTGATCTTAGGCGCAAGTACTACCCCTGGAGAATATGTCCTGCCCATACTGGTAGGGGAATTTCGGAATATGCACCCCGGTATAACAGTAGAAATAAGCGTCAGTAACACCGAAGATATAATCCAGCAAATGTCCGAATATAAAATAGACCTAGCTATGGTCGGTGATTGGACAAACGATTCCACCGATGACTTAGAATTCGTCAAATATACCACTGACGAAATCATTTTAATTACATCCCCTGAAAAAGCCTCAAGCCTTGGCCCCCAAATAACCCTTACTGATGTCAATACAGAAGGGCTAATAATACGAGAGCAGGGTTCAGCAACTAGATCTATAGCTGAAGAATGTTTTTTACGATTAGGGATAGAACCCAGAATCAACATGACCGTAGGAAGTAACCAGGCCGTGAAACAGGCCACAGCCTCAGGAGGCGGAATAGGGGTAATATCAAAACTAGGAGTTGCCGCTGAAGTAAAGGCGGGATTATTAACTATTTTAGATATTAGTGAATGGTCATGCCAACGGCCTCTATTCCTAGTTAGTCACAAAAATCGTCCGCTGTCTCCGTCGCAAAAATCTTTTGTAGATTTTTTACAAACTCATAATCATATGTAATTGATCCATGTTAGCCGTCAGGGGATTGAGACAAACCCCCTTGAATGCTAACATGGAATTTAACTGTAACTAGTAGACACAAGAGAGGATCAACATGACCCAGGTACGACCGCGCATTGCTCTGAAAGAGTGGGCAATCACAGTAGAAGCTCTGGCCTCTGGCACACAGATCATGCTGATGCGAAAAGGCGGGATACATGAAGAAAATAAAGATTTCCGCATAATACATGATGAATTTCTTTTATATCCAACATACGAGCACCAGAAGCCTGAATTGCTGAAACAACCATATCGGGAGAATTTGCAGGAGCTTTTAAGTGCAAATCGCGACGAAAATAGTATCGAGTTTAGCAAATGGGCAAAAGTCCATGAGGTAATCGAAATATCTAACCAAGATAAAATCGAATCTTTATATGACTTCCACATATGGACCGACGAGTACGCACAAGGCAGACTTCATTGGAAACCAATGGTTCCCTTATCAATAATATTGGTCAGGGTTTATGACTTAGCATTAAAAACATCCGTTCCATTCATACCAGAATATCAGGGTTGCACTTCATGGGTTGATATCATTCCTGCGATAGATATGGAAAATAAAACACCAGTCCTATCTGATGAAGCATTCGAAGTGAAGGCAAACGAAATAAAAAAGGCTCTAAGTTAATAGACAGTTTTGCTTGCATTTTAGATATTAGAAGCATTAATACGTCAGGATTGAAAGTTAGCTATTTGCTCACTATGGGGAGATGAACAACCATGAAATACCGAACATTACCTAGAACAGATATATCTGTGTCAGAAATCGGATTTGGCGTGTGGACCGTAGCAACCAATTGGTGGGGGAAAATTGAAGAATCCGATAAATTTGCCCTATTGGACAACGCCTTCGATCTTGGAGTGAATTTCTATGATACCGCGGACACATATGGCGAAGGTTATGGAGAAGAAATACTAGCAAAAGGTTTAGGTCAGCACAGACACGACATAATTATAGCGACCAAATTTGGATACGATTTTTACGATAAATTAACCCCTCGCGAGGGTCATAAAGAACGACCACAGAAATTTGAACCTGACTTTATCAAATTCGCATGTGAGCAAAGTTTAAAAAGACTCCAAACAGATTACATCGACATATACCAACTTCATAACCCTCGAATCGATACCTTGGAAAAAGACGAAGTGTTTGAAACCTTAGAACAGCTAAAATCAGAAGGTAAGATACGACATTACGGCTGTGCCCTAGGGCCAGATATAGGTTGGTTCGAAGAAGGGGAAGCATCTATGAAGGAGCGCCATGTAGATAGCCTTCAAATAATATATAGTATTTTAGAACAAGATCCAGCTAAAGATTTCTTCAAAATAGCCGAACAAAATGAAGTCAGTCTATTTTCACGGGTTCCCCACGCCTCAGAAGCCTTAACCGGAAAATATACAGAGGCTCCTACATTCGATGAAAGCGATCATAGATCACATCGAAGAATCCAATGGCTCCAAGAAGCGCTGGCTAAAGTTGAACAGATACAATTTCTATCGGGTGAGGATACAGGCCGGAACATAGCTCAATCTGCAATACAGTTTTGTTTGTATCAGCCTAGCATAGTATCTGTGTTACCTAATTTCACAAATCTATCTGAATTAGCAGATTACACATCCGCCGTAGACAGTCCATCTCTAACGGAAGGGGATCAAGCCATCTTAGATGATCTATGGGCTAATGATTTCTATTATCAGTCTGTTCCAATCTAATAGATTATTCAGGAGATCAGGGCAATAAACCTTTAATATCTAAAAAATCTGCAAACATATGGAAAAATTTATCCGCATCGACAATATCTACTAGATTTGTAGATCCCTGAGTATAAAAAGCCACAGTTTCTCCGTATCGAGGTGTAACATTTGTATGCACTGTGATATCGGTCGCATCATAAGTTGCCAAGCTCGGATCAATAGAAATAGCTAACGCCAACGGATCATAGAATTCAAATACCGATCTAGTTTCATCTAGCCCAAACCAATTGACTATCAATTCTATAGCTAACTGACCGGTTCTGGTTACAGATGATATTGAATGAGCAACTTTTCTACTCATACCAACTTGCCTACAGGCTTTCAAATCCACGAGCGTAACAGGCACCCCGGTACTCAAAACATAATCAGCTGCTATCGGATCACAGTAGAAGTTGAACTCGGCATGTTCCGTAACATTACCCTTACTATTGACCGCTCCGCCCATCAATACTAGTGAACCTATCTTACTCATACTGTCTGGGTATTGCACAAATAGTCGATAAAGATTAGTCAAAGGACCGAGACATATTAAAGTAATATCGTTGGGACTACGACATAGAGAATCATTTATAAAATCAACAGCATTGACACTAGAAACATTAGAAACAGGGTCTGGTAAATCCTTAGATAGTCCTGATTCTCCATGAAAATTAGTTGCATAAGGGAAAGACCCCTTTATTGGAAATTCCGCACCACTATAAACATTGTTTGGGCAATGCAAATAATCGAATATCGAGAGAATATTCTTATTTGCAGTTTCTAAAGAGATATTACCGCCGGTAGTAGTGAATCCCAAAACGTCGATACTGGCACAATTTAGAGCCATTAAAATCGCTATCGCGTCATCTATTCCAGGATCAGTATCTACAATGCATTTAAGTCTAGTCATTAACAACTATTTCCAAAGAACAGAATTTGAAAAACTAGTAAATGTTTCCAATGAACTATAATTAGGCGTGTATCCAATCTTCTGCTTCAACAAACCAGTTCCCAAGACAATTGGATATTTCATCATGTTAAAAGCACTTCTGCTAGTTGCTGATCTAGTCGGAAACCCAACCATACTAAGCAGTACTATGGGAATAACAAAAACGTTCGGGACAGTTAGAGGTTTAAAAGGCAACAAATCCAATATTTCCCTCCAGAACACAACCCCGTCAGAAGCCAAATTGAAAACCCCATCTAATGAATTATGTAATACCAATTCTATAATCCTAGCCAAATCGTCTTCGTGTAGAAATTGGAATGGCGGATTATATCCAAAAACAGCTATAGGATTCGTACAATTGAATATAGACATTAGATTATCATTTGCAGTGGGTCCAAGGACGGGACTACATCTTAAAATTGTCACTAAACAAGCTGGATGTTTCTCTGCAAACTCTGACAATATATTCTCAATAACAACGTTACCATAACTATAGGAAAACTCAGTATTATCGGCTAATGGAAACATCTCAGTAATCGGTATTGGAAGATCTCTTCCAATACCGTAAACAGTATGTGAACTTATATAAATGAAATGAGTTACACCCGCTTCTACAGAAGAAGCTAGTAAAGTCTTTAGATTCTTTATCCTTTGTTCTTGTGAATCGCTTTTATGACTGGTATTACCAAATGTATAATTGCTTTCAGCTAGATGGACTACTGTATTTACCATTGACCGTCTCAACTGAGAACTTATATCACAGTTAATATCTAATCGGTGAACTTCTATATCGTGAATTGGAACAACCGGAGGGTTAATGTCAAAAGCTACAAGACCATAAGATCCACACTCTTCCAAATATCGTATCAATCGGGATCCGATATAACCAGAGGAACCAGTAACAGCCACCACTTTCCTGTCATTTAACATTTATAAGCACCAGAGCCTAATATAGGCAACGAAAGTAATAGCCTGGGTGGGAGATATATAGTTCTAGGCACTATATACATCGTGAATATACCGAGCGGCATTGTATCCACTTCGAATAGCCCCTTCCATAGTAGATGGCCAGCCTGTGCGGGTCCAATCACCCGCTATGAACAAATTTTGGATTGACGTCATACAATCAGGTCTATGCCCAGTAGATCCCGGTTTACATCGAATCGTCGCTTCATGTTGTTTTACAATTTTCGCATGTACTGGTGTTACTAAGTCAGGATCATCAAATATACGAACCATCTCTTTCGTGCAAAACTCAACTACCTCATTATGGGTCCATTCCATATAATCGTGAGCATTCCCAATCGAAAGCACCGTACAGTAATATCTATCGTCATCTAACATCATTTCATCAGAGTTATGATCTGATGAAACGATAGCAGTCCTATTAAATATAGACTCTATCGGGCTATCTACTACCATACAAAATTTCTCCTCCATGACTGGCCGTTCGTACCATAAGTATACATTCATTATTCCAGCACTTTGGAGTTCTGATATATCTCCAGATATATTTTCCATATCAATCCCGCTATTATTCAAAACTCGAACCAGATTTGGATATGACAAAGCACTAACAACTATGTCACTGTTCAGAACATTCCCATTCCTGAGTCGGACCTCTGCAATTTGATTATCATCTATATGAATAGCATCTACAGAGCTTCCCATATGCAATTCACAACCTACGCCAGACAGATAATCTTCGGATGGCCCTCCTATGCAATCGGACAGCCCTACATTAGGATAGAATATATTAGCACTACCTCTTTTTCCCATTAAGCCTATTTTGATGAACATAAGACCCATAGCAGCACTGATATTATCTAAATGGTCATTAAAAACAGGCTTAACTATTACGCTCCAGAATCGCTTTATGACTCGGTCTGATTGGTGACTTTTCTTTAACCAATCATAAAATGATATGTTGTCAGCGGTCTGATTCTCGCGTTCCATTTTGGCCATAAGCATCGCGAATATTATGCCAATGCGTTCCAAATAACTAATAAATGGAAAATGCACAACACTTGGGAGTAACTGAATAGGGAACAGCCATTTATATTCTCGCAACGCCCATTTATTCCCGCAATT
>Ga0209034_10000931_pt1 | contig 14504 bp, 14 predicted proteins | sample MarorgKNORR_S2LV_2_FD_188219 | JGI IMG/M metagenome (GOLD analysis project Ga0209034, IMG submission 188219) | Marine microbial communities from the Southern Atlantic Ocean, analyzing organic carbon cycling - 250m_A/KNORR_S2/LV (SPAdes) (version 2) | ecosystem: Environmental > Aquatic > Marine...
CGACTTAGTTGGGATACGCTGACGGATTACATGATTAGATCAGGAAGGTAATAGTTGGATGAGTCCGTTAGGGCAATAGTTTAATCTCTGAAATGATGGACAGTGTGCTAGATGGATCTATATAATCTATTTTTCAGTCCAGTCGGTACGGTTATTTTTTAATGGAGAGGTGCCGGAGTGGACGAACGGGCGCGACTGGAAATCGCGTAGGGGCTAACCGCCTCTCGAGGGTTCGAATCCCTCCCTCTCCGCCGTGTTTTGTGAAACAATTTTCCATACAGGTGGACTGAATTCGGGCTGAATGTTCATAAATCTGGCTCCTTTAATTACTATATACTTCCGCATTCGCGCACGCCTCAAGGGTATTACCATTTAGCCCCGATATCAGATTACGGGTGGCGAGCATCATAGTATTTAACCTGGTTGGCAGGGCCGCACTCCCTATATGGGGCGTAACTATAAGGTTTTCCAAAGACAATAATGGGCTATTGGGAGCTATTGGCTCAGGCTCAGTGACGTCCAATGCAGCTGAGTAAATCCATTTTTCGTTGAGCGCCTTATATAACGCTTCTGGGTCCACGATTGGTCCCCTTGATGCATTGATCAAGATGGCGGTGGGTTTCATCATTTTAAGTTGTGATTCGTTAATAATGTGTCTAGTTTCATCATTTAGTGGTATGTGCAAGGAAATGAAATCACTTTCCTTCATCAAATCAGGAAGAGGCCGATATTCCAACGAATTTAATGATTCTAATTCGGGTTTGCGATTTCTTGAATAATATAAAATTCTCATATCGAACCCACGAGCTCGTTTAGCCACTTCTTGACCAATTTGACCCATTCCAATGATCCCTAATGTGGATTCATGTATATCTATACCAAGCCAATGCATCGGGTGATGTGCTAATTGCCAGTTGCCTTGTCTAACCCATCGTTCGCTTTCGCCGACCCGTCGAGCGGCAGCCATTATAAGAGCGAATGTTAGATCGGCCGTCGATTTTGCCAATATTCCCGGTGTGTAACCTACTGGTATCCCACGTTTTGTGACTTCTGCTAAATCGATATTATCTAGACCTACAGACAACTGGCTTATCACTTTTAATTTCGGTGCCGCATCAAGAAGATCAGCGTCTATACGGTCCATAATGTTGGTTAATAATCCGTCCACATCGTGTGATTTGTCCTTTAGTTGATCCGGTGTGGGAGGCTGATCATTCGGCCACAGTTCGATGTCAGCATGTTTTGACAAAGTATTTAATGCAGGTTCAAGAATTTGTCTTGTAACGAATACTTTAGGTAACGACATATTTACTTCCTAGCCTCTTATTCCCCAAAAATTGTATTAAAGCCGAAGCAAAATTACCAGTTAACATTTTGGATTGCTCTAGGTGTGGGTGCTATACTGGTCACAATTTGCTTGTTTATGGAGGACTGAATGGCCCTGTTTTTGTCTGAAGATGATGTGGCTAAATTGCTACCTATGAATGAATGTATTAACGTACTGGAAGAAGCCTTTTTGCATTCATCGAATGGCGAGACTGATATCCAGCCTCGTTCTAGAATTCGCATGCCCAATGGTTTTTTCCACTTTATGGCGGCTGCGGATGCCGGTCACGGGGGTTTTGGCTACAAGGCCTATCCGTCGTTTGCGGGGCCAGGTGGCAGCAAATTTTTAGTTATGCTATACGACTACGAGTCCGGCCAACTGTTGGCTTGTTTAGAAGCTGGGAGACTGGGGCAAATTCGGACCGGTGCGGCTTCTGGATTGGCTACAAAACATATGGCTAGAGATAATGTCGGGACAGTTGGAGTTATCGGGTCAGGATTTCAGGCTAGAAGCCAACTTGAGGCTATTTGCGCTGTAAGGGATATCAACCATGTGAAGGTTTTTAGTCGTAGGGAAGATAGGAGAAATGAATTTGCCAGTCGAATGTCTGAGAGATTACAGGTTGATATTATTCCTGTGGCTAACTCAGAAGAGTGTGTTTCGGATTCAGATATCATAGTGACCATTACATCTGCAAGGGATCCCGTATTTAATGGAGATTTCCTTAAAGAGGGTTCCCATGTAAATGCCGCTGGTAGTAATCACTGGATGAGGGCTGAGATAGATGAAAAGACAGTTACTAGATCGAGCTTAATAGTAGTAGATGACTTAGAGCAAGCCAAAGCCGAATGCGGAGATTTACTTTTAGCTGAGGCACGAGGTACGTTCAGATGGGATATGGCTCAGGAATTGAGAGATGTAATTGGGGGTCGAGTTTCCAAACCTTCCGCTGCCGAAGGAATAACGCTGTTTGAATCGATGGGTGTAGCTCTCGAAGATATAGCCGCCGCTCAACTTGTATATCATAAAGCAGTGGATCAGGGGATAGGGGATCAGCTTCCTTTCTAATATCGTTAACAAAATGACATTATTAACCAGGCTAAAAACTGTGCCTTAGGCGATTTAGTTCTGTATCATTGTGAATATTGGAGGTATTTTGATAATTCGTTTGTATACTGGGGATAATGGACAGGCTTATTTCGAAGATCTAAATATTCCAGAGAATGATAAACAAGTAGTAGACTTGGAGTCAGATGCTGACATGACCTTTCGTCGATTTCCCGATGGCCATTTCAGTGATTGGCATAATGCTCCTAGGTTGCAATATGTGATAGTACTCGGTGGACGTATGGAGATCGGTGTTGGTGATGGTACAAAGCGCATACTAGACCCCGGGGACATTCTACAGGTAGAGGATTTAACTGGACAGGGACATACCACTAGATCGCTTGGTCAACGTGTAGTAGCTAGTGTTCCGTTAGTCTCGCGATCAAAGTAGGTAATTAGTCCGATCAAGATGGCTCGGTAGGTAGGCCCAATTTTCCAGGGTTAAGAATATTGGCTGGGTCCAAAATATTTTTCCAAGAATGGATAACATCATGGTTGCTTCCCATCTCTCTTAATAAAAGATGGTTAAGTTTTATGCCCACACCATGACAATATTCCATTATGCCCCCCATGTCTTGAGCTAATGTCAACACATTTTCTACACCGGCAGCCAATATCTCATTGTAGGCGATGCCATCATCATCTATGTTATCCGGTGTTGCGGGTACGATCATCATGGAAAAAAATTCAGGGCGGCTCCAAATTGCGTATTCTATGACCATTAACTTGTGGGATTGTAAAATCTGTTCCGCTTTTCTTTTATAATCCAAGACTTTACCAGCTGGGAGAGCCAAGTGTAGATAATCGAATCCTCGCCCGCGCTGTCTATCCCATTTTATTTCTCGTGATTTACCTAGTGAGTTGACTTTGTATCTTTCGGCTGAATCCCTTCGAGTTTCCCAGTATTTTAAAGTAGGTTCCGGCCCCAGATCTTGTCCACCGAATTTTTCGCATACTTCTTTAGTTCGGCGTTCTTGAGCTGCAACACCTTCAGTGAAACCTTCAAACATAAGGAAAAGGCGAGTTTCATTACCTTCTTGAGTCAGATCTAGTAATGTTGGGTGAATTCCAATAGCTTGTAACTCTGTCGTGGCATTGAACCCATTATCGAAGCTGTCAAATCCAATAGTAGCGAAAATTTGGCTCTCCGGTATTCGATATATCTTTATAGTAGCTTTAGTAATCACCCCGAAAACCCCTTCAGTACCTATAAACAGATGATTAAGGTTAGGGCCAGAAGAGTATTTCGGAACAGAACGAGTCGATATTTTACGTCCGTCGGGGAGGATGGCCTCCAGTGAAACTACCTGATCTCCCATGGATCCATATGCTCCTGCTCTATATCCCACTCCGTTGGTAGATATCGTTCCACCGACGGTTGCGATCGGGACGCTGTACGGATCATGTCCGTGCATCAGTCCAAGCTTTTTCAGTTGAACTTCTAGGTTTCCTAAAATCACTCCTGGTTCGACTGTAACCGTCATATCTACAGGGTTAATGTCGATGATCTTGTCAAGCCGAGCAAGGTCTAATATTATGCCTCCGTTAACCGGTAGAATCCCCCCCATCACACCTGTTCCACCTCCGTAAGGTATCACGCTTACTTTTGATTCCTGTGCCCAACGTAAAATTTCACGGATTTCTGAGGTGGAACCTGGCCGAACTATTAAATCGGCTAATTTGTTAAAAGCCTCTTCTGCATAAAATGCTCTTGATGGGGTTAAAGCGTCGCATGAATATCTGTCCAAATCTTCGTGACATGAAAGAATATGTTGGGGTTCTAATATTTGAGACAGAGATTCCTTGAGTGAGTTAGATCTCATTTAATAGTCTATCAATAATTTATTCGGTAGGGGGCCTGCTATGTATAATCTTCGATTGAGATCACACAGGAGGTCATATGGAAAAAATTGCAGATATTCTTTATGTGGAATTAGGATTAAATTCATATTGCCATTCTGAACCTTGGGGCTTGTCTTCAATCGTTATCCCGTGGTTGGTCAATTCATCTCGTATCGTATCTGCAAGGTCGTACTGCTTAGCCTCTCGAAGTTGTTGCCTAGTAGACACTAGCAGGTCTATAAATGGCTTGGCGGCTAAGTCTGCTGAATTAACGTTTTTATCTTCGAAAGTAAGTCCAAGTATAGATCCTAAATCTTTGAGCGTATTTTGAGCGACCTCGGTACTTTTCCCTGATTCCGATGCGCGGTTTATCTCTCTTGCTAGATCAAATAGGCAAGCAATTGCTTGGGGTGTATTTAAGTCATCGTCCATAGCTAGTAGGAATCTCTCTTTATAGGAGCTTGGATCTAAAGACTCTCCGTCGGTGCTTACTGTCTTTAATGCTTGCCTTAGACGATCCATACTCCTTTCACGAGCGGCAGCCCCATCGGAGCTGTAGCTCAGAGGGCTACGGTAATGAGAATCCAGGAAATATATTCTTAATGCGTCAGGGGTGTAGCGATTTAGGGCCTCTTCAGCGGAAACTAGATTCCCCAGGGATTTACTCATTTTATCGTCTCCAAATTGGAGAAGACCGTTGTGTACCCAGTATCTCGTGAAGGGTACTCTTCCTGTAAATGCTTCGCTTTGCGCGATTTCGTTTTCGTGATGTGGAAACACTAGGTCATGGCCACCACCATGGATATCCAAAGGATCACCGAGTTGGTCTAATGCCATCGCAGTGCATTCTATGTGCCAACCGGGCCTGCCGGGTCCCCACGGGCTTTCCCAGGACGGTTCACCGGGTTTAGCGGATTTCCATAATACGAAATCCATTGGATGTTCTTTGTTCTCGTCTACTTGTATTCTTGCCCCAGCTATCATGCCGTCCAAAGTCCGGTGACTCAATTTTCCGTAGTCACTACTTTTAGTTACCCGGAAATATACGTCACCGTTAGCAGGATAGGCGTATTCTTTATCGATAAGTGTATTTATGGTAGATATAATCCCCGGTATCTCCTGTGTAGCTCTAGGATAAGAATCGGCTCTTTGTACGTTTAATCGGTCCATTGTTGCAAAAAAATCGTTTATGAAACGATCAGTGAGTTGGTCCCCGGTTATACCTTCTTCGTTGGCCCTTTCAATTATTTTGTCGTCTACATCAGTAAAATTTTGAACGTGTTTAACCTCGTATCCGAGGAATTCTAAATATCTTCTCAAGGTGTCGAAAACCACGTAACTGAGAGCGTGCCCCACATGAGTTGATGAGTACGGAGTCACTCCACACACGTACATCTTGACGATTTTCCCGTCGTGAGGTTCGAAGAGTTCCTCTTTCCCAGTTAATGTGTTAAAAAGTCTCATGAGATCTTTTCGATCGCCGCGACTGCGCATGCGGCGATTCCTTCTTCGCGACCAATAAAACCCATGTAGTCTGTAGTGGTAACTTTGATACTTAACAAGTTGGGATTTATTGAAAGAGTTTGTGAACTTAGTTCTATCATGTCTTCTAAGAAGTGTGAAAGACGGGGATTTTGAGCGATTATTGTAGCATCAACGTTTGTGATGCGCCAATGGTTCTCATCTAATAAGTCAGCTACCTTTGCAAGCAATACTAGACTTGAAATATCTTTGAATTGAGAATCAGATGAGGGGAAATGTGTCCCCTTGTCTCCAAGTCCACTTGCTCCTAATAGGGAATCCATAATCGCATGGATTAGTACGTCACCGTCACTGTGTCCAACCAATCCCTTACTGTGTGGGACAGTTACGCCACCAATTACCAGAGCTTGGCCTGTGGCCAACTTGTGAGAGTCAAAACCAATACCTACTCTGAAGGTCAAACTAGGTAACTTCCAATGTTGGGGTAGGGAAGCTAATCATAACTTAACTGTTTACTTTGAATTTCTTGGATATCCACGATTCGGCAATGCTCAGATCTTCTATAGTTGTTATTTTTAAATTCTCGTATGACCCCAAGAACATTCTAACCGGATGCCCCATCATTTCTACCATGGATGCATCGTCGGTAAAGGTATCGTCATATAGGTGGTGTGCTTGATGGAGTAAGTCGTATTTAAAAAATTGCGGTGTTTGAGCTGCCCAGAGGGAATCTCGTGGAGGAGTCTCTTGTACATCACCTTCTAATGATGCAACTTTTATCGTATCTTTTACTGGTACTCCGGCTACAGCAGCTCCGTGAAGTTTAACGTTATCCCAGCCTCTATTTAAAATTGAAATGTCCAAACATGGTCTGGCCCCATCGTGTACTAACACGTAACTACAGTTATTGATGTTTGTTAAGCCTATCCTGACTGAATCTTGTCGCCGCTCTCCTCCGGCACAAACAGTAGTCAATTTCTTGTATGTTTTCTTGTTGAGAATATCCTGACCTTTAGTTAAAGAACCTTTTGCAACAACTAAGACAATCTGTGTGATTGCCGTAAAAGACTCAAGTGTATCTAAACAATAGGTGATCATAGGTTTTTCAAGTATAGGGTTGAAGGTTTTGTCTATACCGCTCATGCGGGTGCTAGAACCCGCTGCTACTACTATAGCTCCTAATGATAACTTAGAATCCATTATATTTACGGCGTATCATCCTAGTTGGTTTTAGACTGGGCGAATATGATTCTTCCGGCTGCGGTTTGTAACACTCTGGTTACCACTATGTCGTGGTACGAATTTATATACCTGCGCCCGCCTTCAACTACCAGCATAGTCCCGTCATCCAGATATGCTACCCCTTGATCTGCTTCTTTACCTTCTTGGACTATATTAACTTCCATCTCTTCACCGGGGAGTATTACGGATTTTACGGCGTTAGCCAATTCATTTACGTTAAGTACCTGAACTCCTTGAAGTTCAGCAACTCGGTTCAAGTTGTAGTCAGTAGTTAGGATTGAATATTCTCTCGATTTGGCAAGTTTAACTAATTGAGAGTCTACTTCATCTCCCGTTTCTACCCCTACATCCAGCACTTCTAGCGATACTTGTTGTTCTCCCCTGAGTCGACCTAGAATTTCCATTCCACGACGACCCCGATTGCGTCTTAGCGGATCACTAGAGTCTGCTATATGTCTGAGTTCATCTAAAATGAATCGCGGTACAATAAAATGACCCTCTATAAAGCCGGTGGATGTCAGATCTGCGATTCGTCCGTCAATTATGGCGCTGGTGTCAATTAATATATGGTTGTTAGGGTTCGTGTACGGATTAGTTGGATTTCTTCTTGCGTCCAATTGAGGAAATATGTTTCCCATTCTCCGTCCTCTTTGGACACCTAGCCAAAGGCCAGTGGATCCTAATGCCAACGATATGACGAAAGGTATACCCCATGCCATCCAAGTATCTAGAGTATACAAAGGGATTGAAATAAGGGTGGCGATTACTAGTCCCACCATCAAACCTATAATGCTTGCTAAAAGTGTAGTTCCTGGGATTGAATTTATGTTTTCGATAAATTTACGCAATGAAAAAAGGTTGTGTGATGCGTCACTGCTCCGATTACGGTTGTTTTGGCTTAACTCGGAGAGTAATTCACAATACTAACTAACCCTGCTCCTTCTTATTGAGAATTCCTCGGTATATACACATAATACTTGCAGAACAAATTCATAGAAACCCCTCTTTTACGGTGAAACAAATCTTAGTGCATGCTTAAGAGACCGGTAATACTTGGTTTTCCCTTAGAACAAAGCTCCACAGTGCGTTGTTAATCGAGTCTAGTACAGGTATAAGCTGGATAAGGGAGTGAATTTTCAGTGATACTTAATTAGTCCACTTTGTATAAATATATCTAGGGATAGATTGGATTGTGCCATTTCGTTCATGGGAAGGATAGCACAATAGTCAGTTTCCAGAAACAATATTGCCAGGTAAGGATACAACGTAATGAGCAACTTATCTTACGCGGGTCAAGTGGGTTGATTCGCAAGTCAGTCAAGGATAATATGGTGTTTTAGTTTGGGTTAATGACTTAGTTGATCTCCAAAACTCAACAATTCGGTGATTTCTAATGAGAATTTGTTCGTTTTTGCCTAGTGCTACAGAGATTGTCTACGCTCTCGGACTCGAAGAGCAGTTGTATGGAGTAACTCACGAATGTGATTTTCCATCGGTTGCTAAGGATAAGCCATGGGTAGTCCATAGTGTTTTTGAAGGTATGGAGCCTACTAGCGGGGAGATAAGTAAAGTTATCTCGGAACGCTTAGAACAAGGTCTGGGAATTTATGATATTAATCAGGCAGTTTTAAATGACGCCCAGCCTGATCTATTGATTACTCAGGCTATTTGCGAGGTTTGAGCTATTTCTTCTCGGCAGGTAGCCGAGGCAAGTGTAGAGTTGCCGAATGAGCCAGAAGTGATTTCTTTAGATCCACAGTATGTATCGGATGTTTTGGAAGATATCAAGAGAATAGGTAGAGCCACTAATTCCGAAGTTGCTGCTAAATCAATTACGAATCAAATGCAAGCTAGAATTGATAACGTGGTTAATCGATTAACTGGTGTAGTTAATAAGCCAAAGGTTTTGCATTTGGAGTGGGTCGATCCTTTGATGTGCGGCGGGCACTGGGTCCCCGAGATGGTTGAGCTGGCCGGCGGTATCAATTGTTTTGGTGATAAAGAAACTGGATCGTTCCCTTTGGAATGGAAATTAATCATAGACAGCCAACCTGAAGTGATTGTATTGATGCCATGCGGGTTTGATGTTAAACGAGGACTACAGGATCTACCGTTGTTATCCAATAAAGACGGATGGGCTAATCTGCCTGCGGTAAAAAACAATCGGGTCTATGTTATAGATGCTGGAGCATATACCAGCAGATCTGGGCCAAGATTGGTAGATGGGTTAGAGATACTAGCTGAAATGATACACCCGGATCTGTTTTCTGGAATGGTACCCGAGGCCGGGGCTATGAGAATATACGGGGATTTAATTAATGTCACTTAATATCGAAGGGCTTTTAGTGGATTTAGTTTAGCCGAGGCCCTTTGAAAGGGTTACTGTCTTCGACCTTTTCTTGCATAAGTTCGTTACCTTGTCTCAATAACGGTAGTAGGCGCTCCAGTCGATTATTTACTTGATGATCCTCCAGGATTTCCTGACGGAGACTTGTTGGTAACTCGATGCTTGAGGCCATGGTTGCTATCACATCCCTAGCTAGGCTGCTTGAGTCAGTTGGGACGTTCAAAGTACGATTCCAACCACCCGCTACTGTAGTTAACTGCTTCAAGTAAGTTGCGTATTCCTCTCGGATCTCAACAAGTAGCTGTTCTGAAACCTCTCCATTTACTTCCGTTAAGAATCGGATGTTGCCAACCATAAACGGGGTGATACTCACTATGTCAACTAGCTCGAAGCGCTTTTCTCCAACAGTAAGTATGTTTAATCTACCACCTTCCAGTTGAGTATTCTGGGTAATTCTAGCTGTGGTGCCGATGCGGAATGGCTCGGCTGGACCTCCTGCTTCTAGACCTTCTTTTATCAGTAAGACGCCGAACGGGGCTTCCCTATCTATACAATCTGAGATCATAGTTTTGTAGCGTTCTTCAAAAATATGGAGTGGTAAGCGCATACCGGGGAACAGTACCAGATTGAGGGGGAAAAGGGGAAGTTGTAACAGCTCTGAGGAGGCGTCCTCTGGATTTTGTTCCATCATAATACACGCCCATACTAGCGGAGATTCACCGAAGTATAGTGTGAACCCAGTGTTTATACAAGTCACTTGTTTAAATATAACTTGTCTATATAATCCGGATAATCAATGTCATTCTAATGCTCTGATTTTTATTCATATTCTTAAGAAGGAGAGTTCAAAAATATGGGCGCAACTGAGACCATGGCCGAATGGGTGGTGAATACTACATACGAAGACATTCCCCCAGATGCTATTAGAGTTGCTAACGAGTCTTGTTTCGATCTACTGGGTGTTATCTTAGCGGGTTCTATGCAGCCGGTCGGTGATATTATCAAAGATTACGTGAATGATTTGGGTGGTAATTCGGAAGCTACTGTCTTATCTTCAGGAGATAAGACGTCATTGCCTAATGCGGCTTTAGCGAATGGAACTATGGGGCACGCGCTTGATTACGATGATTTTGGTGGCTTTGGACATCCTACAGTAGCGATTTTTCCTGCTTTACTGGCACTCGGGGAAAACATTGGATCTACTGGACGTGATCTTTTAGAAGCATACGTAATTGGTTGTGAAGTTGGGCTGGCACTCCAGCACACCACTAAATACAATCAAATGGCCAAGGGGTTTCATGCTACAGCAGTGATAGGTAGAATTGCCTGTACTGCAGCTTGTTGCAAACTGTTAGGGTTGGAACAAGCTCAAGTTGTTACTGCTCTAGGTATTGCAGGATCTATGGCGGGAGGGGTGATCCATAATTTCGGAACCATGACCAAGCCTCTCCATGCTGGCCTAGTCTGTAGAGATGGAGTAACAGCTGCTCAGTTAGCGAGTAGAGGTCTGACATCAGGTAGTCAAATTTTAGAACATCCTCTCGGATACACTTCAACGGTGTTGGGAGAAGGTATCTATGATTTAGATGAAATGGCAGCTAATATGGGCAAGCCTTTTAGAGTTCAGGATGCATTGATGATAAAAAAATATCCTTGTTGTGGGGGCAATCACGCAATGCTAGATAGTTTGTTTAGCCTGATGCGCGAACATAATTTTACTTATGATGATGTTGTTCACGCTGAGGTAGATCAATCATTTTTATCGATAGTAATGCTTTACGAAGAGCCCGATGACGAGTTGAAGGGTAAATTCAGTGCCAAATATAATGTTGCAGCAGCATTGGTTGATGAAGACATAACTATTGGAACGTTCTCTCAGGAAAAAATCGATGATCCCAAAATACAGGAGGCAATGGGAAAGGTTAGCAACCGTGTTATGGCTAAGTCTGAGGAAGGGCTCACTGATCATGGACAAGGCCTGCCAATACGGATCACATTGAAAGATGGGAGAATTATTGATCACCGTACGTCTCGAGGAAATATTTTGGGTGCTCAGGGAAATCCCTGGGGATTCGATAATATTAAAAGCAAATTTGAATTCAATGCAGGTTTAGCCTTGTCCAGGGATCGTGTTCAAGATACAGTTGATACATGGTCAGATATAGGTTCGGTTACAGATTTAGCCGATAACATTCAAAAAACTTTAGTGCGTTAGTAGGTGCAACTGCGACGTGCGATAGTTGTACGTCGTCTCGATTTTGTTCTGTAAATAAGGCGGTTAGTCAAATACTAACCGCCTTATTTATCGATACGAATGATTCGGAATTAGTTAGGGTTCTATACGAATCGAATCTCCAATGTTTATGTCTCCACCGTTGATTACGACGGTTAAAATGCCTCGTTGTCCATCTAATTCATCCCTTAATCCGGGTCTGATAGCATCCATTTTGCCGCACGGTTCGCAATCTCCAACCGCCTCCATTGTAACGTTATCACCTATAAAGAAAACATTGCCATTTTGAACACCAGATAGGTCGATACCAGTTGTGGTGATATTTTCCTTAATCTGGCCGGGTTCCAGCCCGAACTTATCCAAAGTCTCTTTATCCATGATGAGTACTTGGCGGGTGTTCTCGGGATTGCAACTGCGATCACCTTCTAATCCTGCAGCGGAAATAGCGGTCGCTTCCTTTACTGGATCTGAAGGGGTCCCTTTAACTCTTGCTATGTGTAAAGACACGATTGTCCCTTGTTCCATCGGTTATACCCTCCTAGCTCGTGGTCTTAAATAGGTTGGCATTCTGTAGGTCATGGTGTGTGAAGAGAATAATTTGATTATATGTTGCAAATAGAGATAAAGCTAGAGTCGAACATACTCGATTGTTTTAGAGATGTTCATTAAACGCCGTTCGTTTATCAACCAGCTTTAGTGCCTATCTCAAATCCTCAGATCAGGATGACGCCAGGGACTTAATGCTTGGTAAATCTAACACTCTCTCTTAAAGATTAACTGAGAAAATGATAATTGTTCTAAACTTTAGCCTATGCTACCCTGATTTGCGCAATTTGAGGTTACTTTAGAGTACACTCAATTGAGTGATTAGGCCGATCGTTCAAGTCACAACCTTATGAAGAGGTGATCCATGTCGAATGAATTCATAAAAACTGAAAACCAAGATGGGGTTTTAGTATTGACTATGCACGACCCCCCTACACGAAATGCTCTTGGTCTAGAAATGGCCAAAGAAATTGTGGACACTCTGGATGAATTTGAAAACGATCCCTCTCAGCGAGTCCTACTATTGACAGGTACAGATCCGTCTTTTTGTTCTGGGGCCAACGTGCGCGGTTTCAGCCAGCGTATACAAGAAAGAGAACAGCAGGTTGATCCGGTAGAATCTTTACCGTGGGGTAAAATGGAATCTAGATTTTCGAAACGGGAGCAAATATCTAGATATCAAGCCCCCCAAGTGGTGTTAAGGATCCATGAATTACAGAAACCTTCTATTGCTGCTGTGAATGGCCATGCGATGGGTGTGGGATGTGGTTTGGCGCTAGCTTGTGATATTCGTTTCGCTGGTGAGAAAGCTCAATTTTCAGAGGCCTTTGTGCAGCGAGGGTTAATTCCCGGAGATGGTAGTTGTTGGCAGTTGCCGAGGCTGATAGGTTACAGCAATGCCCTAATGCTTCAATATACTGGGGATAGGATAAATGGTGAGGAGGCATACCGGTTAGGTTTGGCGAGCAAAGTGTATCCAGATTCTGAATTGATGGATGGAGCTATGGAGTTGGCCACGAGATTTGCTTCAGGTCCGACGCAATCATACTCTCTGATTAAATATCTGGTTCATCAGAGCATGGATATGAGTTTAAGCGAAAGCATAGGCTTGGCTCATGTTGCGCAAGAACATGCTCGGACCACTGAAGATCATAAAGAGGCAGTTCAAGCATTTCTTGAAAAGCGTAAACCTAATTTTAAAGGCCAATAGCTCCATACAGGCAATATTGATAGTTTATCTTTGATTTTTAATTTGGTACTTGACGAGGTTACTTGAGGTTCCTATAATAGTCAGCTCAGAGAAATGGTTCTGCTGTCTTTAATTGCGGATCACTTGAATCTCACATAAAAAATAGGGAGCCTAAGCGACGGCTTGGGGTAACCCAGCCGTCGTTTCTCTTGCACATTAAAAACTGAATAGGAAGTCTAATTGTCCTAAATTAATATACCGAACAATGAGTTTGGTGTTCTTAGCGTGGGTCAAATTATTAAGGGCTTACGGTGGATGCCTTGGGACCAAGAGCCGATGAAGGGCGCGGTAAGGCTGCGATAAGCCTCGATGAGCCGTCTGACAGGCATAGTCGAGGATTCCCGAATGGGGTAACCTGTTCCGGTGTTGAGCCGGTTCATCCCAACTATGTTGGGAAGGTAAGTGGGGGAACTGAAACATCTAAGTACCCCGAGGAAAATAAATCAACCGAGATTCCCTAAGTAGTGGCGAACGAACGGGGAACAGCCTAAACCATTATGACTTAGTGGCGTGAGGGCCTATGTTGTAGTGGTGTAACAGGGAGTGTCTAGGGTTGCCTCGCCAAATCCTAAGGAGTTACAAATCTCATTTTTAGTCGAAGGACCCTGGGAAGGGCCGCCAAAGAGGGTGAAAGCCCTGTAGACGAAAAAGATGAGACTCCTGATGCTTTTCCTAAGTACCACGGGGCACGGGAAACCTTGTGGGAAGTTGGGGGGACCACCCTCCAAGGCTAAATACTCTTGGTCACCGATAGCGCACCAGTACCGTGAGGGAAAGGTGAAAAGAACCCAGAGATGGGAGTGAAATAGACCTGAAACCGTAAGCTTACAGAAGGTCGTAGCCTCGATTTATCGGGGTGGCGGCGTGCCTATTGAAGAATGATCCAGGGACTTAATGTATGGAGCGAGGTTAAGGAACTGTAGTTCTGGAGCCGTAGCGAAAGCGAGTCTGAATAGGGCGTCTAGTTCCATGTATTAGACCCGAAACCGGGTGAGCTACCCATGGCCAGATTGAAGGTTCGTTAACGCGGACTGGAGGATCGAACTCGTGGCTAGTACAAAAGCTTGGGATGAGCTGTGGGTAGAGGTGAAATGCCAATCGAACTCGGAAATAGCTGGTTCTCCCCGAA
>Ga0209034_10000934_pt1 | contig 14493 bp, 11 predicted proteins | sample MarorgKNORR_S2LV_2_FD_188219 | JGI IMG/M metagenome (GOLD analysis project Ga0209034, IMG submission 188219) | Marine microbial communities from the Southern Atlantic Ocean, analyzing organic carbon cycling - 250m_A/KNORR_S2/LV (SPAdes) (version 2) | ecosystem: Environmental > Aquatic > Marine...
ACCTATCTGATTTGAAGACTAATGAAATTGAATTATATAATGGGATGATTCAAAACCGTGATATATTAAAAAGAGTATTGCCTGAATTAGAAAAAAATGAACCAAATCATAGATTTATTGGGGAACTTTTATCTGAACATCATACTATCTTACGGGACGTACTACAAGTTAGTACACCAAAAATTGAATCTATGATAGATGCTGCAATGGATGCTGGCGCCTTGGGTGGAAAGATTAATGGATCTGGGGGTGGTGGATGCATGTTCGCTTACGCACCAAATGAGCCTGAAAAAGTTGCTGAAGCAGTTAAAAAAGTTGCTGGGGATACGCATATTATTCATTCAGATGAAGGTACAAAAATTTTAATTTGACTCAATAAACTAGGGACAAATTTTATGCAAAATATATCACTATTAATCATGGCAGCCGGAATGGGATCTCGCTATGGTGGGCTTAAACAATTGGACCCCATAGGATCTAACGGAGAGACCATTATTGATTATTCTGTTTATGATGCCATTCAAGCAGGTTTTCATAAAGTCGTTTTTATCATTCGAAAAGATTTCGAGGATCAATTTAAATCCCAAGTGACTGATAAATATGCAGGAAAAATTCAGGTAGAATTTGCTTTTCAGGATATTCATGAATTGCCCAGTGGTTTTTCTTGTCCTGAAGGCCGCGAAAAGCCGTGGGGTACGGGGCAGGCTATTCTTTCTGCAAAACACTTAATTAATGAGCCGTTTGCGGCCATTAATGGTGATGATTTCTATGGCAGAGAGTCCTTTAAAACGCTATCAGACTATTATCGAAATGGGGCGAACCAATTCAGTATGGTTGCCTTTCAACTTGAAAATACACTCTCTATTTTTGGTGGTGTTACACGAGGATTGTGCACTGTAATAAATGGAAAACTAGAAACGGTTATCGAGACAGAGAACCTTGAAAAATCTGAAGATGGAGTTTCATGTAATCGAGATGTTCAATTGAATGGCAGTGAACCAGTTTCCATGAATATGTGGGGTTTTACACCTGTTTTATTCAATTATTTAGAAGAAAAATTTATAAACTTTTTGAAAGCTCAAGGATCCGAATTAAAAAGTGAATATTTAATTCCATCAGTAATAAATGAATTGATTAAAGAGAACCAAGTGAATGTCGACATCTTGAGTAGTACTGAATCTTGGTTTGGTGTAACATATAAACAAGACAAGGCCTACGTAATAGATGAAATTCAAAAGTTGGTGAATGGCGGAAAATATCCGCAGTCTTTATTTGGATAATTCTTTTTCAATATCGGTTATTATTCCGACTTATAATCGGCGTCGCACCTTGATTCGGGCGATTGAATCGGTGCTAAACCAAACAATAAAAGCAGCAGAAATCCTTCTCATAGATGATGGGTCCACTGATAGAACAGGTGATTGGGTTAAAGCTAGATACCCTCAAATAAAATATATTTACCAATCCAATAATGGTGTAAGTAATGCCCGGAATACTGGTATCAGATCAGCAAAATCTGATTGGATTGCTTTTTTGGACTCTGATGATGAATGGATTAATAATAAACTGGAAGAACAAGTTAAAGCACTGAATAAAGATAAAGAATTAAAATTTTGTCATACTAATGAAATTTGGATTAGAAATGGGAAAGAATTGAACCAAAAAAAGAATCATCAAAAATTTGGCGGTTATATTTTTAATCAATGTCTTGACAAATGCCGAATTTCTCCATCCACTGTATTATGCCATAAATCTCTTCTTAACGAAATGAATGGATTTGATGAACTGCTTCCCGTTTGCGAAGATTATGATCTTTGGTTACGTATCACTTCTAAGTATTCAGTTCTTTATTTAAATAAACCATTAATAAAAAAATACGGTGGCCATAAAGATCAATTATCGTCTGTAGATAAAGGTATTGAAAAATACCACATCCAAGTATTAGAAAAATTAATCAAACTTGATTTCACTTTGGATCAGCATCAATGCATAGTAAATATGTTAATAAAAAAAATAAAAATTTATGCGTCAGGTGCTGAAAAAAGGGGAAGGCTAGGTGCATATGAAAAATATATGAAAAGGATTAATGAATTGTCATCTTATGCATGATTATATTGTTACCCAAGTTTGATTCGATTTTTAGGAGGGAATCAAAAAACATAAAGAGGAGGAGTCATGAGACAAATTAAACAGTTTTTTATTTTAGTATTTTTTATTCCATTTATCATTGCGCAGTCAAATCGTGATGGTATTGCACCGGGCCCAGATAGAGCTGAAGGGGATGGCCCTTATGATCGTTTAGTTATTCGAGGTGCAACGGTTATAGATGGAGCTGGTGGTCCTCCACGCGGTCCAATGGATATTGTAATAGAAGGCAATCGTATTACATCAGTTAGAGGCGTTGGTTATCCAGGTGTACCAATAAAGAAAGATCGTCGTCCCGAAGCTGGTGACTATGAGATTGATGCCCATGGTTCATATGTAATGCCAGGATTTGTAGATTTACACGTTCATGCTGGAAGTGTCCAAAAAGCTCCAGAAACTGAATATGTTTATAAACTTTGGTTAGCCCATGGAGTGACTTCAGTAAGAGGTGTAGGACTTGGCCCATTGGAGTTTACTTTAAGTGAGAAAGAACGATCAGCAAAAAATGAAATTACCGCTCCAAGGATTTGGGCGTATCAGCGAGCAGGGCAAGGGAAAGATTGGAAGGGTGGACCAGTTCGTGATCCTGAGACAGCACGGAAATGGGTAAAATATGCAGCTAAAAAAGGTATCGATGGATTAAAATTAGGTGCTTATGAGCCATCATTGATGGCAGCATTAATTGATGAAGCAATTAATCAAAATTTGGGTACAACCGCACATTTGGGGCAAACTGGAGTTGCACGAATGAATACGATTGATGCAGCTAGATTAGGTCTAGGTACTCAAACACATTATTATGGGCTATTTGAATCAATGTATGAAAGTAATGATGTCCAACCATGGCCAGTTGATATGAATTATTCTAATGAACAACATCGTTTTGGCCAAGTTGCTCGCCAATGGAACTTAGTTAAACCAAATGGTGAGAAATGGGAATCTTTGAAAAAAGAGTTAATCGAGTTAGATTTTACATTAGATCCAACTATGACAATATATTCGGCAGGTAGAGATGTAATGCGTGCAAGAAATGCAGATTGGCATGATATTTATACTTTACCATCGCAATGGGATTTCTATACCCCAAGTCGAGAAGCTCATGGTTCTTATTGGTTTGATTGGACAACTCATGATGAAGTCGCTTGGAAAAAATTCTATCAGGTTTGGATGCAATTTTTAAATGAGTACAAAAATGCAGGTGGTCGTGTCACCACTGGATCAGATTCAGGTTTTATTTATAATCTATATGGATTTGGATATATACAAGAGTTAGAAATGCTTCAAGAGGCAGGATTTCATCCACTGGAAGTTATACGTGCTGCAACACTTCATGGTGCAGAAACATTACATAAACCATTGGGTACAAGACCGGATTTTGGAGTTGTAGCTCCAGGTATGCTTGCTGATCTTGTAATCGTAGATGAAAATCCTATAGCCAATCTTAAAGTATTATATGGAACAGGAGCAATTAAGATTAGTGAAGACAATGAAGTCGAAAGAGTTGGTGGAATAAAATATACGATTAAAGATGGGATTGTATACGATGCCAAACAGCTTTTGAAAGATGTTGAGAACATGGTTAAAAAGGCCAAACGTCGTGACGGAGATTTAGAAAAATATTAATAGAAAGATTTCAATGAAAAGCATGATTATAGGGGCTATGGCCCTCTCTTTCCTTTTTGGACAAACGCCAGAATTCCTCAATGATCAGATCGATCAAATGGCTGATCAACTTGAAAGGAAAGTAATCGAATGGCGCCGAGATTTCCATGAAAATCCTGAACTCTCTAATCGGGAATTTCGTACAGCAGAAAAAGTGGCTAATCACTTACGTTCACTTGGATTAGAAGTCAAAACTGGTGTGGCACACACTGGTGTGGTTGGTCTTCTAAAAGGTGGAAAGCCTGGGAAGGTTGTTGCGCTACGTGCTGATATGGATGGTTTGCCTGTAAAAGAGAAGGTAGATCTTCCATTTGCATCTAAAGCGAAAGGTGTTTATCAGGATAAGGAAGTTGATGTTATGCATGCTTGCGGCCATGACAATCACATTGCAGGCCTCATGGGTGCGGCAGAGATTTTAGCCAGTATGAAAGATGAGCTACCTGGGTCGGTTAAATTTATATTTCAACCGGCAGAAGAAGGAGCTCCCCTAGGAGAAAAAGGTGGTGCCACTTATATGGTTGAAGAAGGTGTAATGGATAATCCAAAGGTTGATGCTATCTTTGGACTGCATGCCTGGCCTGGCTTAATAGGTACAGCTCAATATCGTTCAGGACCTATCATGGCTGCAGCAGAGCGGATGCGTATTACTGTAACTGGTGTTCAAACCCACGGAGCTAAACCTTGGGGCGGTGTGGATCCGATTGTTGTTTCATCCCAAATTATTATGTCTCTTCAAACAATCATTGCACGTGAAGTTGATATTACTGCAGTTCCTGCTGTTGTAACGATTGGATCAATTCATGGAGGTATTCGAAATAATATTATTCCGGAAGAGGTTGTCTTGGAAGGAACGATTCGTACATTTGAAGAAGATATTCGTCAGCAAATTCATAAAAGTATCCAAGATAAAGTAGAAATGATTGCAGCTGCATCTGGTGCGAAAGCGAAACTAGAAATATTCAGTAATATTGCAAAAGTAACCTACAATGATCCATCTCTTACAGAGCAAATGTTACCGTCTCTTCGCCGTGTATATGGGGATGAAAATGTAATGGTAAGACCCTTTGTAACAGGTGCAGAGGATTTTCCATTTTTCACAGATCATGCCCCGGGTTTATATTTTTTTAATGGGGTGGCGGAAGATCCGTCTATAGCTTATTCAAATCATTCACCTTATTTTTTTGCTGACGAGCGAAATTTGAAATATGGCATGAAATCTCTAACACAACTAACTTTGGATTATTTGTATTTGAATCAATAGGAAGGCAAGGATACTTATGGCACATAAACCCTTAATAATGGATGGTGCCATGGGGACAGTACTCAAGGATCGCGGATTGAAATTACCATTACCTTTATGGTCTGCAGAAGCGAACATAACTGACCCTGAAATTGTTAGTGCTGTGCACCGAGAGTATGTTTCTGCCGGTGCAGATATAATTGGCACCAATACATTCCGCACCACAACGTGGACCTACCGTAAAGCAGGATATTCACCAAAAAGAGCACAGGAAAGAGCAAGATCAAGCCTAATGGCTGCCGTGGAATTGGCCCGTGCTGCAAGTCCAAAATTTGTTGTTGGTTCTATAACCTCCATTGAAGATTGCTATGAACCATCATTATTTCCTGGGCGTGGAATTGCTGAGGACACTTATGGTGAAAATGTTAATTGGTTTGTAGATGCTGGTGTAGATGTTATTCTATTTGAAACTATGGGCCATTTGGATGAAATAGAAATTGCATTAAATACTGTAAAAAATATTGGTTCTAAAATTTGGTTAAGCCTTATTGTGAAAGATAAAGGGCATCTTTTATCAGGGCACCCCATGAAAGACGTTTATAAATTGGCTGAAGATCAAATTGACTGCCTTATGCTAAACTGCAATACGATTAAAAAAACAGATCATACGTTACAATTGATGATTGATGATTGGGGCTCTGCATGGGGAGTATATCCTAATTTAGGCATTACTGAACCTGAGCCAGATGGTGAGATTGAAAAGAAAGTGGATAAAAATTATTTTGAAAACATAATTAGAAAATATCTGAAAATGAAACCTATGATTATTGGCTCTTGCTGCGGTTCTTTGCCAATCCACACAAAAATTATTAAAGAATTAACTCTACAATCTATTTAATCACACGGATTGTTATTTCTTTTTCTTATTTATAATTTCGCCGGAACTTTTTAGATAGATTTATTGTATTTAAATCGTTCGTTGTTTTAATAAATTAAATGAAAAATCAAATTAAGGAGGTCAAAAACCGGTGATAAAGGTCACGGATTTATCTAAAAATTATGGTTCAGTTGAAGCAGTGAGATCCATTTCTTTTGAAATAAAGGATGGAGAAATTGTAGGCTTTCTCGGGGCCAATGGTGCGGGTAAAACAACCACACTAAAAATGATGACTGGCTACCTAGTACCTACAACTGGATCGATAGAGGTTAATGAGATGAATATCATGAATGATACTCATGAGATTCAGAAACAAATTGGCTACCTACCTGAATTAAATCCATTGTATTCTGAAATGCGTGTCTATGAATATCTCGAATTTCTTGCAGGGATTCGTAAAATTACCGGTCGTGCTTTTAAGGACGCACTTGCACGAATTGTAGAGCAATGCGGTCTGCAAGGAGTGGTCCATAAAAATATTTCTGATTGCTCCAAAGGATACAAACAAAGGATTGGTTTGGCAGCAGCTATGATTCATGATCCTAAGATATTGATTTTAGATGAACCGGTGACCGGGTTAGACCCAAATCAGATTGTTGAAATACGTGGACTAATTAAATCTTTGGGAAAAGAAAAACTGGTCTTTATGTCTAGTCATATCCTTCAGGAAATTCAAGCCACAGTAGATCGGATTATTATTATTAACAAAGGTGAAATTGTGGCTAATGGTACCAGTGACGAACTCATGAGTAATTTTAAGGGAAATGTGTTATTGAATATGGAAATCAAAGGCGCTAGTTCTGAATCGGTGGAACACATTCAGGCGAAACTACCTAGTGTGAAATTTATTTCAATGAATGAAACCAATACGGTACAGCAGGTACAATTTGAATATGGTAAAGATCAGGATCCTCGGGAAGATTTATTTTCCTATGCTGTAGATAATAACTGGTCCATTTTAAAAATGAATCCGCATACCACAAATTTGGAAGATATTTTTAGAGACCTGACTACTGAAGGAGGTGGAAATGCTTAACATTCGCACTATCTTCCGTAGAGAAATGCAGAGTTATTTCAATAGTCCAATGGCCTATATTTTCTTAGTGATTTTTGCCGTAGTAAGCGGATATTTTTTTACGAATACATTTTTCCTTTTTGGTCAATCGGATCTTCGAGTGTTATTTGATATCATACCGCTAGTTTACCTGTTTTTCATTCCTGCAGTATCAATGGGTCTTATTGCCCGTGAAAATAATATTGGCACCATGGAAACGATTTCTACTTTGCCACTAAACACTTATGAATTTGTCTTGGGAAAATTCCTTGCCGGATTTTGTCTAATCCTATTGGGCTTGGCTGCAACATCCATCCACTTTTTCACATTAGTATCGGTTGGAACGAATGTTGATTTTGGAGCCATTTTTAGTGGTTACTTAGGATTGGCATTGATGGGTGCAACATTCACTGCCATTGGTACTTATGCTAGTAGCGTTACAGAGAATCAGGTTGTAGCATTCATAATTGGTGTTTTTTTGGTTTTGGTATTTTACATGTTGGATAAAACCTTGGTATTTGTTCCTCATTCAATAGCGGGAATGGTTCAATTACTAGCAGTGGATTATCATCTTTCCAATATTTCAAGGGGAGTAATTGATTCTAGAAACCTCATCTACTTTTTCTCCATGATTGGATTTTTCATCTTTCTAACAATAAAAACATTGGAAGTTCGGAGGTGGAAATAAAAATGGATAGATTAAAAAATATTGATCTAAAAAAATCAGTTTTTTTACCGGGTGTTCTGCTTTTTATAATCCTATTTCTATTAAATGGTATATCCAATAACAAGTTCTTTAGATGGGATTTGACTGATAATGATATGTACTCCTTGTCCATGTCAAGTGAATCAGTAGTAAAGCTGGTAGATGATCTACTCATAATGAAAGTGTATTTTTCCGATGATCTTCCTGGAGAATATGCCAACAATCGCCGGTATTTACAGGATATTCTTGAAGAATACGAAGCCCTATCTGATGGAAATATTCGTTTCGAATTTTTCCGTCCCGAAGATGATAAGGATATTGAACAGGAAGCACAGAAGGCAGGTATCATGCCAGTACAAATGCAGGTGGTTGAAAATGATAAAATGGAAGTGAAACGTGTGCTTATGGGAATGGTCATTTTATTTGAGGATAAAAAAGAAGTGCTTCCCGTGATTCAAACAACCACTGGCCTAGAATATGAGATTACATCTAAGATTAAAAAATTAGTTGAAACAAATAAACCAACAGTAGGTATTGCACAATTCGAAGGACAGACGAGCCAATTTACTAATATCCAAAACCTGCTGGGCCAGCGCTATACTGTTCGTCCTGTTAATCTCAGTGAAGCAGTTCCTACAGATGTCACAGCCATGCTTATGAGTGGTGTTTCTGATTCACTTTCGACTAATGAATATAATAATCTGTCGTCTTATCTTAAACTGGGTGGAAATTTGTTTCTAACCCAGAATAGAATTAAAACAAATCTTCAAATCCAACAAGCATTTCCTATTCAGTCTAACATTTTTGATTTGATCGAAGATTATGGATTGTCGATTGTAGAAAACCTGGTGACGGATAAAATTTGCGGTCGTGTCAATGTACAACAGCAGATGGGACCTATACGCATGAATGTGCCCATGGAATACCCACTACTACCAGTTATCAGATCTTTCAATGCAAAGGAAGCGATTGTATCAGGTTTAGAACAAATTCAATTGGTTTTTGCCAGTGAAATCACCCAAGATTCTGCATCTATTGGAAATGTAAATTTTGTGCCATTATTTTTTACTTCGGATCAATCAGGAGAAATGCGTGGAAATTATAATTTAAACCCTGATCCAAAACAAAACCCATTTATTCGAATGTTTAATCAATCAGATAAGGTATTGAGTGCCCGATCTGAAAAAATGAATGAGAATGGAATTATGAGTCAAGTAGTACTGGTCGGTGATTCTGATTTTATGGCAGACCAAGGCGGAGGTCGATCTCCTGAAAACCATGTATTTATTATGAACTCAGTGGATTACCTTATTGGTGATCGCGATTTGATTGCTTTGCGTTCCAGAGAAATTACATCTCGACCTTTAGAAGAAATATCTGATGATGCAAAGAAAAGATGGAAATGGGTTAATATAGCCATGCCATCACTACTCGTTGTAGGGTTTGGATTAATTAGGATGCGCCAACAAAAACGTCGTAGCGGTCTGTTGGAGGAACTATATGACTAAAAATTTGAAATGGTTTTTGATAGCACTTGTTGTATTAGTTGTATTTTATGCGATTAACAGTATTCAACAAAGTAATCGTGGATCAAGTAGTGATCAAATTTTTGAAATTAATCGGGAAGATGTATTCAATTTTGATATATCCAAGGGAGATGAATTCATTTCTCTATACTTTAATGGCGAAAGTTGGTTTATAGAAGGGAATGATACTTTGGTTGTCAAAGAAAACACCATGAATAGTTTTTTTAACAATGTGCTTAAAGTAAGGCGAAATTCTTTGGTTTCAAAAAATCAAAATAATTGGGATAAGTTCAATGTGGGTGATTCTACTGGGACACATTTAGTTTTGAAAGATCATAATGGAGAGCACTTAAGTAAAATTACTGTTGGAAGTTCAAAAGCGGAATGGTCTTCGTCAAATATACGTGTAGGAGATGAAATTAACGTATATCAGACTAATGAAAATATTAGTTGGCAACTCAACACATCTGCCACTTATTGGGGTGAAGTTCCTGTTCCTGCTACTCCTGACTCAAGCGATGTTAAATTAGACCTGCAAAATTGAATCAGTTTAAAATTAGATATCTTATGTAATTTTTCTATGAATTAAAGTGATCAAAACAAGATTTATAAAATATGGGAATTGGTATGAGCGATAAAATTAAAAGTATAATTACCTGTGATCTTGATGGGAAAGTTGAAACTTTTTCAGAAGGTGCACAGCATTTATTTGGGTATTCTTCAGAAGAAGTAATTGGTAAATTACGAGTCAGTGATTTTAGTGATGGTCAAGTTGTTCTTGGTCACGTTGTAAATTGGCTGAAAGAATCTGTAGAAAAAGGCCAATGGGAAGGAGATACTGTTTTTTTACATAAAGACAGATCTGATATCCCGTGTAGAATTAAAATAACTCCGACTAAAGATAGTAAAGGTAATCATATTGGTTACTGTGGTGTAACTACCCCATTGAAGGATAAGACGCCTGCAGATGTAAAACCTAAAATTAGTTTAATGACCAAAATATTTACATGGTTGGTGATTATGCGATTACCCTTCCTTACAGCAACTTTTGTTCCCTTATTTGCAGGTGCAGCTGTTGCCGATATGTTAGGGTATACGGTTAGCTGGGGATGGCTAGGTTTAACAATTTTAGGTGGTGCTTTTCTCCATATCGGGACCAATACTTCAAATGATTATTTTGACCATACGAGTGGAACAGATGAAGCAAACTACAACTATATGGTCCCATTCTCTGGTGGGAGTCGCAGTATTCAAATGGGTTTAATTTCGGCGAAAGGTATGTTAACAGTGGCCGTTGTTTCATTTACCTTGAGTGCAATTGTTGGAATACCACTGATCCAGAAAGCTGGTATGCCTATCTTATGGCTGGGCTTAATTGGCTTTTTATCAGGTCTTTTCTATACAGCACCACCTTTCCGTTTTGCTTCGAGAAGAGGATTAGGAGAATTGATAATAGGACTTAATTTTGGACCATTAATGGTTGCTGGAAGTGCATTGGTTCAAACTGGTCAATTATTACCGGAAGCATTTTTGGCTGGTATTCCAATTGGTTTCCTGGTTGCGGCAATTGTTTATATCAATGAATTTCCTGATTATGATGGAGATAAGGCTACCGGTAAGAATACATTAATTGTTGTTTTTGGTCCTCAAAAAGCTAGAATTGGTTATGTAGCACTAGTGTTTTGTGCATTCTTAAGTATCACTATTCTGGCAACAACTGGTACTTTACCCATGCTAACTCTCATTGCACTTTTGGCTATTTATTTTGGAATAAATGCGATAAAAGTTTTATATCAATATTATGATAATCGTCTCTTACAACCAGCCAATGCAGGTACAATCAATATGCATCTAGTAACTGGTATTTTATTATGTATTGGTATTTGGCTTGGTAATCCACTTTAGAAAACAATAGATCAAATCAGGATGGCACAACAAGCTCCCAATTATCTAAAAATTGAATTAAGAGGCATTTTTTGTATTATATTAATTGTTGCAGTATTTTTCTTAACTACTATTTTCAAAGCACCAGCGAATCCTGGTGCACCTATTTCTCAATTGGTCGAAATTGGCGATGAAGGTGGACCAGCAGATCGTTTAGCCTTTGAATTATTAAGATTAGAAAGTCCTCTTACCAACTCGATTCCTGAAGGTATTGAGAAGCGTGCACTGGTCTATGCGAAAACATTACCAGGGTCAAAAGGGATTCCCGCACTCTTAGAAAGATCCAATGGCAGTAGCTCTAGTTTAAAGTGGTCACTCCGTGGCCCGTATAATGTAGGTGGAAGAACTCGCGCACTTGCAATTGATGTAGCAGACTCTAATAGAATAATTGCTGGTGGAGTTTCTGGGGGTATCTGGCTATCATCTGATGAAGGTATGAACTGGAACAAAATGACCAAAACTGACCAATTGCACAGTATAACTTCGATTGCCCAGGATACCAGAGATGGTAAAACAAATATTTGGTATGCCACTACAGGGGAATTATCTGGTAACTCAGCAGGTGCCCGTGGCGCTCCTTTCAGGGGTGATGGCATTTATAAATCCACGGATAATGGGTTTAATTGGAAGCTTTTACCTTCTACTTCAACTAATCAGCCTGAATCTTTTGATAATTACTTAAACTACTCTTGGAGAATCAAAGTACACCCAATTACAGGTCATATTTTTACTGCATCATATGGTTCAATTTATCTGAGTAAGGACGAAGGGGCAACTTGGGAAGTAATCATGGGCAATGGAAATGATCGCTACTGTGATCTTGCCATGACCAGCACTGGGGTAATGATTGCGGTGCTTAGCAGAAATGAAAATCAAGGACCAGTTTTTAGATCAAATGATGGTATCATTTGGGAAGATATAACTCCAACAGTGTTTCCTACGAGCTATGGCAGAATCGTGGTTGATATTTCTGAATCAAACGACTCAATTGCTTATTTTTTAGCGTCTAATGGTGATGACCATTATTTTTTAAAATATCAATATTCAACAACTGGAAGTTCTGGTAGTAAAGATAATTGGATTGATCGATCCAATAATCTTCCTAATGATTTCAACTCGCAGAATGGTTATGATCTTCTTGTGCGCATAAGCCCCAGTGATGAAAATTTTGTTTTTATTGGTGGTACCAATCTTTATTACACAACAAATGGTATGGAAACTTCGGGTTACAACTTCAAAATAGGTGGATATGGTCATGACGACCATCATCCAGATCAGCATGAAGTATTACTTTACAAAAATCAACCAAATAAAGTTTTTTCCGCTAGTGATGGCGGTATGCACATTATGCAAGATCTTACAGACTTTTTTGGTAAAAAATGGACTTCATTGAATAATGGTTATGTCACTACTCAGTTTTACACTATTGCAATTGATCAATCAGGCACATATCCTGATCTTATAATGGGTGGTACACAAGATAATGGAACTTGGGAATCTCTTAAACTTGAGATTACAAATCCATGGTCTCAAGTATTTGGAGGCGATGGTGCATATTGTTCTGTTATAAATTTTGGTAAAGCATATATCCTTTCTTCGCAGCGTGGTTATACATTGATTAAGGATTGGAATAACCCATTTAATTGGACATATGGCAATGGTAAAGGCAAATATAATAATTATTCATGGGCCTATTTAATGCCACCTGATTTTGACCGTGATAATGATGCGCTTTTCATAAGCCCCATTTACTCAGATCCGATAAATGACCATATTCTATATTATGCGGGTGGAAAATATATCTATCGTAATAATGATGTTTACCTAAACAAAACTAATTATGAACAGCCTGAAGGCGGTGGTAGTTATGAAAGTACTCAATGGGAAAAATTAGAAGGGACTTCTGCCATAGGAGATATTTCTGCATTTGGTAGCAGTATGGTTAACCCTCCGCAACGATTGTATTATGGTACTTCATCAGGATATATCTATCGATTGGATAATTCACATACAAGCAATAGCTCAGTATTAATTAAAAATAATTTGGGTACCAGCGGATATATTAGTGGTATTTCTGTTGACCCTTATGATGGCAATAAGGTAATGTTAAGTTTTTCTAACTATCATGTAAAAAGTATATATTATTCCAATAATGGAGGAGAATCATGGAATGATGTAAGTGGAAATCTTGAAGAAATGGCCAGTGGTGGTGGATCGGGACCATCTGTTCGATCCGTTTATATTTATGCATTAAAAACAGGATATCGTTATTTTGCTGGAACTAGTACAGGATTGTACTCTACGGATAATTTGGAAGGCACGAATACAGTATGGAGACAGGAAGGATCTTCATCAATTGGTAATATAGTCGTTGATAAAATTGTGGGTCGTCCAGTTGATGGGTATGTAGCAATCGCAACACATGGTAATGGAATGTATTCAGCTAATTTTGCAAATGAAATATTAGCCGTAGATGAATCAAATATTCCCAATGCATTTGAGTTAGCACAAAATTATCCAAATCCTTTCAATCCATCTACCAAGATTCCATTTAATTTATTGGAACCTGGATTGGTCACTGTTAAAGTATTTGATTTAATGGGCCGTGAACTAGATATTTTATTTCATGGTAAAAAGCCTTCAGGAGTAAATCAAGTTAATTGGGATGGGAAAGATCAATTTGGTAAAGCCCTGCCTTCAGGTGTTTATATCTACCAAATAGAGACAGATGGAATGGTGCAATCAAAAAAAATGCACCTATTAAAATAGATTAGAATTAAAGTGATTAGTGTTAAAAAGCCTCGTGAATGGGGCTTTTTTTATGATCTCAGGTAGGATGCGCCATTCACATCAACAATACAACCGGTTAGGAAATCATTCCCTTCTGATGCAAGCCAAAGTGCAGTCCGAGCCACTTCTTCCGGTTTAGCAACACGGTTCAAAGGACTTTGGGCTTTAATATCGTCGTCAATAATATCCGCTACACGTTCAGTTCCTACAAATCCTGGAGCGATTGTATAAATAAAAATATTATCCTTTGCAAGAGCCTGGGCCATGGATTGGCCTAATGCATTCAATCCTGCTTTGCTGGCTCCGTATGCTGGTGCTTTTGGTTCGCCACGAAATGCGCCTCGAGATGAAATATTTACAAACTTTCCTCCTCCATTTTTCCGCATTATTTTAGTTGCACAAAATATTAGGTAGGCTGGTCCCATTAGGTTTGTCTCTATAGTCCTCTTCCAAATATCCTGCCAATCAGAGAAGGAGAGCGAATCAAAC
>Ga0209034_10000935_pt1 | contig 14483 bp, 13 predicted proteins | sample MarorgKNORR_S2LV_2_FD_188219 | JGI IMG/M metagenome (GOLD analysis project Ga0209034, IMG submission 188219) | Marine microbial communities from the Southern Atlantic Ocean, analyzing organic carbon cycling - 250m_A/KNORR_S2/LV (SPAdes) (version 2) | ecosystem: Environmental > Aquatic > Marine...
AAACCTCAGCTCAAAAAGATAGGAATAGATATTGAGGTGCGTACATCGGCGGGATTTCCGGCGTGGGCAAAGACTGTTTCAAATTGGGAGTTTGATATCACAACGGATGTCGTATTTAACTGGGGTGATCCCGTTATCGGCGTCCATCGAACTTATCTATGTGATAACGCAAAGAAGGGCGTGATTTGGTCTAATACCCAGCGGTACTGTAACGAAGAGGTCGATGCCCTATTAGCTAAAGCTGGTCAGGAAAACGATCAGGGCAAACGAGTTGCTTACTATTCCGAAGCCCAGAAAATTATTGCGCAAGATGTTCCGATCTATTTCACGGAAACCTTGCCTTACCATACAATTTACAATCACACCAAGGTGGGTAATCCACCGAACACTATTTGGGGTACTTGTGCTCCTATGGACGAGGTGTACTTGAAGAATTGACGTTTGATTGTTCAGATGTGATGCAGAAATGCCTGCTGCTTGTCAGCAGGCATTTCTAATTCTGTCCCAGTAACTAATCGCATACAAAAGACATAATAATTCTCATGCAGTTTTTTATTGCCACAGTTAAGCGAGCCGGATTTGGCCTGGTATTGCTTGTCGCCGTGTTGGCATTGAACTTTGTGTTGATGCATATCGCCCCAGGCGATGTCGCAGACACTATTGCTCAGGATGCCGGGGGGTTAGATGCGGAGGTGATGGAGCAGATTCGCATAGATTACGGGCTCGATTTACCATTGTGGCAACAGATGGCAAAGTATTTTTGGGGCGTGGCGCAACTAGATCTTGGTTACTCATTTTATTACAACGAGCCCGTTACCAAACTTATATTAGAGAAATTACCAGCCACGCTTTTGTTAGTGATCAGTGCTCAGGTTCTGTCGATATTTTTGGGTGTAATGCTTGGGGTTATGGCGGCTCGTAAGCCAACAGGAATGACGAGTCATTTTGTGACCGTGTTGTCGCTGGTTGGCTATGCAGCTCCGGTATTTTGGACTGGGATCATGTTGATAATCCTGTTTGCCGTGATGGTGCCGATATTCCCTATAGGGAGCATGGTCGACGTATCCGTTGAAAGGGAAGGAATTGCTTATGCGATGGACGTTTTACGCCATCTTGTTTTGCCAGCGGTAACTTTGGGTTCAATTTTTCTTGCGCTTTACAGTAGGTTGTCGAGGGCCAGCATGTTAGATGTGTTGGGGTCTGATTATGTTAGAACCGCGCAGGCAAAAGGTTTGTCGGAATTTCAGGTTGTTTATAAACACGCATTACGTAACGCACTGCTTCCAGTGGTTACTACTGTCGGTCTGGTGATGTCTGGAATTGTGTCGGGTGCAGTCCTGGTTGAGACCGTGTTTAGTTGGCCCGGGTTGGGCACCTTAGCTGTTCAGTCAATTATCGCGAGAGACACGCCGACGATTTTAGGAATTTTGTTCTTCTCTTCTTTGGTGGTTGTCGTAGCGAATCTTTTGACTGATATGGTGTATCGAATTATTGACCCCAGGATCAAGACCTCGGGTGGGAGCAATCTGTAACTGTGACCGAAAACTTAGAAGAACGAGGCTTTGGGCAAAAAGAAATGGGATTTGTCCAGGTAGAGCACCCGTTTAAAGAAACTGTTCGCATGTTTGCTACAAACTATGCTGCAGTTGCGGGGTTTGTTGTCTTGGTGATTGTCATTCTTGTTTCGTTTTTAGGGCCTTTCATCTATACCACTGACCCCTGGGAAATGGTGTGGTCACCGTTCAGTCCACCAGGGGCGAAAGGGTTTCTTTTGGGAACAGATTATTTAGGGCGTGATCTTGTGGCTCAAATTATTCACGGTGGAAGGGCGACGATCGCAGTTGGCTGCGCTGCTGCGTTGTTGAGTGTATTAATCGGTATTACCTTCGGTGCTTTGTCTGGATTCTATCGAGGATGGGTGGAGGAAGTACTGATGAGAATCACAGAATTCTTTCAAGTGCTGCCGACATTGCTATTTTCTATGGTTCTTGTAGCCTTATTTGGCGCTTCATTAGCGATGATTACGTTTGCTATCGGAATCGTTAGCTGGACTGGTGTTGCCAGGGTTACACGAGCTGAATTTCTCAAAATACGTGAACTTGAGTACGTTACGGCTTCCCGATCAGGCGGGGCAAAAGCGCCTACGCTAATATTTAGAGTAATTCTGCCAAATGCGTTGCCACCTATTGTGGTTCAGTCGGCATTGTTGGTCGGTTTCGCTATCTTGTTTGAAGCTGGCCTGAGTTTTCTGGGATTAAGTGACCCGGATGTAATGAGTTGGGGAGCTATGATGGGAAATAATCGCCCGTTCATTCTGCAGCATGCCTTCACCATTATGTATCCAGGATTAGCGATTTTTATTACCGTGTTGGCCATCTCATTAGTTGGTGACGGTTTGAATGATGCGTTAAACCCAAAGCTGCGGAAACGGTGATGGTAGAACCCCTATTGTCTGTTAGAAACTTGACGGTTGAGTTTACGATTCGTGATGGTGTGGTGCCGGTGATTGATGATCTCTCATTCGATCTAATTCCCGGTGAAACATTGAGCCTGGTCGGGGAATCCGGTTGTGGTAAAAGTATGACGGCTCTTGCGATTATGGGATTGATTCCATCACCACCAGGAGTGATATCTGCAGGTTCGATATTATTCCAGGGTGAAAATTTAGTCCAAGCATCAGGTCGGAGATTGCGCGAGATCAGAGGCAACGAAGTGTCGATGGTTTTTCAGGAACCCATGACATCTCTGAATCCTGTCTTTACTGTAGGTGAACAAATTGCAGAAACGTTAAGACGTCACCAGGGCCTAACACGTAGTCAGGCTCAAGCCCAGGCCATTCAGATGATCGAAGCTGTACAGATACCTCTGCCAGATCGTCGTGTCAATGATTATCCTCATCAGTTATCGGGTGGAATGAGACAGCGAATCATGATTGCTATGGCACTCGCTTGTCGGCCCAAGATTCTGATTGCAGATGAACCGACAACGGCACTGGATGTAACTGTACAGGCGCAAATATTTGACCTCATGCAGAATTTACAACGTGAGACAGGTGCAGCAATAATTCTTATCACTCACGACATGGGGTCTGTAGCAGAGATGGCTGAGCGAGTCGTCGTTATGTACGCCGGTCGTAAGATCGAAGATGGTCACGTAGAAGACATCCTGTTGCGACCACGGCATCCTTACACTCGGGGATTGATAGCGTGCGTACCACATTTGCTCGATAAGGTTACGTCCGACAGACCTTTTCTGCAGGAGGTTCCCGGGGTAGTGCCTCCACTTTCTGATTTTGGCTTCGATGGTTGTATGTTTGCTCCACGATGTGATTTGGTGCGTGATGTTTGTTGGCAAGAGAAACCTGCTGATACAAATTTAACTAAGACGCAAAGTGCGGCATGTTGGGATCTAGTGTCCAGCAATGAGTCGACCAATGCTTGAAGCAACCTCGATGCTAGAGCTTCGTGATGTGGAAGTTCGCTTTAATCTTAAGCGAATCGGATTATTTGGTGCAGTACCACAGTTGCGGGCGGTAGATGGTGTCTCGTTGTCGGTCCAACAGGGTGAGACGATGGCAATCGTCGGTGAATCGGGTTCAGGAAAGACCACACTGGCACTAGCCATTGCTCGACTGGTACCTGTGGCGTCAGGCGAAATACAGATGGGTGATATTGATTTGCTTGGCTTAACTGGCGAATCGCTCCGTACTCATCGTCAGAACATGCAGTTTATCTTTCAAGACCCTTACTCTTCATTGAATCCTAGATTGCGTGCCCAGGATATTGTTCGAGAGCCATTGGATCGTTTAGCCATTGGATCGGTAGATAGTCGAAACCAACGCGTTCAGGAGATGTTTGAGCAGGTCGGTTTGCGCCAGGACCAACTTCGGCTGTTTCCTCATCAATTCTCGGGTGGCCAACGTCAAAGAATTGGAATAGCTCGTGCGATCGCCTCTCGCCCAAGCCTGGTGATCTGTGACGAGCCAGTTTCAGCGCTCGATGTGGGTGTTCAGGCGCAGATACTTAACTTGCTTCGTCGTCTACAGAAGGATTTGAATTTGACATATCTGTTTATCTCTCACGATCTGGGGGTTGTTCAACATATGTGTGACAGTATTGCTGTGATGTATATGGGAAAAATTGTTGAAGAATCAGACCGTGAGTCGCTGTTTAATAATCCCCTACATCCGTACACTCGGGCCTTGCTGTCCGCTGTCCCCTCGGCAGATCCAAGTCGCAGAAACCGCGAACAGCGAATAACGATCTCTGGTGATCCGCCAAATCCGATCGATCTACCTCCCGGTTGTCGATTTGCCTCACGCTGCCCAATGGTGGAAGAACGCTGCAAATCAGTGGAACCTATGCTTACGTTACGTGAAAAGAGTCATCAGGTTGCCTGTCATCTTGTCTAAGTAAAATAAGTTTTATTGTTTTTGTTAACAAGTAGCGGCGGGTCTTTATTGTTTTAAAAAGGGACCGTAGATAACAGGGTCTGATTCAACTGGCATTTCTTTTGTGCCAATTAATACAACCATGGAGGACTGTCCTGAAGCCCCGGAGCTAGATTCTAAGTCGTAGGTTCGTCCCACTTTTTGCCAAATCCATTGTTGATGCGGTGATTCGGTAAATGATATGAGTCCCTTGCCACGAATAACGGAAGGCGGCAGAGTCGTTGCCCAGCTTTCAAATGTACTCCGATCTATAGGTTTAATCTGGCGAAGGACACAGCTGTGAAACTGGTCATGGGTGTGGTCATGATCGTGCTCTGCAGTACCCTTTTTATCAACTAATGCCAGAGTTTCTCTCCTCTTTAGAATTGCCGTGTCTATGCTGCCAAATAGGGGGCCGGGATCAACTACGGGACGATCATTAATGAGTGTCGTGCAGTCAGAATTTTGCGTGTCCAGAGTTTCCTTTATGGTCTCCAAAGTTGATTGATCGGTTAGGTGTGCCTTGTTAATCAGTAGGATATCTGCTTCTTTGACCTGGGTGAGAACCGCATCCTTGATCAGTGAATCGTTCAATTGATTGAGAAATTGGGTTGCATCTACCAATACGATTGCTCCGTTCGGTGATAGGCCTGGATCGAGTTTTGCGATATCCATGATCCGTCCTGGATTAGACACACCGCTTGCCTCTACAATCATCTGGTCGAACTGATCCGCTCTTTCCATTACTGCGGTTAATGCGCTGACAAAACCGTCTGCCATGCTGCAGCACATACACCCATTAGCAAGTGCGATAGTTTCTCCATCGTGTGCCTCTATAAGGCGTTCGTCGATGTTTAGTTCACCAAAATCATTGACCAGTACGGCGTAGCGTGTTTCCTTGGTCAGGTTAAGCAGGCGATTTAATAGTGTCGTTTTACCTGATCCAAGAAATCCACCCAATACCGTGAACGGTAAAGCTGACGTTTGGATCTCGTTCATTTAGCTATTAGGGGTTCTGTTGGGAGGCAGGCCTTGGAATGCCGTCGACCACAGTTCCCCAAACGGAGATGTCTTTCAGTGCTTCTGCAGGTACTCCCGTTGGGTCATCTTCAAGCACCGCAAAATCTGCAAATTTTCCTGACTCGATACTACCAACGAGATGATCAAGGTGTAAGGTAAAAGCAGCGCCAAGCGTGATCGCATACAACGCATCTTGCACCTCAATACACTCGCCAGACCCAAGAACTCGGCCGCTTGCTGTCTGTCGATTAACTGCACACCAGGCAGTGAACAGAGGATCTAGGGGTGTTACGGGAGCATCAGAATGAATTGTATAAGGTACACCGAGTCGTTTTGCTGTGCCACAGGCATCCATGCGAGTAGCTCGGTCTGGGCCCATCGTCAGGCTGTAGTGTTGGTCTCCCCAATAGTAAATATGGTTGGCAAACAGGTTTGAGCAAATGCCTAATTGTGCCATGCGTCGGAACTGCGCTTCGTCCGCCATTTGGCAATGTGTGAGTGTGTGACGGTGATCAGGTCGAGGGTATTTATGCAATGCTGCTTCAATTGCGTTGATCATCAGTTCTGATGCTTCATCGCCATTGGTGTGCATGTGCATCTGAAGGCCGGCGGCATGGTAGGCCTCAACCATTTCAGTAAGTGTTTGTGGAGGCAGATTCCAAATGCCATTGGGTTTGCCGTTGATATATCCTGGCCACTTAAGGCGACCCGTAAAGCCTTGAATAGAGCCGTCGGTCATAATCTTACACAAGCCAAGATAAAGCTTGTCGTTATTGTGCTGCTTCAGTTGTGCGACATGAGAAGGCCCATCCTGTATCGACATTGTCAACGCACCTGCAGCCGGAACCAGTCGTAATGGATAATCCGCAGATGTTGTAGCCTCTACGTAGGCCTGAATGTTTTGATCTTCAACTCTGGCATGTAGATCAGTTGCAGTGGTCACACCAACGTTGGTTGCGGTTTTTGCGAAGGTCCATAGGTCATTGGTATTAATACCGTCGAACCGGCGTACATCATCTGTTACCTTATAGGCCATAAATTGCGCCGCCATTTCACCGAGTTCACCCGTCGGCTGCCCACTATCATCCTTCATGACGCCTTCGACGTCGGTGCTTGAGGTTATACCAGCCAGTTCAATTACCTTGCGACTGGCATTGAGTAGGTGCCCATTTGAATGTTGAACCATAATACGTCGTTCACGCGATACCTGGTCTAAATGTTCCAGAGTCATGCGGACACCATCGTCGAAATAGATTGGGTCAAATCCCCAGGCAACCAACGTCTGATTGGGATCATCGAGCGTGCGCTCAATTTCTATAAGTCGCTCAATTACACCATCAAGGGTTTTTATTCCCGGCCACAACGTCCCATCGGGGTCAGTGCGATCAAAAAATCCAACATAGGTATTGTCCCAGGCAGATCCGTTCATTGCGTGGCAGTGGGCTTCCACAAATCCTGGAACTAGAACTTTGTCAGCGAATATCTCATTCAGTGTGTAATCACCCCAATGGGCAAGTTCATCAAGCGAGCCTGCCCCAAGTATCCGGCCGTCCCGAACAGCAACATGAGTAGCTACGGGTTGGTAAGAGTTCATAGTGAGGATTGTTTTCGCAGCAAAGATTATTGTGGAATTGGTCATCGGTCATTTCTCCCTCGATATCAGTATAAGTATGTTGCACCGGTGGTCTGAGATAGTTCGGTTCAGTGTTATCGGCCAGATTCTAGTGTATTGTTTTGAATCAATAAGCCAGTGTGTGCGATGTTTTCGATGGTTTTTGCCATGTCGATTGTGCGTGGTCCTTGGCGATCCAATCTAATTTCGATTCGGTCACCACTAAACAGCGTTATTTCTCTTTCTCCATCATAGGCTAATGTGCCTACAAAGTTGTCTAGCACAAAATTTTCGTTTAACGATATAGGTTGATAGTTGGTGATCGCGACCGGTTCGAAAAGTCCCGGAGCTATGGGTGCCTTTAGTTTCGTAAATTGTTTCGCTGTTGGATCGATATCGATAATGAGCCCATTGTTATCTTGTCTAGTTGTAGGTGAGAGTAAGCTGCCAATTGAGGAAAGACCTACTTGGCCAGGTTCGGCGAAAGTTAAAAACAGCTTCCGAAGTCGGTCACTACGCCAGAGCGCTCGGGTTCCTGTTTGCGTGTCTGTGGTGATACAAACATCCACGAGAGCAGGAATAGTATCTTGGCAATTGACCCTAACACAAAGGCGTTTGTTTGAGTTGCAAACAATGTCTGGAGTAACTAGACGACGACCCACAGCGCCCGCTGCAAGGCCGGCAGTTGTAGCTTCTGGGTTGCCTGGGAACGCATTATTTGTACCAGTCGAAATACAGGCCATCGGAGTTTGTCCGCAAGCATGGGCGACTAATCTATGGGTACCGTCGCCTCCAAGGACTACGATAGCCCCGATTTTAGCTTTCACCATCAGTTGAACGGCTTTCAAGGTGTCCTGGGCTGAATCAGTAACGGGCATGTCTAGAATGCGAATCGTGGGAAGCTCCAATGAGTTCGATGATCTGTCGCGCTCAACGGCAGATTTCAGTTTCATTGCTATGTTGTCACGATCGGGCATCATCAAAATCTGTCCAATATCAAGTGCTGCGAGCCCACGGACAATTCGATGACAGATAGCAATCCGTTCAGAAACGGGAGTAGAAGATGCGCTGGTTACCAGCCGGCGAACATCGCGGGCCGCACGGGGGTTGACAAGAATGCCAATACAGCAATTTTGACCTGATTTTGGAAATTCTGGACTTTGTTTTTGAAGCGCCATTGAAATAATCTGATCCAGACGAAAGGTCGGTCAGCGTATATTCGGTATACCTACCGATTGACTTCGTCGATCAGACCGTCTCCCAACTCTTTGACTTGACCGAGTTCGTTCAACACTGTGCGCATGAAGTCGGGTATAGGTTGGGATTCCAAATTACCATCCTCCTTGATACGCGCATAGACACGTACAGCTCTACCTTCACAAATTAATTCACCCGTCTCGACATTCGTCGCTACACAATTCCAATGCAATGTACGTTCGCCGAGCTTTTCAAGACTGACCTTAGTCATTACCCGATCGCCATAGGCTGCAGGCCCGACAAACCGAAAGTGAATCTCTCCCATAACAAAGGTAGTGCGGTCGTTGCGAATCATTTGATCAATGGGATACCCAATAGTTCGAAACAATTCATGTTCAGTATCATTGAACCACGCAACAATTCTGGGGTAATACACCAGGCCGAAGGGGTCTGATTCTCCCCAAGGGACAGAAATTTCCCGCCAGTACATAGCCATCCTAAATCACGGGATGAATTTAATAAACTGTGACCAGGTCAAGTGGCATAGCTAGGATCACGTTTGTCAATTTCACGACGTAACCAATCCAACACCAGTTGTTCGGGGCTGTAGGTCCTTTTCTTATCAATGTTGCTAAGGTCTGCACTTCGGTGGAATGCTTTTTCTGGCAGCGGTAATACCGCCTTATTCATAGAATGGGTTGCTAGCTGAACTTGACATGCTCTTTCCAGCGTCCACAGCGTGCTGAAGGCTTTAGCAACGGTGGGTCCACAGGACAATAAACCATGGCTTCGAAGAATCAAGGCATTGGATTGTCCAAGACTGCTCACGAGGTCATCTTGTTCTGCACGGTCGACCGTAACACCTTGGAAATCGTGATACGCAACATTCGGCAAAAATGCCGCCATAAAATTGTCATAGGTGAGCCCTTCTTCTAGACACGCGACTGCCATACCCGCTGTGGTGTGGGTGTGCATGATGCAGTGCGCATCTTCACGGTGTCGATGGATTGCACTGTGTATTACGTAACCCGCAAGATTGACAGGGTAATCGCTGTCGCCGATTGGATTGCCGTCCAAATCAATCTTGACCAAGTTTGATGCAGTCACTTCACTATAGTGCAGGCCAAAAGGATTAATTAGGAAATGCTTCTCCGGTCCCGGCACTCTGAGCGTGATGTGGTTGTAAATCAGTTCGGTCCAACCGAGGTAGTCAAAGATTCGGTAACAGGCAGCTAGCTCCACGCGTGTATCCCACTCAACCTGGCCAAACTGTGTAATTCCCCGAACAGTACTTCCTGCTGTTAGCGCCATTGACGACACTCCTTTTGATGTCATATTTAGGCTGATGGTACCAGAAAATACAAACACCACACGGTTGTGGAGGGCTATACTGTCGCTATGACCGTGAAATTTGGAGAGGGCTTTCTATAATGTCACAGCTGGCCTATGAGTATGGCTCGTGTGAGCCTGCAATCGATGAACTGATTACTCGATTTGGTGACCGCGTGTCGTTGTCTGATGCCGTGCGGGAAAGATTCGGTAAAGATGAATCGTTTCACCCCTCCTTACCACCTGATGCTGTTGTAACACCACACAGCACCGAAGAAGTTAGCGAGATCGTGTCAATCTGTGCTCGCTACCACGTGCCCGTAATTCCCTACGGTACGGGGACCGCACTTGAAGGTCATGTAGGTGCGTTGCACGGTGGTGTGTGCATCAACATGCTCGAAATGAATCAGGTGGTTGAGGTCCACGCTGAGGACCTTGATGTTGTCGTTCAGCCGGGCATCACTCGTAAACAGCTTAATGAGTATCTCAGGGATAGCGGACTCTTTTTCCCGATTGATCCAGGTGCGGATGCGTCCATCGGCGGTATGGCAGCTTGCCGCGCTTCAGGAACCAACGCAGTTCGGTATGGGACTATGCGAGAGAACGTCCTTGCGTTGACTGTGGTGCTCGCAGACGGACGAATCATCCAGACCTCCCGCCGTCCCAGAAAATCTGCCGCGGGTTATGACCTGACACGATTGTTTGTAGGTTCCGAAGGGACTCTCGGCGTAATTACTGAAGTCACACTTCGCTTATATGGCATACCTGAATCGATTACATCTGCTGTCTGCACTTTCCCGGATGTCGAATCTGCAGTCAATACGGTAATAACAACCATACAGTTTGGTATCCCTGTTGCCCGAATTGAGCTTATTGATGAAACTCAAATTGAAGCCATCAACAATTACTCCAAGACTGATTTTGAAGTTGCACCGACTTTGTTTCTGGAATTCCATGGCACTGAAGCCTACGCCGTTGAGCAGGCGCAAAGTCTGGAGGAGATCGCTACAGAATTCGGCGGTGGAAATTTTAAGTGGACGGCTAATACCGAGGAGCGCAATCGGCTATGGCAGGCCCGGCACGATGTCGCTTATGCCTGTAAGGCAATGAGGCCGAAAGGGGAAATTTGGGCCACGGATGTGTGCGTGCCTATCTCTCGGCTCGCGGACTGTATTACCGAGACTCAAGCAGATATTAAGGATGCAGGGTTATTGGCACCGATTGCAGGCCACGTGGGTGATGGTAATTTTCACCTATGTTTAGTAGTCGATCCAGACGACCAGGATGAACGTGATCGTGCCGAAGCACTTCATGAGCGCATGGTGATGCGCGCACTATCGATGGGTGGAACCTGTACCGGCGAGCACGGCATTGGCTACGGAAAACTAGACTTTCTGGTTGCCGAGCATGGTGAAGCAGTGAGCGTGATGCGTTCCCTCAAGCAGGCGCTAGATCCAGATAACATCATGAACCCCGGCAAGATATTACGGATTTGACTGACGGATTCGTGCAGGTAAACAGCCGATCTAACTCCATTTAGGGTGATAGAGCACCGGTCGCATGAGTAATGTATTGGCGGAAAAATGGTCGGTCACCAAACCGGCCGTAGAAAGCTCTGGTGGCGTTGTGACCAGCCAGCATTATCTTGCATCTGAGGTGGGTGCACGGGTGCTCGCCCAAGGCGGCAATGCTATGGATGCCGCCGTCGCCACTTCGTTTGCATTGGGCGTGGTTGAACCGTGGATGAGCGGACTGGGTGGTTGCGCGTTCATGGTGACCTATTCCGCTGCACATGACAAAACCTATGTGCTGGAAAGCGGCGTGCGTGCGCCACTCGCTGTTGACCCTGCTGACTATCCGCTGAGTACCGGGTTTGATTCAGATCTTTTCAACTGGCCCGGCGTGTTCGACAATCGAAACGTGATGGGTCCCTGGTCAGTAGCCGTGCCCGGGTTAGTGGCCGGGCTTGATGCTGTGGTCGATCAATTCGCAACATGGGACTGGGGTGACTTGATTGCGCCTGCGATCGAGCTTGCTGAGCAGGGCTTGCGGGTCGACTGGTATTCCAGCTTGAAAATTGCTTCTGCAGCACGCGATCTTTCACGGTTTCCATCAAGTAAAGCATTGTTCCTGCCAGATGGTCAGGCGCCAGTTGGTGAGTGGGGTGGGCCGTTACCGGTCCTAGATTTGAAAGCGCTTCAGCGCACGCTGCAGCGATTGGCCGTAGAAGGTGCAGAATCTTTCTATCGGGGGTCCCTTGCCGAGGATATTGTCAGGGATGCGTCGCTGCTCGGTATGAAACTTGGCACCGATGACCTGAAATCCTATACACCCGTGCTGCACGCCGTTAACGGATTTAGTTATCGTAACGTTACAGTCAATTCGGCAACCGGCCTCAGCGCTGGACCAACATTGCAACATGCATTGGGCCTTCTGGAACAAAAACTAGCTGGTTCGCCTACGGTACCCGATGGCCAGTTGTATGGTGCTTATGTTGCGGCGATGAATGAAGCGTATGCTGAGCGGCTTTGTGGTTTTGGTGATTCCCCTGAGGGTGCAATACCGTCGTGTACAACTCATCTCAATGTAGTCGATCGAGAGGGTAATGTGGTTGCCCTGACCCAGACGTTGTTGTCATTATTCGGGTCAAAGGTGGTGCTTCCCGATACAGGTATCCTGATGAATAACGGCATGATGTGGTTCGACCCAACACCTGACAGAGCGAACTCAATTGCTCCAGGTAAGCGTCCATTGTCTAATATGTGTCCGGTGATCATGTGCGATCAAGCTGGATACCGTACCGCAATCGGGGCATCCGGTGGTCGGCGTATCATGTCAGCAGTACTTCAACTTTTGTCGTTTTTGGTTGATTGTCAAATGACAGTTCACGATGCGATTCACCAGCCTCGTATCGATGTCAGTGGAGGTACGGATATTACCGTCGATACATTACTTGATTCTGACATCGTCGAATTTCTCAGTCGCCGTTACTCGGTTATTAATATTCCCCATGGAGTCTATCCGAGTATGTACGCCTGCCCTGGAATTGCCCAGTTTGATCCACGTACCGGCAACAGCACAGGTGCGGCCTTCGTTATGTCACCCGTAGCTGCAGCCGTGGGTGCGGATTGAATCAGCAAACGATTTTTTATGTAACGCCATGAAGAACCGGCGCCAGAAGCCGGTGAAACTGGAGGGTCGCGGTCGACTTGCTTTGCCGGATGGTGATCTTGCCTATGTACCTGGATTTTTCTCGGCCCGGGTCGGCGATCGGCTACTCAGTGATCTGTCCGGTGCGGTTCGCTGGACACAGCCAAGGATCACACTTTTTGGTAAGCAAGTCTGTTCACCGCGACTTGCAGCCTGGTACGGGGATCAAAAATCTGTATACCGCTATTCCGGTTTAGTCAATCAACCCCTGCCGTGGTTTCCAGAGTTGCTGGAGATTCGGCATCGTGTCCAGCAATACATGGGGTTGAGTTTCGATGGTGTGTTGCTGAATCTTTATCGAACAGGGCAGGACAGCATGGGCTGGCACAGTGATGATGAGAAGGAGCTGGGCGAGAACCCAGTAATTGCCTCAGTCAGTCTTGGTGCGCCACGGCGGTTTCTGCTGCGTCATCGCAGGTCCAGTGATCTGCCAGTTCACGAGGTGAGTCTGGAACACGGATCCTTGCTATTAATGCAGGGCACGACACAGAAAAATTGGCGGCACAGTGTGCCCAGGATACGCAACCAAGATAGTCCCCGACTCAATCTGACTTTTCGTCGGATTAACTGAGGCAGTCTGAGTCACTATTATTTTGTTTGGGGTCGACATCGCTCGAATATAAGCTGTAATCCGTAGAGCGTTAGATTTGGCTCGATGGCTTCTACGGTTTTGAAATGTGGCAGGAAGACCTTTGCCAGTCCACCAGTGGCAATGATTCTGGTGTCATCACCGAGTTCAGCGCGTAGTTGCAGATTCAGTCCATCAACCATAGATACCCCTCCGAACATCAGGCCCGACTGAATACTGGTTTCGGTGGTCCGGCCTATTAGGTTTGGGGGGAATTCGAGCTTAACGGCTGGTAATTTAGCCGAAACTGCATGGAGCACTTTGGTCGTTGTTTCTGGTCCAGGCGCGATGATGCCGCCAAGGTATTCCCCACTTGCGGACAGGATATCAAAGGTCGTGGCTGTTCCGAAATCTACGATCACCAGTGGACCACCGTACTGTTTGTAGCCAGCCACCGCGTTACAGAGCCGGTCGGCCCCTACATCTTCAGGTTTTTCGTAGCCAATGGTAATGCCGAGGTCCAGGTCAGAGGTCACGTTGACCAGTGGAATGTCGAGTCGTTGACGTACGGCCTGTTGCACAGTAGGAGTCAGACTGGGAACAACAGAACTGATAGCCACGCCCGCTAGGTCTTCGATTTGGATCTTTTCAGGCAGCAACAGTGAGGTGAGCATCATCCAGAACTCATCGGCTGTCATATTGGTGCGGGAACTGAGTCGCCAGTCACGAGCCAGCTGTCCATCAATAGCCACTCCCAGCGTTATATTAGTATTGCCTATGTCCACCAGTAACAACATGGCACAACCTCCCGGGTATAAGGCTATGGAAACAGACTCTTAAAGGATAGTCCACGGTACAGGAAGTATCACTTTAACAGGGTGAGTCGGAGTCGAGAAGGCTTTAGTTGGTGGCTGTTCAAGCACTGCTAGGTAAGATTACCTGCCGGCTGTTGAATTGAGTGAACAGCAATGGCACGATCACACCGGACACAATGCTAATAACCGGTCTATTCTGTAATGCAGCTTGGTGATGTAAGGGACTTCAGTCGTTTGCCAGGACCTTAAAAGTCAGACCGTATTGATATCTGATCTGATTATGTCGACTAAGAATTATCAGCC
>Ga0209034_10000939_pt1 | contig 14466 bp, 12 predicted proteins | sample MarorgKNORR_S2LV_2_FD_188219 | JGI IMG/M metagenome (GOLD analysis project Ga0209034, IMG submission 188219) | Marine microbial communities from the Southern Atlantic Ocean, analyzing organic carbon cycling - 250m_A/KNORR_S2/LV (SPAdes) (version 2) | ecosystem: Environmental > Aquatic > Marine...
CGCTCAGCAACAATTTCTCCCATCTTTAATGCATAAAAGCGTTTGTTCTCAACATTAACGTAACCACGATCCTGAATAGTGGAGATAATTGATGCATAGGTGGAAGGTCGACCAATATCCTTTTTCTCCAGTTCTTTTACAAGACTGGCCTCGGTATAACGCGCTGGTGGTCTCGTAAAATTTTGCATCGGTTCTAGTTTGTTTAATTGCAATACCTCTCCAATTTTTACATCTGGCAGTACGATGTCATCTTCCTTGGAAGGCATGACTCTTAAATAACCGTCAAACTGCATAATCCGTCCCTTTGTCCGCAACTCGAATTCATCTGCTTTTACGGAAATGCTACTTGCCAGGTACCTAGCAGGGGGCATTTGACAGCCTACGAAATTTTGCCAAATTAAAGTGTATAAACGGACTGCATCCTGTTCCACATCTTGCAACTGTTCTGCCACAACTTTCAGATCTGTAGGACGTATCGCTTCATGTGCCTCCTGAGCTCCTTTCTTAGAGCTATAAGAAAGAGGGGTTTCTGGCACATATTCTGATCCAAAGGTTCTAGCTATATAGTCACGACAGGTAGAAATAGAGTCGTCACTAAGATGTGTTGAATCAGTGCGCATGTAGGTAATATGACCCGCTTCATACAATCGTTGAGCCATGAGCATGGTTTTTTTCACTCCAAACCCAAGGCGAGTGCTCGCAGTTTGTTGCAATGTTGAAGTTATAAGAGGGGGCTTTGGTTTGGAAGTTGTAGGCCGGTCATCCCGTTGTAGTACCTGATACTCGGCCTCTCGCAAAATCGCCAACGCCGCGTCAGTGTCAGCGTTATTGTTAGGACGAAATTTTTTGTCGGCCACTTTATTGACCTGGCACCTGATCTTAGTATTGTCGTTAGTCTCCAGCTCGGCAAAAACTTCCCAGTATTCTTCAGGAATAAAGGCTCGAATTTCTCGCTCTCTCTCTACCACTAAGCGCACGGCTACTGATTGGACCCGACCCGCTGATAAACCACGTGCCACTTTTGCCCATAACAATGGGGACACCATGAAACCTACAACTCTATCAAGAAACCGGCGCGCCTGTTGAGCCTCTACATAACGCATATCGAGATGGCTAGGTTCAGCAAACGCTTCAGTTACGGCTTTCTTAGTAATCTCGTTAAAAACCACCCTCTTGTACCGTTCAGGATCACCGCCAATTGATTCTTTTAAATGCCAAGCAATAGCCTCCCCTTCTCTGTCTAGATCAGTAGCTAAGTAGATATTTTCCGCGTTCTTCGCAAGTTTCGTAAGCTTCGCAATTACTTTCTCCTTCCCCGGAAGAATTTGGTAATTAGCTATCCAATCTTTCTCGGGATCTATACCCATGCGAGCTATAAGCTGTTGTTTTGCTTTTCTTTTCTTGTAAATAACCTTTTCTGCAGGATCCATCTTACGTGTAACTGCTGCCGCTGCCGCCCGCGCCTTCACATCAATATTTTTCCCGTTACCACTTATAGGTAGATCACGAATATGACCAACGCTCGACTCAACGACGTATTCGGGACCGAGATACTTATTTATAGTACGCGCCTTGGCGGGTGACTCGACTATAACCAATGATTTATGCATTAAAACGATGTTTTCCCATATAAAAAGACTTTAGGCTGAATAAGCAGCGCACATATATAAGGCCAAGTTGCTAATCGGTCAAGTTTTCTTGCAAAAAATGCTGAGGAATTCGTATTCTCGGGGTGATATTCAAATTGAGACCCGCACAAGACTTACTGAGGATCAGCAATTTGATTCATCACCCGCTGAAGTGATACTTAAAAATTACTGCTGATAATCGAAATTATAGCGCCATGTGGCACACTTATATTTCAACAATAAAGCCGATTTATTTTACCGTCTAAATGTCAACTTCGTATAGCCAGCCATATTGATCGGTTAACTCCCCTTTTTGAATACCGACTAAAATATCATACATTTCTTGCATGATAGGACCAACCGTTTGGCCATCTTCATAAACAGAATGCCAATTATCATCAAACCAAACGCGCCCCACAGGGGACAAAACGGCAGCAGTGCCACACGCTCCCATTTCGATAAAACTTGGGAATTCCTTCCGTAACTCAACCGGCCGCTCTTCGGCTTCCATATTAAGTTGTCGTGCAGCGATCTCCATCAAAGAGCGCCTAGTAATACTAGGCAAAATAGCGCTTGATAAAGGTGTAATAAACTTCTTTCCCTTACTCGCTATTACTATATTTGCTGAACCAGCCTCATCGATGAACTTACCCTGAGAAGAGTCTAAGTAAAGTGCTTCATTGGCTCCCAGTTCTTGAGCTTCACGAGTAGCTAAAAGGCCTCCCGCGTAATTGGCACCTACTTTATAGCTACCCGTGCCGTTAGGAGCAGCTCGATCCCTCTTTGACACCGCTAGGCTAATAACGGCAAGCCCAGACTGCTTGTAATAAGGGCCCACAGGAGACACAAATACTCGAAATTCAAACCGTTGAGCCGGATTTAGGCCTAGGTTCTTACCTTCCCCAATTAGCATTGGTCTAATATACAATGAAGCCCCAGAACCGTGCGGTGGTACCCAAGCATAATTAGCACGCACTGTTTCCTCGATAGCCTGGATAAACATTTCTCGGGGTATCTCAGGCATCAGTAATCTGCCAGCAGCATTATTCATGCGCTCACTATTCAAATCCGGGCGAAACAATACCACGCGCCCGTCTAAAGCTGTTTGAGCCTTCAAACCTTCAAAACACTGCTGAGCATAATGAAGAGAAGGAGCTCCTTCGTGAATTCCGATTATCTCATCACTAATGAGCTCACCATCGCTCCACTGGCCGTTCTCGTAAACTGCAGAAAAACGGTAGTCCGTCTTGTGGTATTCAAATCCAAGGTCAGTCCACTTTAGATCTTTTTTAATGACTTTAGCGTACAAATCCAATTCCATATCCCGATCCATTTTGGAGCGATATTATCCGGCATAACCAACCCAATAGCTAGGTAGGGCGGGCTCTTACTAACCTGTCTGGCTCTGTCAGTCACCTTAATATAGACTCTTTGCTTACCCTATATATGGAAAATTATCGATGAAGCTCGTGGATATTGGCGCCAATCTTACCCACAAGTCATTTGAACAAGATTTTGATAAGGTCATCGGTGAGGCTACTGAAGCCGGACTCGCCCATATAATTATCACAGGCACGGATCTGGAAACCAGCAATGCCAGCCATATTATATCCGAGCGACAACCAACACTTTTCAGCAGCACAGTTGGGTTTCACCCCCATATCTCCAAAAACGTTACCGATGTAGATATATCAGCAGCTGCCGAATTAGCGCTAAAACCCCATGTGGTGGCCATTGGAGAAATAGGCCTCGACTTTAATCGAAACTATTCACCCCCAAAACATCAATTGAGAGTATTTGAACTCCTTTTAGAGCTTGCTGTTGAATTACAGAAACCAGTGTTTCTTCATCAACGGGATGCACACAAGGAATTCCATAATCTCCTAAAACAGTACCGGTCAGGCTTGGTCGGTGGGGTCGTACATTGTTTTACCGATACGGAGGAGGCGTTAATGGACTATCTGGATTTAGATATGCACATTGGGGTGACAGGATGGATATGTGACGAAAGACGTGGTGAATTATTACAATCACTCGTTGCTAAAATTCCTGATAATCGTTTACTTATTGAAACTGATGCTCCCTATCTATTTCCTCGGACGTTGCTACCCAATAAGAATAGCCGTCGTAATGAACCAAAATATATTATCGAAATTGTCAACGCCATTTCACATTACCGGCACCAAGATCCTGTGAAAATTGCCAAGCACACCACCAGCAATGCTGTTCGTTTATTCGGACTCGATAATAAGTTGGCGTCCAACTGAATTAGGAAACACAGCATCTAAAAACTCTACCCGGTTGATAACCTTCTTAGATAAAGATTAAAGCCTTGGGTTATCGAACTAAATTCAACAGATCACTCATCTCAAATGGCCAGCCCAACTCCTTGCCGCTTTGCATATTTTTAACGACTGGAATACGTATCCCGTAAAGATGAATTAACGACTCGCTAGCACTAATATCTATAGGCTCGATATTAATTTGTCTGAGAGAGCCTAATTTTTTCAGCAATGCAGCAGCTTCTTCACATAAGTGACAATCGTCAGTGGTATAGAAAATTAAAGTTAGCATAACGTTGATGATGACTAAGACTCACAAACATACTCGCTTAACGGAATATATTAGCCTCAAGGTATCTTATGACACAGCCGGCAATTAATTCTCCCACAAGGCCAGCAGACTCTATGCAGCCCAGTGTTAGAGCTATGTTCCGCTTCGATGTTAGCCTAGACATACATTCTAAAACGTTTACAATCCCTCGCTGACTTCACCTTACGCGCTCCGCACACTGCAGGGAATCCATAATATGAGCAATCATGGAATAATAACAGAACTCAAAACCTGGTTATCAAGCCAGATTATAGGTCAGGAGCGTTTGCTTGACCGTTTACTTATCGCCTTACTGGCAGACGGACACCTCTTAGTAGAAGGTGCTCCGGGCCTAGCCAAAACCAAAGCTATCAAGGACTTATCACGTGCTGTCGAGGGCGATTTTCATCGAATACAGTTCACGCCTGACCTACTACCCAGTGATATAACTGGTACGGAAGTTTTCCGACCGGAAGACGGTTCATTTCGGTTCCAACAAGGCCCTATTTTTCATAATTTAGTATTAGCCGATGAAATTAATAGAGCACCCGCAAAAGTGCAATCAGCATTGTTAGAAGCGATGGGAGAACATCAGGTAAGTGTAGGTCGTGAGTCTTTTACCTTACCTCCCCTGTTTCTTGTAATGGCTACCCAGAATCCTATCGAACAGGAAGGAACTTACCCGTTACCGGAAGCCCAGCTGGATCGCTTTCTAATGCATGTCACCATAGACTATCCCGCTATTGAAGCGGAACGAGATATTCTCCACTTGGTGCGGAATGAAGCTCAAAATAAACTCATAGACCCACCTAAGCAGATTGCCCAAGAAGAGTTGTTTGCCGCCCGGCAAGAGATTCTTGCTATGCATATGGCCCCGGAAGTAGAAGAATATATTATTCAGCTAATCATGGCTTCCCGTAATCCAGAGGTGTACGGTGAAGAACTAGCTTCCTGGCTTGAATATGGAGCCAGCCCTCGTGGCACCATCTCGTTAGATCGTTGTTCCAGAGCCTATTCATGGATAAAGGGCCGCGATTTTGTTAGCCCTGATGATGTTCAGGAGGTTTTGTTCGACGTACTGCGCCACCGCATCCTATTAAGTTTTGAGGCAGAAGCAAGTGGAGTAACTCCAGACAGGGTATTAGAAACTATTCGTGAACGCGTCCCATCTGCCTGATTATCAAAGGCACTGAATGTCAGCAAAGCTACAAATAGATCCCCACCACGCCCGATACCAGAGCAAGGGAGCCATAATTACCCTACAACAACTGCTGGTGCAGCGCTATGCTGCAAAGACCCTCGAGTATTTGGCGCATACACGCTCCATTGCTGGCATTTCTGGATTACACCTTTCAAAAATGAGGGGTCGAGGCATTGATTTCGAAGAATTCAGGCCCTACCAACCAGGAGACGATATTCGGTTAATAGATTGGAGGGTTACCGCTCGTACCAGCCGTCCGGTCACCAAAGTGTTTCGCGAAGAGCGAGAAAGGCCTGTAATAATAGCTGTAGACCAGACTCATAATATGTATTTTGGGAGTCAGGTTGCTTTCAAGTCTGTTATTGCCGCCCAAGCTGCTGCTGTTTTCTGTTGGTTAGCCATTGATAATGGTGATCGTGTCGGAGGACTTGTTTTCTCTGATGTTGAAGCAAATTTAGTGCGTCCCAAACGAAGTAGACGCTCTGCCCTGCATCTGCTTAACCAGGTGTATCTATATAATCAAAACCTGCAGTACAGACAAGATCCCGAATCTCAGATTCCTAAAGATCCTGATTACCAATCTGGTCTGGCTCATGCCCTTGGGCAAATTCGCCGGATAACTAAACCTGGTAGCACTCTATACGTCATCTCCGATTTCGTAACTATGGATGACAAGGCATTACAGTACCTGAATCAATTATCTAGGCATAACAATGTAATCTGTTGTTTTGTATACGATTCACTTGAAGAAACTTTACCCGTTCCTGGTATTTACAGTATTACAGATGGCAACCGTAAAGGGGCACTCAATACTCATAGCAAAAAAGCTAGAAATCGATACAGCAATCAGTTTCTTGAGCGTCGAGAATTGCTAGAATCAGAACTAGAACGACTACAAATCCGATTCATAAAGATGCGCACCAATCAACTTGTAGTGGAACAAATTCGGAAATGGATAGCGAAGAACTCTTAGCGCAATTAGCGGACATACATCTCCCCTTAGCTGTAAGCTATTGGCCTCCAGCTATTGGTTGGTGGGTTCTGGTGCTCGTTTTACTGGCAGGTATGTACAAATTAGTACAACGATATATTCGGTATAATAATCTTTACAAGAATTGCCAGTATGCGCTAGCTGAGCTAGAGCGTTGTTACCAAAATTTCATATCTGTAGAGGGTCCAGATTCAGATTCTCTTAAAATTCTCTATATAAATCAGTTCAATTCAGTACTACGCCGTGTAGCTTTGGTACATTTCCCTCAAACCAAGGTAGCTAGCTTAGGAGGCGATGACTGGGTTGATTTTATTCGGAAAAAAGGGGACTCTTCCTTGTTGAGTGAAAAAGTAGCTGCTGCTATCAGTTACGGGCGGTTCCAGACAGTATGTGACGTGGATGTTGACGTTCTGAATAATCTGGGTCATACCTGGATCCGAAGTCTCTATCTAGGTAAGAAGAAACCCATATCCATAAATTGAACTAAGCGACAATCGATCGGAAGCGCGAGGATATCCAGTAATTAAGGATAAGTAATTAAATGCTTGAATTTACATGGCCTTGGATATTTTTGGCGCTACCCCTGCCCCTTGTGATATACCGCTGGATGGCGCGAGCTCCTCGCCAGGACGCAGCGCTTTATGTCCCCTTTTTTAGCATGCTTAGTAGGCTACAATCTGATAGTGAAAATATCACGAGTAGCCGTCTGTTGTACCTTATCTGCTGCACCCTGATTTGGCTTTTAATTGTACTGGCTGCGACCCGCCCCCAGTGGCTTGGGGAGCCTGTACAACTTCCCTCTACAGGTCGTGATCTAATGCTTTCAGTAGATATCTCTGGGAGCATGGAAGCCCAAGATATGGTAGTTGGCAATCGACAGGCTTCACGTATCGACGTCGTGAAGGCTGTCGTAGGTGATTTTGTGGAGCGGCGGGAGGGGGACCGGCTTGGCTTGATTTTATTCGCGGCCCACTCTTATGTGCAAGCGCCGCTAACTTTCGATCGTGACACTGTGGGCACACTATTGGAAGAAGCCGAGATCGGGATTATCGAAGAATCTGCAACAGCTATAGGAGATGCTATCGGGCTAGCTGTTATCCATTTACGCAACCGACCAGAAAACAGCCGAGTATTAGTTCTCTTAACAGATGGAGTTAACAACGCCGGTGCTGTATCCCCCGAACAAGCGGGCCAGCTTGCTCAACAGGAGAATATTAAAATTTATACGATCGGTATAGGTGCCGATCAGGTGGTACAACGAACTTTTTTTGGGGCACGGGCCATAAACCCATCAGCCGAGCTAGATGAGGCAGTTCTCACGCGAATAGCGGAATCAACCGGCGGTCGTTATTTCCGGGCAAGAGATGTAAATGATCTAGTTGAAATTTATGAAGAACTCGACCTATTGGAGGCGATTGAACAAGACGAACAAACCTATCGACCTACACGAGTACTGTTTTATTGGCCATTAGGTAGTGCTGTAGTTATAAGCTTCATCTTGGCTCTATTTTCAATACCGTGGGCGTCTCTCGCGGGCAGGGCTCGCCTGGAAGACTATGACGAAATACCACAACACCCCAATGCTACTGGAAGTGAAGTTTGATGGATATTTTAATTCCCACCAGCTTAATCCAAGACTTCCACTTTCTGCGCCCTCTCTGGCTCCTAGCACTAGCTCCTGCACTAGTGTTTTTTATTGCCATGTGGCGTATTAATACAGTAGTAACTGCCTGGGACAAGGCAATTGATAAGTCCCTCTTACCCTACCTACTAGACCGCAGTAAAAATGCCGCCCAGCGCACCCCTTTGCTGTTCTTATTCACGGCATGGCTTCTCTCAGTTATTGCTATGGCAGGACCTGTCTGGGAGCAGTTGCCCCAACCAGTTCAGAAAAGAGAGGACGCCCTTGTTATCGTGTTGGATCTATCATTATCTATGTTTGCACCTGATCATAATCCCTCTAGATTAGACCTTGCAAAACGAAAATTACGGGACATCCTAACATTGCGTGAGGAAGGGCAAACGGCATTAGTGGTCTATGCTGGCGACGCCCATGCAGTTACGCCCCTTACTGACGATGTAGTCACTATTGATGCCCTTGTGCCATCACTTAGCCCTAATATTATGCCTCTATTCGGTAGCAACCCCATGGGGGCTATCGATATGGCCATTGGATTGCTTGAGGACGTAGAAGTTACACGTGGCAAAATTTTACTGATGACGGACGGTATTAGCGGTTTTGATCAAGAACTACTTATTACCGAACAGATACAAGATACCGGATATGAATTACTAATCATGGGTATTGGAACGGAAGAAGGTGCACCTATACGAACCAATGATGGAAGTTTTCTGACGGATGAAAATGGAGCCATGGTCATACCGACCCTCAATAGAAATGTTTTGCAATCTCTTGCTAACCGCACGGGGGGGCGCTATCACGATATTCAATTAGCTGACTCTGATCTAGCTTATTTACTCACCAGAAATGAGCTACTAGATGATACTGAACTTGTTGAAGTCGAAGAAGAATTCGATGTTTGGCACGAATCTGGTCCATGGCTGCTTTTGCTTGTACTGCCGTTGAGCGCCCTGAGTTTTCGCCGGGGTTGGTTGTTTAGCATCGTATTCGTCAGTGTCGGTTTCATGTTTCCTAGTCAGCATACATATGCCCAAGGCATTGAATGGCTTGATCTATGGAAAACCAGAGATCAGCAAGCCGCGGAAGCATTTGCCAACGAAGAGCATGGTCTCGCTGCGATATTGTTTGAATCTTCGGAATGGCAAGGTGCTGCCAGTTATCGAGCTCAAGACTATGAGTCTGCCATTGCAGCCTTCAGCGCTATCGATACTCCCGATGGCCATTACAACCGCGGTAATGCTCTTGCTCTAGCTGGTAATTACGCAGAAGCTATTGCTGCTTATGACATTACTCTCGAGCTCGAAGTTAATCATACCGACGCCCTGCATAATAAGGAAATTGTAGAAGAGCTGCTCGAACAACAGCAATCAGAAGAAGGTGAAAATCAAGACGGCGATAGCCAAGAAAACCAATCTGAGCAGAATTCACAAAATCAATCGGAAGAACAAAGCGAAAATAGTGATCAGCAAGACCAAGAGAGCCAGGAAGGTAATGAGGATCAGCAACAGCAGGAACAGCAAAATCAGCCCCCTGAGGAGCAAGAGGGTTCTGAATCTAATAGTGAACAGAATACACCCAGTGATAGTACTAATGAGGAATTTGAAGAACAGCAAGCCTTAGAACAGTGGCTGCGCCGCATCGATGATGACCCCGGAGAGTTATTAAGACGTAAATTTCGCTACCAATATCGTCAGCGCCAACTGAACGGTACTGCTAATAGCATCCAGAATGGGGGTCAAATTTGGTGATTAAACTCATCCGTATATTAGTATTAATCCCACTGATATTTCTTTATGGCCTCACTACTGCTCAGGAGCAGAATATCGAAGTTTCTGTGGACCGGAACGAATTGGCTCGTGGAGAAACACTAACTTATACGATTCGGGTATACGATCAACGCCAGGGTATGCAGTTAGATTTAACGCCCCTTACCGAAGAGTTTGATGTACTAGGAACCCGCACATCTAGTCAAATTAGGAGCATCAATGGCTCCGTAGAGTCATGGACAGACTATATCGTTACTCTGTTTCCTCTAGCAGAAGGTGAACTTACGATTCCATCCTTAGAAATAAACGATGCTCTCACTGACCCGGTCGCTATTAACGTTATAAATGAAGGGCCTAGATCTAATCAATCTAACGAAGAACTATTCTTAGAAATAGTGGTGAACAAAGAAACAATATACGTGCAAGAGCAATTATTGTTTACGGTCAGGCTGTATTACACCATTAATGGTATTCGCAATCCTCAGTTCACTGAGCTGGAGATGGCTGATACTGTTATCCAGCTCATCGGATCCCCAAATCAATATGAAAAACTTATTGACGGGGTACGCTATGGTGTTTACGAGAAGCGTTATGTCATCTTTCCTCAACGAAGCGGCCCACTCGAAATTCCAGATATCTTGTTCCGAGGGGAAGTCACTGACGGTTCAAGCAACTTCGTATTCCGAAATCTAAACACTAGACGTGTAACCGCCTTCATAGAGGGTATCACCATTCAAGTGGCCGAACGTCCGGAGGCAGCAAGGAACAACCAATTTTGGCTACCTGTAGGTAATTTAACGCTCGAAGAAAACTGGAACATAGACCTGTCCAACCTAAAAGTTGGTGATTCTGCAATACGGACTATAACCATGGTTGCTGACGGACTTGATGGAGCTGTGCTACCTCCGTTCAGCCCGGTGGAAATACAAAATTTGAATTTGTACCCTGACCCTCCAGATATTCAACGCACATTTGTCGACGGCCGCATTGTAGGTACTAGGGTGGAGTCTACAACACTTGTTCCTGTTATAGCTGGCAGTATTGAAATACCAGAAGTCTCTATACCCTGGTGGAATATTAATACCGACCAACAAGAGAGAACTGTCATTGCGGCCACTTTTATTAACGTCGCGACTATCGAGGGTGAGGTACCTTCCGAACAAACAGTTATAAGTACTGTTAACATTGAAGAACTGTTGGAGGCCGCCCCTGTAATAGATCAGAGCATGATAGATGCCCAAGCTGAAGCACAATTTATCGAAGTGAGGGCAGTTTGGCTGAACTGGCTTATAGCACTGGCGTTCCTTATTACCATGTTCAGTATATATTTCTTGCTCCTAGCTCCTAATAAACATGCGATTAGAGCATTCTTTGATACACAATTAGCTAATTTGATTAAAAAATTCAGTCCTGAAAATAACGAATTGGTCGCTTATAGACAATTAGTGATTGCTTGCCGTAAACAAGATTTAATTCGAATTAGAGAATCATTAATTCAATGGAGTAATCACTTCCTAGACACACGTACTTTGTTAACTATGGAAGATATTCTGGAGCAAACAGAATCAATCGAACTACATGAGCACGCAACTCAGATACAAGCTGCGCTTTTTAGCATTGGATCTAAACAACACGCAGAGCTATCTTTTGATTCTCATGAGCTCATCAAATTGACAACCTCACTTCGCAAAAATAAGCGAAAAGAACAAAGACGCTTCAAACAAGAAAAACGTTTTGCTCTACCTCCTCTTTACAAAACGTGACACTTTCCCGGCTGGTTTACTCTACAAATGGGGACAATACTTGTCCGCGCTGTCATAAATCTTTATATAAATGCAACTGTCGATATCAACCTATTTCTGCAACAAATTCCGATGGGGTTATACGAGTTCAGAAACATACCAAAGGACGCAAAGGCTCTGGGGTGACGATTATAGAGGGTCTTACAATCGATACTGCAGAGCTCAAAAAACTAGCGAAGGAAATAAAGCTCTACTGCGGAACTGGAGGCACAGTTAAATCTGGCATTATTGAAATACAGGGCGACAAACGACTAGAAATTAAGACTTTCTTCAAGCAACTGGGTATGCACGTAAAAATGCTAGAAAACTGATTTATCGCCTCGTCGCAAAATTATTACTAGGTTAATTTTTAACCCTCTCCTACAAAGAACTAGAATCCATTGCCCAGATTAAGTTCGAAATTAGCCCTATCCTAGGCCATGGCTTACAAGCTTTGCTAACTATCACCCTGCAAACCCGATATTAATTTTTGTTTGTTAGCCAAAGCCGCTTTTTTTTCTTGCCTGTTTCGCTGCATCACTCCTCACATTTTCCAGTCGCTTTAGATACATTTCATCGACATCACCTGTGATGTATTCACCGTTAAATACGGAGCATTCATAACGAGTAATTGCTGGGTTGCCTTCGCCCGCAGCGGCAATAAGATCATCTAGATCTTGATAAATTAGCCAATCTGCACCAATTAATTCTTCTACTTCTGAATTCGTCTTGCCTGCTGCAATCAGCTCCGAGGCAGCTGGCATATCTATGCCATAAACATTGGGATAACGAATCGCCGGGGCTGCGGATGCAAAATAGACTTTTCTCGCACCTGAATCCCTAGCCATTTGTATAATTTGTTTACTGGTAGTTCCTCTTACTATTGAATCATCGATGAGCAGCACATTTTTCCCTTTAAACTCGAGATCAATAGCATTGAGTTTTTGCCGAACAGACTTTTTGCGTTGACTTTGACCAGGCATGATAAAGGTCCGCCCGATATATCTGTTTTTTACGAACCCTTCTCGATATTTCAAACCAAGACGATTTGCTAGTTCTAGAGCAGAAGTACGACTGGTGTCCGGAATAGGAATTACAACATCAATGTCGTGATCAGGTCGTAGCCGTTTCAATTTATCCGCCAGCTTTACTCCCATACGGAGTCGCGCCTTATAAACTGAAATACTATCCATCAACGAATCTGGTCGCGCGAAATAAACATGCTCAAAAATACAAGGAGTATGAGCCCCTGGCTCAGTGCAAACCCTTGTATGAAGGTTCCCATCCACATCTATGAATACCGCCTCACCCGGTGCTATGTCGCGTTCTAATGTGAATCCCTGCGAGTCTAGTGCAACACTCTCAGAAGCTATCATGTATTCACTACCTCGATCGGTCTGGCGGCTTCCAAATACTAACGGACGTATACCATTTCGATCTCGAAATCCTAGAATGCCACACCCCGTGATCATAACCACTGCGGCGAATCCGCCTCGGCACCTATCATGCACCCCAGATACGGCAGCGAACAGATCTTCTGAAGTTGGTTCCATATTTCCACGACACTGCAACTCATGGGCAAATACATTAAGCAATACTTCAGAGTCAGAGTCCGTGTTAATGTGACGTAAATCTTCATTGAAGAGGTCGCGACTCAATTCAGCAGCATTGGTGAGATTGCCGTTATGCGCCAATGCTAAGCCATAAGGTGAATTGACATAAAAAGGCTGCGCCAATGCAGGGCTAGTACTGCCCGCTGTCGGATACCTCACATGACCTATACCCATCTGTCCTACTAAACGGCGCATATGTCTCGTTCGAAACACATCCTTTATCAAGCCATTATCTTTACGCTGGTTCAATTTGCCGTTATCGCTAGTCATTATGCCCGCAGCATCCTGACCCCGATGTTGTAGTACCGTCAACGTGTCATAGAGACACACACCAACATCCGCGCTTGTTACTACCCCTACCAATCCGCACATAACACACTCCGCAATACTTTAGTTATCCGCTAAATTCAATTAAGTAATTACTCCACATTTGTATTATTTATATCGCTAATCAACGTACGCGACCATTCCACTACGGGCAAGCCATAAGGTATTAATATTGATTGCTGCCACTGCTCTGTTTCTGAAATAAATATACTGCTAATTAACATGCTAACGAGGACAATTATTAAGCCACGAGCAATGCCGAACATTCCGCCCAAAAAACTGTCAAAGAACCTTAACCCCGTAATGATTAGCAATTTCGCTAGAACACGACTAAGGACTGAGCCTAGTAGAACAACCATTATAAAAATCAACGCAAACGCGGAGATATCTCGAACACTATCGTTCTCGATAATGTTTGCCATAAGACCTGATAAATGATCACTACCTGCCCAGGCTATCAGTAAAGCTGCTATCCATGTGACTAACGCTAAAATTTCTTTTACAAATCCCCGCCAAAATCCAAATATACAGGACAAAGCGGTCACCAACAGGATCGCCGTATCTAATTCATTCATTGATCAGCCTGCCCTGTAATTCAATTACAGCTGTTTCACTTCATAACGAACCACCATACCTACCAGCTGGAATTGATCCTGCAACTGTGTAAGGTGCTCATCGGCCAACGCTCGTTCCACCCAGGGTCCCACAAAAACACCGAGAAGTTCTTCTTGCCCTTCATCTATGTTGCGGGTATACGCCTTATAACCTGCATTTTGTAGACGCTGCAGTAGATTTTCTCCATTAGAAGTATCCGAAAACGAACCTAGCCGAACGCTCCAGCTTTGGGGTAACCCTTCCGCGTCGAGACCAGGGATATCGAGAGTAAAATCTGACTTAGGAATGCTAACTTCGGCTACCCCTTCAG
>Ga0209034_10000940_pt1 | contig 14463 bp, 15 predicted proteins | sample MarorgKNORR_S2LV_2_FD_188219 | JGI IMG/M metagenome (GOLD analysis project Ga0209034, IMG submission 188219) | Marine microbial communities from the Southern Atlantic Ocean, analyzing organic carbon cycling - 250m_A/KNORR_S2/LV (SPAdes) (version 2) | ecosystem: Environmental > Aquatic > Marine...
GAGACTATGAATGGTTGGTGATGGAATCTGGTATACCAATTGTAATGGGAACTGTTGATTTTTATAACGACACAACAGGACGTCGAGTATATAATGGATCCATTTATATTGGTTTGGAAGGCAATAAAATCTACCATAAAATATTCCTTGTTCCATTTGCTGAATACATACCTTTGTCAGATAAAATTCCCTTGCTGAAAAAATTAAATTTTGGGCAAGCTAATTTCACTGCTGGTTCAGAATTCACGGTATTTCCAATGGATTCGATTTTATTCAGTAATTTGATATGTTATGAATCGAGCCACCCGGAAGTTGCACGAGGATTTGTCCAAAATGGTGCCCGCTTCTTAACGATAGAAGCCAATGACGCCTGGCTACAAAATTCATCAGGAGTCAGACAGCATTTTGAACTAGCGCGTCTTCGCGCGGTGGAATTGCGAACAGGAATTGTTCGAAGTGCCAATACAGGAATTTCAGGCATTATTTATCCATCAGGAAAAGTTGAAAAAAAGATTTCTTTCGGTAAACAAACCGTTTTTAAAGGTAAAGTGCCTTTAAGGTCTAGTATGACATTTTTTGCGCGGTATGGAAGTGTTTTCGCACAAATATGTTTGATTATAACTTTAATACAAATCATATGGCTCATCAAAAGGCTAAACCACTCTTAATAATTCTCATCCTTTTGACAGGGCTGGCCATAGGTCAGAAAAAAGAAAAATGGGAGTTAGACCCTGTAATTCAATCGGCGCTTGTTCCAGGATGGGGACAAAAATCACTTAATTATCAGAAACGAGGACGATTTTATTCCTATATGGAATCAGGTTTGCTTCTCACAATATTGGGAACGACTACCTACTCAAATATATTAAAAAAGAATTATATTGCTTTTGCATCCGAGCATGCTGCTGTTTCTTCATCAGATAAAGACCATAAATACTGGGTGGATATTGGTAATTATGATTCAGTAAGAGATTATAATGATGAACATTTGCGTAATAGAGAAATGAGTGATTTATATCCAGAGGATAAGCGTTGGAGTTGGGATTGGGATGGGAATGATAACCGTAACGAATTTGAACGTCAACGAATATTAAGTGACCAAATCAAATTGGCAGCAACATTTGGAATAGGCGCGACCATTCTCAATCATATGGTGTCAGCGATTGATGCCCTTTATTTAAAACGTATTTCGCAGAACAAAACACTTTCTGTGGAAACTTGGTGTCAATCGGAAACGGGTAGTCTGGGATACACCCTAACACTTCAGTTTTAAGATGATAAAACATCCATTAGTAAATCTATGGTTTTATTTGAGTTATTCATTCTCATTACTTCTTTCTACTACTTATTTTGGATTGGGAATCTATTTTTTGATTTTTTTGGCGATCATTTGGCTGAATAATAAATATTTAATACAAGTACTACAACGTATGAAACCAATTGTTTATTATTTTCCAGTCATGATAACACTTTATTTTATTTTCTCACTTTTTTTAACTGATAATACGTTGGGTATTATTCTGAACGAGGCAATTTTCGGATGTTTGAAATTGTTTTTTATGGTGGGTGCGATGATGTTCTTTTTTGAATCTACACAAAGTCAGGATATCGTTATTATTGCTCGGAGTATTTGGGTGAGACTGAACAAACCATGGAAATGGGTGGAAGATTTCTTTTTGTTTCTTGATATGACATTGCGATTTTATCCTACCTTTCAATCCAATTGGCAATCGTTGCGGAATAATCGTAAATCACTTGGATTAGAAACAGATTTGTCTTATTTGGAACAGGTCAAAATAGCTGCTAGGGAAATGCCGGGATTGCTGATCCATCAGTTACGAAGAGCCGATGATGTAGCCATGGCAATGAAGCTTCGTGGTTATGGAAAACGCTTTCCTAGAGGTGTTACTTATCCTACTATTTTCAAGACTGTCCATCTGATACAAATTATTTTCATTTTTTTCGTCTACTGGGTTCTCCATACCATTGCCACGATTTAAGATTAAAATTCAATATGATGGAACTGGTTTTAGTGGCTGGCAGTTACAAAAAAAAGAACGAACAATTCAGGGAGAAATTGAAGCAGCGCTCAAAATTCTTAATGAGGGAAAAATCGTTCGCATTCATGGGGCAGGACGGACAGACACAGGTGTACATAGCACAGGGCAAATTGCACATTTTGATTTTCAGACAGATTTGGACTCTTGTGAATTGAAAGATGCCATAAATGGGAATCTACCTCGAGATATACGGGTAATGGAATGCCTTTTGGTCCCAGCCGAGTTTCATGCCCGTTTTTCTGCAACGCAACGTCATTATCTTTATCGATGCCGTATGGATGATTTTTTACTCGATCGAAATTATACCTGGCATACAGGACCAATGGATTATAATATTTTAAATGAAGCAGCGCAAAGTATTATTGGTAATCATGATTTCACATCTTTCAGTAAAAATAATGAAGACTTGGATCACCGCCATTGTACGATCCGTGATTCTTTCTGGAATGAGGATGGTTCCGTGATAAATTATCATGTTTCAGCGAATCGGTTTTTACATCATATGGTACGTTATTTGGTGGGAACAATGGTGGAAATATCTCGTGGAAAATATAAATTGGAAAAATATAAAAATTTAATCGATTATCCTGTTGAAAATGTGCAGATTTACAAAGCACCACCACGAGGGTTGGTGCTAACGCAAGTTGACTATGATTAATAAAATAATTTTTTCCTTATTGGCCTTGGTTTTTTTGGGTGCGTATGGTTTCAGTCAATCTAGTATTGACCAATCCCGGCAAAATGCCATCACTCAGGCTATTAAAAAAGCAAGCCCTGCAGTTGCCAGTATTAATGTTACCCAGGTGCGTCGCTATTCAAGTCCTTTTCAGCGGGACCCTTGGTTTGAATATTTTTTCCCCCCGGAGTTTCGCCAGCGTGAAGTAAAAGGTTCCGGTTCGGGTGTTGTGATTAGTCCTGATGGTTATGTGTTAACAAATGATCACGTGATTGAATATGCTTCTAAGATTATTGTCACGTTACCTGGTGGAGAAGAATATAATGCCGATGTAGTGGGTGTAGATAATATTACCGATTTAGCACTATTAAAGCTAGATGGGTCTGATTTTCCCTATGTTAAAATGGGGGATTCAGAAAAATTAATTATTGGCGAATGGGCCGTTGCATTAGGTAATCCCTTTGGGCTTTTTGATGTAAACCAGCAGCCCACAGCCACGGTAGGTATTGTGAGCGGAAAAGACTTGGATTTTGGTGTTCAATCGGGTAAAGTATTTCAGGATATGATTCAAACGGATGCAGCCATTAATCCAGGAAATAGCGGCGGACCTTTAGTGAATTCTGTAGGTGAAGTTATCGGGATCAATACATTCATATATACAGGTTCTTCTGGTAGCCAAGGCTCAATTGGGATTGGATTTGCAATCCCAATAAATCGAGCTCGCCGGATTGCAGAAGAACTAAAATCAAAAGGTAGAATTGAACGCGAATATTATACTGGACTTACCGTACAACCACTGGACCGTAAAACATCTCGATATTTGGGTATTCCCTTTAATGAAGGTGTAATTATTACCCAAATATTAAAAAACAGCCCAGCTACAAAAGCAAACCTAGAGCTTAGGGATGTGATTGTCGCTGTCGAAAAGGAAAATGTTCGTAGTTCAGAAGAGATTATGCAAATTATTAAAATCAAAGATTTACGTCCCGGAGATAAAGTAAAAATGCGAGTTTGGCGGGATGGTCGTTATTTAAATAAATCTTTAACATTAGGGAAATTGTAAATATGCTTGCAAAAGAAGGACGGATTATTTTAATACCGCTTTTTTTATTGGTATTTCCCATTGGCATCTATGCCCATGCTGTAGATAGTATACCCTTTACAATTATTTATGGTATACTAGGAATATTATTTCTGTTTTCACTCAATTTTTTTAGAGATCCCAAACGAAACATTCCAATGGATGAAAAACTAATTATTTCTCCAGCTGATGGAAAAGTTGTGAAAGTAAGTGAAATAAATGACCCAGAAGTGGGTGAATCAGCAAAACTAGTATCTATATTCCTGAATGTTTTTAGTGTACATGTAAATCGAGTGCCCGTTGATGGCACTGTGGCATCTGTAGAACGCAAATCAGGAGAATTCTTAGCCGCTTTTGACCATAAGGCATCTGATGAGAATGAACAGGTGGTAACTGTGCTCAAACATAAATCAGGAAAATATAAAATCAAGCAAATTGCTGGTTTGATAGCCAGAAGAATACTATGTTATGCTAATGTCGGTTCTAAAATGCATAAGGGGGCCCGTCTTGGGTTTATACGCTTTGGCAGTCGAACCGATTTGATTATGCCTGCACATGTGGATGTCCGTGTAGTTGTTGGACAAAAGGTTACTGGCAGCGAAACCGTTATTGCTGAAATAACATGATAAATAAAAAAAATAATAGACCAAAACGATTAACACGTTCATTCATTCCTAATGTAGCAACGGTATTTAATATGTTTTTGGGTTTTTTGGCTATCACACTTATTATGGAGGGAGAACCAATTAAAGCAGGTTGGGTGATGTTAGTTGCGGGTTTATTCGATGCTATCGATGGTAAACTAGCACGTCTTTTCGGGCTTTCATCGCGATTTGGTACTGAATTTGACTCCCTAGCTGATACGATTTCATTTTGTGCAGTACCATCTGTGTTGATATATAGTATTTATGTGGAAGGCTTACCAAATTTACTAGGCGCTGTAATTAGTTTTATGCCCCTGCTTTTTGGAACAATTCGTCTGGCGAAATTCAATATTGATGTGGATGGTAGTCCAAAACCATATTTTACAGGTCTTACCACACCCCTGGCCGCCATTTCATTTATAAGTTATATGTTGTTTAATTATCAAATGTACGGTGATAGGGGTGATCCTAGACTTGCTTTGGTACTGATCGTCAGTTTAAGTTTTTTAATGGTTAGTCCTGTTCGATTTCCAAAATTTCCGTTACTCAGTTTCAAAAAAGGCCGTTCAAATAATTTGAGGCTGATGGGTTTATTTATAATATTTGTTACACTAATTTTTTACAGGGGTTTAGTGCTTTTCCCTTTAATGACGATTTACATCTTTTGGTCAATTATCCGATGGATGTTGAATCATGATCGTTTGGAAGAGAAAAAACAGGTTAATCCAAGCCAAAAGGAATATTATGAATAAACGATCTATCAGTGTCATTATTCTGATCTTATTTTTCGGCACTCTTTTCGGTACACTAATTGGAGAATTATTGGGATTTCTTTTACCTGATAGTGTGGTAAAGGAATTTTTTCTAAAAAGTATTGATTTTAACTTGGGCGGTTTAGTGGGGAGCGAAACTGGAGTAATTACACTTGATCTTATTATGTTGTCTATCCAGTTCGGATTAACACTAACGTTTAATTTTACTAGTATTATTGGCTTTGCTTCTGCCTATTATTTTCTGAGGTATTTCCGGTAAGCATTCTAAATTTGGGTCTGAAAAACACGATTATTTCGGAGGAAAAATTATGTCGGGACAAGAATTAGTATTTGCCGCCATGCCCGGAGGATGGGAACTGGTGGTTATTTCCTTGGTGATCTTATTGTTATTTGGTGCAAAAAAACTACCAGAATTGGCCCGTGGATTAGGACAAGGGATTAAAGAATTCAAGGGTGCAGTTGATGGAGCGAAAGATGAATTAAAGGAAGCTCAGGATGCAGTAGAATCTGAGGGAAATTCTGAGGACAAAGAGACCAGTTAGTACATACTTATATTATTTATTTTTTATACAAAGGGGTCTGCATGATCCCTTTTTTGTATAATTGATATATGAACTATGAAACAAAATTGAACGATTATCGTAGTTAAAATCAAAAGGATATTGGCTATAAAACATACATGATTACATTTGGAAGCCCACTGTATTTGACGGGATTAATCATTGTCCCCATGATTTACATCTGGATGCGTAAAACTGCTAAAAAAAATGAAGGGACGGTGCGTATTTCTGCATCTGAATTAATTTCTGAAAAAATGAAGAGACAGGGTCGTAATCGCATACGAATTTTGACATTGCTTCAATTTTTAACTATCATCTTTGTTATTTTAGGTTTATCTCGCCCACGCCTCCGTGACTCCCTTCAGATAACGAATATGGATGTAGTGGATATTGTTTTAGTGATCGATATTAGTTCTTCAATGTTAGCTACTGATTTTCCCCCCAACAGGCTGGAGGCCGTTAAAAAAACTGCAAAAAATTTTATTGATGCCCGTAGTGGTGACCGTATGGGGGTACTGGTTTTCGCAGGTGAATCTTTTATTCAGTGTCCACTTACTGTTGATAAGGAAGTGCTGATTTCTTTGATGGATGAAGTAAAGGTAGCTGAGCAGTCCTATGATGGAACGGCGATTGGGATGGCTATTGCCAATGCAACAAATCGGCTGCGACATAGTGATGCCATGAGTAAAGTAATGATTTTATTATCTGATGGTAGTAATAATGCCGGCGAATTGGATCCGCTCACTTCTGCAGATTTAGCATCTAATTTTGGTATCAAAATTTATACTATTGGTGCCGGTACAAATCAGGATGTCTCTTTTATTCCAGGCCGAGGTTATATTCGGAATGAAATTGATGAAGAAACCTTAAAATCAATTGCCGAACGAACCGATGGAAAATATTTTAGAGCGACGAATATTTCTGGACTTGAACAAGTCTATGCCACCATTGATAAATTAGAACGAACTGAAATTGAAATAAAAGAATATACCCGCTATAAAGAATTATTCGGCTGGTTTCTTATTCCAGCATTGATCTTTGGCCTTGGTGGTCAGACAATTGACCGTACATTATATAGGCGGCAAATATGATTGATTTTAGGTTTCCATATATATTATACATTTATTTTCCATTGATTCTACTTTGGGTATTCTGGATATATAAAGGGCGCAGCCAAAAGATTCTTGGAGCAACTGATTCATTTCTCCGTGCACGCTTATTAAGTAAAATGGATACCAACCGTATAAAATGGAAACATCGATTTTTGTTTCTTTCATCAATTGCTTTAATATTTGCGGCATCTGGGCCAAAAATTGGTGTCCGGTTGGCACCGCTCGAACGTAAAGGTGTTGATCTGGTTTTCGCCATAGATGTTTCCACAAGTATGAATGCTGAAGATGTGAAGCCCAATCGCCTAGAAAAATCTAAATTTGAAATATCTCAGATGATTCGCCAACTCAAAGGTGATCGAGTAGCATTAATCGTTTTTGCTGGTTCGAGCCATCTTTATTTACCATTAACCAGCGATTATGAAGCTGCTCGCTTATTTTTGGATGAAATTGATACGAATATGATTCCTACCCAGGGCACCGCACTAAGTGCGGCTTTACAAACTGGACTTTCTGCCTATACAGAAGACGAATCAAAATATAAAGTATTGGTCTTGGTTACTGATGGTGAAGATCATGAAGGTCAGGCCATTGATCTTGTTAGGCAAGCATCGAAGCGTAGTATGATTGTGCATACTGTTGGTGTAGGAACGGAGTCTGGTTCTTTGATCCCAGTAAATGATGCGCAAGGCATACGGGATTATAAGAGGGATGGAGATGGAAAACTTGTTACATCTATTCTAAATGAATCTATACTTCGAGATATTGCCGATGCTGGCAATGGTACTTATGTTCGATTCGATAATAAACCCGCTAATTTTCGGGCAATTATGAATGCCATTGATTCTATGGAAAAGCGCACATTGAAATCAAACGTATATTCGGAATATGAAGACCGATATCAATCCTTTGGAATTCTTTCTGTTTGTCTAATGATGGTAGGGATGTTGATGCCAACGCGAAATAAAAAACAAGAAGAATGGCGGGGTCGATTTGTCCAATAGATGCATGATTGTAGTTGTGATTTGTTTATCTATGTTGTTGGCTCAAGACAAGGGTCTGAACCATTATCAAAATCAGGAATATGAGGCGGCACAGGAATATTACGAATCAGTTTTGGGTAAAAGAGGTAATCAAGCACAAGCACATTTTGGGCGAGGTTCATCCGCATTTCAGCAAGGTGATCTGGAAACAGCAAAATATTCATTTGAGCAATCTTTAAAGGCAGATAATGAACAACTAAAATCTAAAGCAATGTATAATCTGGGAAATACATTTTATCAAAATCAAAAAACGGAAGAAGCACTAGCTTTTTATCGGAAAGCATTGGAATTGGATCCCACTGATAAAGAGGCAAAATATAATTATGAGTTTTTGAAATATCAGCAGGAGCCGCCAGAAGATCAACAGGAACAGGACCAGAATAAAAAAGACCAAGAGAAGGAACAAGATCAAGACCAAGAGAAGGAACAAGATCAAGACCAAGAGAAGGAACAAGATCAGAAAAACAAAGAGCAAGAAGACAAGAATCAGGAGCAGGAAGAGAAAGAAGAACAACAGAAAAATGACGAGCAACAACAGCAACCCCAGAAACAGGAAGCGTCTGAAGAAGAAAAATCGCAGGATTTAAAACAGGCGGAGAGTATTCTTGACGCATTGAAACAAGATGAAAAAATTATGCAAAAGCAGCAAATTTCCCGTTCTAAATCGCGTAAACTGGCAAAAGATTGGTAATGATTCGTAGAATTTCATTTTGGGTTTTTTCATCCATCTTACAGTCTAGTTTTATTCTTGGCCAGATTCAAGTGACAGCATCTGTTGATGTAAACCGTATTTCTAAAAATGAAACACTGGGTTTAAAAATTGTGGCTGTCAATGCCGATGGAACACCAAACGTGGATATATCTCCGATATTAAATGAATTTAAAATTATCAGTGGTCCCGCCCAGCAAACCAATATCCAGTGGGTTAATGGCGCAATGACCAGTTCACGTAGCTTAAGTTGGACCTTGCTGGCAAAAAAAGAAGGGAAATTGAATATTCCCTCACTTAATGTAACCATCGGAAAACAGGTTTTTCGGACTAATCCGATCGGAATTTTGGTGGAAAAAGGTGCCGGCCGTGCCCAGATGGCTAATTTATTTATTGAAGCAAAATCGAATAAAGAAGAGGCTTATCCAGGAGAACAGGTAACAGTAACATACCGTTTATTTACTCGGCTAAACCTATCTATTGAAGATATTGAATATCCAAAAAGTGTCGGTTTTTGGAATGAAGATTTGCGTGTCGGTTTAGCTCAGACACCTCGATTCAGAGATATCAAGATTCAAGGAGTAGAGTATAAAGTAGCAACATTGTATAAAGCAGCCATGTTTCCAACACAGATTGGTAAACTCACTGTTAATCCTATGACAGTAATCTGTAATGTTGAAAAACCCAGCCGAAGGCGGCCTGGTGGTGTATTCGATGACCCATTTTTTAATTCCATGTTTCGTGAAACGCAGCGGCAATTTGTCCAGTCCGATTCTTTAGATATTGAAGTTATGCCCTACTCGATAACGCCACCGGCTGATTTTACTGGTGCTGTGGGAAGTTTTGAAATTGAATCATGGGTGGATACATCAATTGTTAAGGTTAATGAAGCAATTACGTTTCATGTTCTTCTCAAGGGAACTGGTAACCTCAGCCAATTCAATTTAAGCGAAATTTCATTTCCGCAGAATATGGAAATGTTTCCTCCAACTTCATACTTTCAAAAGGATGAATTCAGAGATGATTTGACTGGCGAGCAGAATTTTGAATATATCTTAATACCAAGGTCCGCAGGAAATTTTCGGTTGAATCCAGTCACTTTGACCTATTTTGATACTGGATCTGAATCTTTTGTTACGACTCGTTCTAAACACGTACAAGTTATTGTTAATCCTGGTGATAAAGATGTGATTGCATCAACAAAATTCAACCGGGAAGATGTGGCTTTAATCGGGGAGGATATTCGTTATATCAGGACCCAAAATCCAAAATGGCTTCCAAAAGGAAAGCAGTCTATCCCGGTTTGGGTATGGTCTACTTATTTTATCGCTGCTGCTTTGTTTATATTCCCTGGTGTATTTGGAAAAATGAAAGATAGCCGAATTTCGACAGCCGATGTTCGCAAATCAAGAGGTGCCTTGAAATTGGCCCTTAAAGATTTATCAAATAATGTTGATGATCCTTTTGCACATACTGCAGTGGTAATGTACAGATATTTTCAATCGAAGCTATTTTTATCTTCAGATAATCTCGATCCCTTATTCATTGAAATGGAATTGAGCGGGAAAATATCGCCTGATATAATTGCTGAAACGGTATCCATTGCAAAAATATGTGATGCTGGCCGGTTCGGTCCTGATGCGGATAAATCGGAAGATACTCTTCAGAAACAAGCTGGAGAACTATTGAAAAAGATTGATCGGAAATTATCTTGAGATACTCATTTATATTAGTAATTCTATTCTCTTTACTCTTTGGCCAGGCACCAGATTCACTATTTAATTTGGCTAATCGATATTATGATATGGAACAATATCACCAGGCAGCAAATTATTATGAAAATCTCTCTGAAAAGGTAGAGCACGAAAACTTATATCTTAATCTTGGGAACGCCTATTTTCGGATGGGAGAGGTGGGGCATGCCGTATGGGCCTATGAAAAAGGTTATGCATTATCTCCCAGAGATGTGGATATTAATTATAATTTGAGTTATGTTCGCTCCCAAGTTCGTGATCGTATTCAGGCTCCAGATGATTTATTTTTCTTAGCTTTTTACCGTTCCATTTTAGAAAAACTAACTATCTTGGATTTGATTAAACTAGGAGGATTATTATTCATTGGGTTAGGTGGGCTTTATGTCTTGCGTCTGAACGGAACCATTTCTGAGAAATTGGGTGGTATATTAAACAGTATTTTATTGGTTTCCATTGTTACTGCGGGATGGATTATGCTAGATAAATATTGGGATGTTTCTGATGAGCAGGAAGGTATAATCATTGCTTCAGCTATCGATGTAAGATCATCGCCAATTGCAAGGGGGGAAAATGTGGTATTTCGTATTCATGAAGGTACAAAAGTGGAAATAACCACATCTCAGCCAGGCTGGTTTGAGATAATTCTATTGGATGGAAAAAAAGGTTGGGTGCCGGCAGAAGAGGTGCGTACCCTATGAATTATATTTGCCTACTAATGGTTTTAAGCTTGGGTTTTTCTCAGGGGCAGAAAAAGGTCAATTTTGATCCCGATAAATTAAAGGATCCTGAACCTCAATGGCCAAAAGTTGTTTCGCCATTCAGCTCAGATACGAAGGAACTGAAACCAGCGGGTAATTCAGATTCATCCCAGATAATAATAGAGGGATTTCGTGTCCAGGTACTGGCAACAAGTTCCCGGGAAAATGCTGACCGTTTACGGGATGAACTGTCAATAGAATATGGTGAAGATATCTATATCGTATTCGAAGCACCCAATTATAAAGTTCGGATAGGTAATTTTATCGATCGGCGCCAGGCAGAAAATTCGCGCCTAGAGCTCATCAAAAAAGGCTATCTGTCGTCATGGATAATCCGTACAAGGATTGAACCAAATATTTAAAAATAATATTTTCGATTATCTACAATTTTTGCTTCTTCTTTTAGATCAGCCATCCAACCACGGTAAAGTCGGTTCTGTTTCTGGCGTATCAAGTCCAGTTGTAATAGTTCTTGCTGTATATTCCATGCGGTGGAATCAAAGCTACTGACCTCATTGACTTGAATCAATCCGTAGCCGCGATAGGTTTTTACCGGACCGATTAAATCACCAGCTTTGGCATATAATAGAGCGCCAATAAGATGATTGGATTTACCTAGAGAAATAAAGGAATTATTCAACTTTTTGGTATCTGAAGGAATAAGTTCCAATTTATCATTATCTTTTTTAAGTGATTCAAAAGTTACGCCTTCATCTACTTGACTTTTTAATGCAATAGCAAGCTTTTCAGCTTCTTTATCTTCTTTATTTTTACTGATTGCAGCATAAACTTGTGTGCGAACATTCTCAAAGGAAGCGATGCCTGCCGGAGTAATTGAGTCCAGTATAAAAACAGCATAATAATCGTCACTTTCCATCGGATCCGAAATGGTCCCAATTTCAGCATTATAAGCCCAGCGTACAGCGGAGCGAAAAACGCCCAAACCTGCAAGAAACATATCTTTTTCGCCAATTGAATTGGCTTGTGAAGCGTGAACATTATGACTGTCTAAAGCTGCAGGAAATCCATAATCCTGCGCATCGTAAGTAAATAGGGTTGCTCTTCGGCGTAAATCTGAACCTGTGCTGGGACCAAGGCTTATGTTAAGCAGAATATGTCGTGCTTTGACTTGTTTTTCTCCAGAATCTTGGGATCGGGTACTGTCTACTTTAATAATATGGTATCCAAATTGACTAAGAACAGGACCCACAATATCGCCTTGTTTGGCACCGAAAGCAGCTTCTTCAAATGGACCAACCATTTGTCCTTTTCCAAACCAACCCAAATCTCCACCCCGGCCGGAATCAGGTGAAATTTGGTTGCCGGGATCTTCTGTATTGAGATTTGCTAGTGTAGCAAAATCTTTACCGCTATTTGCTTGGTCGATGATGGCTTGAGCTTCATTATATATGCGTAAAGTATCTTCTGAAATAGGTGTTTTTGTCCAGCTTACATAGGATAAATGCCGTTGTTCATCCTGTTCAAAGTCATCCATTCTAGATTTGTAATCGGCTTTTAATTCTTCTTCAGTTGGTGTATCTACTTGATCTTCAACTACAGATGTGGTTATATGCAGTGCTGATATTGTATAGTCCGTATTACGTTTTATGAATTCCTCACGTATTTCTTCTTCGGATACTATCGCAGACATATTGATATATTGCTGAAGTTTAAACCGGGGTATATAGAAATCACGCATCCATGCTTCAATTGGTGCCCAGTCCAGCATGCCTGGCGTATTTAGTGCCTGGCGGTATCTTTCTTCATCGAACTCATTATTAACGAAAAAAATTCTTTGGATGTCAAGAGGTGGATTATTTTCAAGGTGATATAGAATTTCATCATTTGTGACGGTAATATCAAGCTCATCGATGGCTTGTTCAGTAAGACGTTCTTCAACAAACGCATTCCAAACTTCCTCACGGATCCCTTCCATATGTTGATCTGATATCTCAGTACCAGCATTGCGGAGAGTTTCAATACGTATATTATATGCCTGATTAAATTGATCGGGAGTGATAAGATCTCCATTAACAGATCCAATTGCTTCAGCTGGGTTTACTCGACCTAATAGCTGGTCGATAATATTAGCACCTCCAACCAATCCACCCACAGTCATGCTTAATAAGAATAAAACCAGTAGAGACCATAGAACTACATGCATACGGTTACGAAGTGTTGTCATCATTGCCATAAAATTATGTCCTTATTTGAAAAATGGTTCTCTCTTCCAAAGATGGGGAGCAAATTTAGGATTCAGATCGTTCTAAAGGCAATGAACAAAGGAGGTAGGTTGCGATCAACATTTTTTGTAATGAACTCTCATTTGACCTTGTGGTTTAGTGTTATAATTTCTCCGAACTTTTTCAAGATATCTATTGACCGATTTTCATCCCACACCCGAAAAACATCCTTTAATCCAATCCGGACCATTATCGACTTTATATAGTGAAGTCGTACAATGCGATTCATGCCCCAGAATTGTTGATTTCCGTAATAAAGTAGCCAATGAAAAACGGAAACAGTTTATGCAATGGACCTACTGGGGTCGTCCCATCCCAGGATATGGGGATACGAATGCAGAATTATTATTGGTAGGTCTTGCACCGGCCGCACATGGCGGAAATCGAACTGCCCGTGTCTTTACCGGAGATAAATCAGCTGATTTTTTAGTAAGTTGCCTCTATAGCGAAGGCATCACAAATCAACCGAATTCTGATACGCTAAATGATGGTCTTGTGCTAAATAATGCATTTATGACACCGATATTAAAATGTGTCCCTCCCCAGGATAAACCTACTGCGGAAGAACTACGTAATTGTGCGCCTTTTTTTAGTGCGGAAATGAAATTGCTAAAAAATGTGAAAGTGATACTTGCCTTGGGAAAAATTGGTTTTGATGGATGCTTGAAATACTTTCGACAACAATTTAACATAAAAATGAAGGATTTCCCCTTTGGTCATGATCAGAAATACATATTGCCAAATGGAATAATTCTTTGGGGATGCTATCATCCCAGTCCTCGAAATGTGAATACTGGACGCTTGAATTTTGAAATGATGGCAAAATTGTTACAAAAGATTAAGAGTACGTTAAATCAGTGAATAAAACTACGATTCTAATACTGCCTATTTTATTTGCATTTTCTTGTGAGTATAATGACAAAAAGGACTGCATTAATGAGTCAAAAATAAGTGATGAACCGTGTATTGAAATCTATGACCCAGTTTGTGGTTGTGATAAAAAGACCTATTCAAATTATTGTTTTGCAGAAAATGCAGGTGTTACGGAATGGA
>Ga0209034_10000941_pt1 | contig 14459 bp, 13 predicted proteins | sample MarorgKNORR_S2LV_2_FD_188219 | JGI IMG/M metagenome (GOLD analysis project Ga0209034, IMG submission 188219) | Marine microbial communities from the Southern Atlantic Ocean, analyzing organic carbon cycling - 250m_A/KNORR_S2/LV (SPAdes) (version 2) | ecosystem: Environmental > Aquatic > Marine...
ATACCCGAGACGAAGAGCGGAGTTGGCTATCTCTTAAGGGATGGGTAGCGCCAGCAATTATGTCATCGGTATTGCTCGTACAGTTAATAAACGTGCTCACGCAATACGATTATGAATTGGCTCCAATTCGGGTAGGGGTCATGGAAGTGAGTGTCTTGTTGTTTGGTCCTTACGTGTTAGCAGTGGAGCTCGCTTCTATTTTGTTACTTGCAGGTTTGGTAGCTGCTTATCACCTAGCGAAGAAATAGCATGGAACTAACTAATAAAAAGAAATGGACTCGCTAATGGAAAGTATCCCAATCGAACACAGCCTTATTTTGGCTAGTATTCTATTTACTCTTGGGCTGATTGGGGTCTTAACTAGGCGCAATATTGTGTTTGTGCTGATGTCGCTCGAGATCATGCTTAATGCCAGTGGATTAGCTTTTATTGTGGGTGGGGCACGCTGGGGGCAGGCTGAGGGGCAAGTAATGTTCATCGTGATTCTTACATTGGCAGCGGCTGAAGTTGCTGTAGGGCTCGGGCTTATAATCCAGATGTACCGCCAGTTTCAGACAGTCGATATAAATGTATTGAGTGAAATGAAGGGATAAAAAGGTATTAGGGTGAAGGGGTAGTAAGTTATATGCTTGATTATATTTGGTTGTTACCCACCCTTCCGCTGCTGGGCTTCCTACTACTAATTCTAACAGCGGGTCATTTACGAAAACGTGCAGTTGCTATCATTGGTGCTGGCTCAATCGGGGTTTCCTTTCTCGTAGCACTAATCATCGCGGTGCGTTTCTTAGCCAGCGGGGAAGAGTACTTTATTAAGGAAACATGGGCCTGGATGGCAGTAGGCGGGTTTAACGCCGGTTTTAATTTCTATCTGGACGGTTTGTCTCTTGTCATGATGCTGATCATCACCGGGATCGGCTTCCTGATTCATCTGTATGCCACAGGGTATATGGCTGATGATCCGAATTACAGCCGATTTTTTTCATACATGAATTTATTTGTGGCTGCCATGCTAATGCTGGTACTGGGCGATAATTTAGTAGTCCTTTATCTTGGATGGGAAGGCGTAGGTCTTTGCAGTTATTTACTTATCGGGTTTTGGTATACCAATCCTGAAAACGGGTACGCTGCTCGTAAGGCCTTTGTGGTTACCAGGGTTGGCGATACTTCTATGGCCATTGGTTTGTTCCTTTTGTTTGCAAGTCTTGGAACGCTGAATATTCAAGACATACTTCATGCCGCGGAGATGCAATGGGCAGTGGGTTCCGGATTAGCTGTGGCTGTATCATTACTGTTGCTTGGTGGTGCTGTGGGTAAATCAGCTCAATTACCGTTACAGACCTGGCTTCCAGATGCGATGGCTGGCCCAACACCCATTAGTGCTCTCATCCATGCCGCTACGATGGTGACGGCAGGTGTATACCTAATAGCGCGCACTCACACTTTGTTTGAAATGGCTCCCTTGGTACAGACTCTAATCGCGGTGATCGGGTTAATTACATTACTCATGGCTGGGTTTACCGCGCTTACTCAAACCGATATCAAACGTATTTTGGCCTATTCCACTGTAAGCCAAATAGGATACATGTTCCTCGGTCTTGGAGCAGGCGCCTGGTCAGCAGCGATTTTCCATCTAATGACCCACGCCTTCTTTAAGGCCTTATTATTCCTCGCAGCGGGGACCGTTATTCTAAGTCTTCATCATGAGCAGAATATTTTTAACATGGGTGGCAAACGGAAGCAGTTACCAGTTTCCTTTTATTCGTTTCTATTTGGTAGCTTAGCACTGACTGCATTTCCTTTTACTTCTGGTTACTTCAGCAAAGATGAAATTCTTCTTGGTGCCCTAGCGGTTGACGGCCTTGGGTGGTGGTTATGGTTAGGCGGAGTCATGGGCGCTTTTTTAACCAGTATCTATACTTTCCGCTTATTTTTTGTAGTGTTTTTTGGTGAGAGTGGAAGACACGATAATGTGAAAGAATTTGGCGGCTGGAACATGCGTGGCCCATTATTTGTTTTGATGGCGGGCTCGCTGTTTGCGGGGTTCATGTATCTGCCTCTGGATATTGTTTTTAGCCAAGGTGAACCCCATGAGGAGCATCATGTAAGCGCTTTGATACATGGAATAATGATCGTAGTGCCACTTTTAGGAATAGGTATAGCTTATCTATTTTACGGTTCCCGTAAGCTTTCTACTGCCAGGATAATGGCCAGTCCGTTTGCGCAAAGGCTGCATACATTTTGGTTCAATGGTTGGGGGATGGACACACTTTATAATAGGTTATTTGTAAATCCCTTCTTATGGCTGGCTCGCATAAATGAGAACGATATCGTAGACAAGATCTATGATTTTCTAATCATGCTATCTCGTATTGGAAACCGCTTGATTGTTCAAACGCAAACTGGGTACTTACGTTGGTATGCCTTGACTGTTGCCACGGGTTTAGTGTTCATCATTACTCTGGGGATTCTGCTGTGATCCTAGTAAGTTTGATTGGTCTGCTATTCATAGGTGGCGTTGCAGCTTGGATTTCAGAAAGATTCGATCCCAGATATCCCCGGGTTGTAGCCCTGGTAGCTATGCTGTTGGCGATGGTATTGGTGCTGGCTTTGTTAAACGGTGTCAGCGTCGGGAACGAGCCACTAGCTAGTATAAACGCATCTTGGATGCCGCGGTTTGGTATTTCCTTTTTCTTGGCGGCTGACGGATTGAGCGGCCTTTTACTGTTGTTAACGGTATTTCTTGGAATCGTGGCGATTGGTTCTGCCTGGGATGAAATAACAGAGCGAGCCGGGTTTTTTTACTTTAATTTGTTGTGGACATTGGCTGGGGTTTTAGGCGTATTCGTTGCTCTTGATCTGTTTTTGTTTTTCTTCTTCTGGGAAGTCATGCTGATCCCAATGTATTTCATAATAGCCATCTGGGGTCATGAAAGTAAGAATTACGCGGCTATGAAATTCTTCATCTTTACACAAGTTACCGGGATGTTGATGTTGGTAGCTATCATTGTGCTAGCTTATTTTCACTATAATCAGTTTGGGGTTTTTAGCTTTAACTACTACGATCTGCTGAACTTAGAAACCAAGGGTAGTCTTGAGATTTGGATTATGTTGGGCTTCTTCGTAGCTTTTACTACTAAACTACCCAGCGTGCCATTTCATTCCTGGTTACCAGATGCACATAGCCAAGCGCCTACCGCAGGCAGCGTAATATTGGCAGGCGTTTTGCTTAAAACCGGTGCATACGGCTTGATTCGGTTTGCTGTGCCACTCTTTCCCGAAGCTTCAATGGACTTTGCGCCTGTTGCTATGACCCTGGCAGCCGTCAGTATCTTATACTGCGCAAAGGTAGCTTTCGCTCAGACTGATATAAAGCGTTTAATAGCTTATACCAGTGTTAGCCACATGGGATTTGTAACGCTAGGTGTTTATGCTTGGAATGAGCTGGCGCTTCAAGGAGCCGTAATAACCATGCTAGCCCACGGTTTAAGTGCGGCAGCGCTATTTATGTTAGCCGGTGGTCTCCAACATCGGATACATACTCGTAATATGGAAGACATGGGTGGCTTCTGGGCAAAGGTGCCTCGTATGTCGGCTGTGGCTCTATTTTTCTCAATTGCCGCGCTGGGAATGCCAGGGCTTGGTAATTTCATCGGTGAGTTTCTGGCGCTCTTAGGTGCGTTTCAATCAAATGTACCTCTCACGGTACTATCGGCCTTGGGTTTAATTTTTGCGGCTGTATATTCGCTGTGGGTAATTCAGAAGGTCTTTCACGGAGAGTACGGTGGTAAAAATTTCGACAATAGGGATTTTACCGATTTAAATCGACGTGAGATGGCTTACTTTGGTGCAATGATAATTGGCTTATTATGGATGGGGATATATCCGCAGTCATTCCTAGATTTGTCAGCAGGTGCATTAAACGACTTACTCTCCAATTCAGAAAATTTGGTAGCAATAATGGGTGAGAATTAAAATGAATCTGACTTTTAATGATTTATTTCTGCTGCTACCTCTTATCATACTTACAAGCTCTGTAGTGTTGGTCATGATCTCGGTCGGAGTACGTCGAAACTACATAGTGGCGGCCGGAATAACCGGGTGTGGTTTGTTGCTTGCAGCAATCATAGCCGTGATTATGTTGCCTTACACAAATCAACAAGTTTCCCCTCTACTGATCATAGATCAATACAGCTTGTTTTTTACTGTTGTCATCTGCTTCGCGGCCATGTTCATCGCAATATTTAGCTTTAATTACCTAGCTGACCTTGATGATCAAAAGGAAGAGTATTATTTACTGCTTGGAATAGCGACCATAGGCTCCGTTGTTATGGTTAGCACAAACCACTTCGCTGGAGTGGTGCTTGGTCTGGAAACGCTTAGTATGTCGTTGTATGGCATGATAGCTTATCCAGTGCGCAGTAAGGAGTCCTCCAATCACTCACTCGAAGCTTCGATTAAATACCTGGTACTTTCAGCCGCAGCTTCAGCTTTAATGTTGTTCGGTATGGCGCTTATTTACACACAAACCGGCAGTTTGGCATTTAGTAGTTTAACTAATACTGGGACGGTTATTAGTGATAACTATACAATCGCCGCATTGTTATTGTTTTCGGCAGGCATTTTTTTCAAGTTATCTTTGGCCCCTTTCCATATTTGGACACCGGACGTGTACGAAGGATCACCGTTACCCTCGGCAACCTATCTGGCGACGGTTGGCAAGGTAGCTATGTTTGTTGTATTGCTTCGATTTGTTGAAATTTCACATGCGCTTAGCTTTGAATCAGTAGTTACGGTATTTTCATTAATTGCTATTGTTTCCATCATGATCGGCAATTTATTGGCTCTCATGCAGGATAATCTTAAACGTATTCTTGCCTATTCTTCGATTGCGCATATGGGGTATTTACTGATCGCAGTTATCGCCAGTTTTTTTGCCAACGGTACGGTCAGTATAGAAGCTGTGACTTTTTACCTGTTAGCTTATATCACGATGACGCTAGGGGCATTCGGCGTTGTATCGATTGTATCGACAAGCCGAAATGAATTAGGTGGAATTTCCGACTATCAGGGTTTGTTTTGGAGAGCTCCTTGGTTGGCCGCTGTGTTTACCGCTATGCTATTGTCTTTAGCCGGTATACCGTTAACGGTCGGCTTCATCGGCAAATTTTATGTGTTCCTGGCAGGTGTTGAATCTAATCTTTGGATATTGCTCAGTGTTCTTATCGTGGGCAGTGGAATAGGACTCTATTACTACTTACGTATCGTCTATCGTATGCTTACTCCAGCTAGTAAAGAGGAAGCTTTAGTTTCGCCGGGAATGGAAGACTTGAGCTCTCAGGGTGTGCTGGCTATTCTATTTGTCCTATTGATAGTACTGGGGGTGTACCCGGCTCCCATAATGGCCATTATTGAGACCATATCTGTTTACATCTAGACACTTTTGGACAGCGTCATCTCGACTATCCTCAATTAAAGTTGATTGCCATAAGGCCATCGGCTATTAGATAAGAATCTCTTAACACTGGCAGTCTATGTGAGACGCAAATGATTCAGACTTGGGCGGGTGCCTTGGTATTGAAACTTAATCGGACTATTATGAGGACACAATTTGTTGCCTGCAGAGAGTCTTTAGGGGAGCAATAGGAGTTTGAGTACGATTTCCGTTATCGGTGGTGGTAGTTTTGGTACTGTCATCGCAAATATCATAGCTCTGAATAGCCATGATGTTCGTTTCTGGATGCGTAGTGAGGAAATGGTTAATGAAGTTAACACCAATCACGAAAATTCACTTTATTTACCGGGCTACAAACTCAATGAACGGGTAGTCGCAACTGATGATATGGCCGCGGCAGTGGGTGACAGTGAAGTTATTTTTGTGGCTGTACCAAGTGCATCTTTCCGTAATGTCGTACAAAATGTGGCACGGCATTCGCAGGATAAGGCTATTCTTGTTAGTACCACTAAGGGGATCGAAGCAGGTTCTTTTGTGCTAATGAGCCAGATTCTCGTTGAGGAGGCTCCAAAAGCGATCGTGGGAGTACTTAGCGGCCCAAACTTGGCTAAAGAAATGGCCGGTAAAAACCTAACAGGAACAGTTATCGCGAGCAATCATGAAGAGGTTAGGGAGCGTGTAAAGAAAGTTCTCAAGTCAGAATTCTTCCGTGTGTACACTAATGACGATATGTTTGGGGTAGAGCTCGGAGGGTCACTAAAAAATATCTATGCCATTATTGCGGGAATAGCCCACGCGCTAGGCATGGGATATAACACTAATAGCATGTTGGTGACGCGTAGCCTTACAGAAATGGCGAGATTCGGAAGTGAACTTGGGGCAGACCCTATGACTTTTCTCGGTTTGTCTGGAGTGGGAGATCTGATAGTGACTTGTTCGACACCCCTTAGCCGCAATTATCGCGTTGGGCTGGCTCTTGGACAAGGTAAGTCTATAAAAGAGGCAGCAAAGGAAGTAGGGCAGGTGGCGGAAGGTGTCAATACGGTAAGACAGGTCAAAGAGAAAGCAGAAGAGCTAGGAGTATATATGCCTCTAGCAACTGGTCTTTATAAAATAATCTACGAAAAAGAATCCGTGACTAATATTATTTCCTCATTAATGTTGAGTGAGCAGGCTTTAGATGTAGAATTTGCAGCTAGTAAAGAGAAAATCCTAGCAGAACACTAAAGGAGTAAATATGGCCGAAAAATTGGATAATATCATTGGCAATCTGAAGCAGGGTTCTGCCTGGGTTAGGGTCATATTAATGATCGCATTTGCCGTTGTGCTGTATGTGATAATACCAGCGATCGTTTTGGTGCTAATGCTTACTCAGACGCTTTTTGTGTTCATTACCGGCGATAGTAATGACAATCTTCGTGTCCTCGGTACAGCGCTCAGCAAGTATATCTTCGAGGTATTACAATTCTTGTCCTACGCTTCGGATAATAGACCTTTCCCATTCTCTGCTTTTCCTTCAGTTGAGAATGATGATTTTAGTTTTAATACTGAAGAAAAATCCGACGAGAAAATTCGTGATGTTAAGAAGAAAGGACCGGCTAAAAAGGTAGTAAAGAAAAAATCTACTAGCCGGAAATCGGCCGTTAAAAAATCTGGCCCGGTTAAGTGAGACTATGGTTTTACAATCAACGCAAACATATACCTTTGTCCTAGAAGCATGTGGCAGGGGTAAATAGGATATATTCCGACCCAATGGGAAAAGCCGCACAGTTATTTGTCAGTTTTTTGCTTAATGCATTGCTGTTGTCTTACCTAAGTGTGAACGCTGTTGCGCAACCTGCAGGTTTAACAAGTAATTATAACGATCATCCCTTACTCGATCGATTTCCAGATTCTGAAATCGCTAGCGTCGAATTTAATGAGGACGCGAATTATCGATTAGTGCTTAGTGGTCTACAAAGAACTAGGGGAGTGGTAACACCTGAAACTTCGGAGAGATTGAGGGGGGACGTTACTAAAATAGTCTATGAGGTTTTTCAGGAATTTACTGGTGAAGATGTCTTTAGGTTTTTTCAGGAGCAACTGAAGGAGCGCGGTTATAGTGATCTGTTTACATGCAATGGCAGAAGCTGTGGTAGTAGTAATTATTGGGCCAACGATATTTTTCGGAATCGTATCCTCTACGGTCCGGAGCGCAACCAATATTACCTGGCGGCTCGCGTGGATACAGAGTCCGAAATGTCGGCATATGTTGCTCTCTATATAATCACTCGCGGGAATCGGCAAATCTACGCATATGTTGAAATTATTGAGCCAGGAGGAACCAAAGCTAGGATTGATAGTATAGAAGAGAATGAACTGTTGGAAACTCTGCTCGAAGACGGCAGCGTGGTAGCTTCAACTCTGAGTTTTATTACAGACAGCCGATTATCAACTCAAAGCAATTTAGCTCCGATTGTAAATATGCTGAGGACTGATATGTCGCTCAACGTTTATCTGGTGGTTCATTTAGGGGGTTCCGGTTCCTTGGAATCTTTAATGAGCCGCTCATTAACGCGAGCAGAACTTTTGAAGCAACAAATCCAGGATCTAGGTATTAATGGTGATCGTATTACCGCGCAAGGTGTAGGGCCACTAGCTCCGATTTGTGCTGTTGGCAATTGTCAAGATCGAGTTGAAGTGGTACTACGTTAAGCTTGGTTATCTAATTTATCAAAGACAGAAATTCATTTCGTGTGCCGTGACTTTCCCTAAAAGCGCCCAGCATGCAAGAAGTTGTCATTACAGAATTCTGCTTTTCAACACCGCGCATCATCATGCACATATGCTGAGCCTCGATAATAACACCGGCTCCAGCGGCGTTGGTTTTTTCTACAATGCAGTTCGCAACTTCGTTGGTAAGGTTTTCCTGGATCTGTAATCTCCTGGCAAACACATCAACTAAGCGAGCGATCTTTGACAGGCCAATTACTTTACCTCTTGGCAGATAGGCGACATGACACTTGCCAATAAATGGCAACATATGATGCTCACATATCGAATAAAGTTCGATGTTTTTGACGATAACCATTTCGTCTGTTGATGAAGGGAAAAGGGCATTATTAATTACATCATCGATATTCATTCCGTATCCTTGCATAAGGAAACGCATGGCACTCGACGCTCTGCGGGGGGTATCTTTTAAACCATCTCTACCGGGGTCTTCCCCTATTTCGCGCAATATTTGTAAATAAGCATCTTCCATTTTTAAGGCTATTCCGATTCTAGGGCTTAAATAAGGGGGCTACCCTACGACAACCATTGAAAATGGTAAAGTGTTTTTGCTTAAGAGATGGATGAGGTTAACGGACTATTACTTATGACGGTAAATGATTATATAGACAATGTTTCAGCCAGGTTTGCAGCAGCAGAATTACATTTCGGACATGGTACGGGAAATGCGCGTGATGAGGCTATTTACCTGATCTACAGTGTGCTCGATATTGATTTTTCTATAGATTCTTCAGCTCTCCAACAAGATCTCTCACAAGCGCAATTTAAATCACTCGAAGAGCTGGTGCTCAAGCGCGTAACACAGAGAATACCCGTAGCTTATTTAATTGAAGAAGCCTGGTTTGCTGGTCGTCGGTTCATCTGTGATGAGCGAGCGCTTATCCCCCGTTCACCAATAGCTGAACTCATACAAAAGCGGTTTGAACCTCTTTTAAAGGAGCAACCCAGAAGAATTCTTGATATGTGTTGTGGCGGGGGCTGTATAGGCATCGCCTGTGCTCTGGAATTTCCTAATAGCTGTGTAGATCTAGTTGACGTGTCTATTGACTGTTTGCACTTAGCGGAAAAAAACATCTCGCTTCATGGATTAGAAGACCGAGTTTTCACAATTCATTCCAATCTTTTTGAGAAATTGTCTACGACCTATGATTTGATTCTAAGTAATCCGCCATATGTGTCTAAACAAGAGATCGAATTTCTGCCGACTGAGTATCGGTATGAGCCGATAGGAGGATTGCTAAGTGAAGCGGAAGGGCTTGATATACCCCTGCGGATACTCAGAGATGCAGCTGCCCATCTTAATAAAACTGGATCACTTATTATGGAGGTTGGGGTTACCTCGGAGAAATTGTCAAAGCAACTAAAGGAAGTGCCGTTCTTATGGCTAGCTTTTGATTCAGGAGGCGAGGGTATATTTGTCTTAAGAGCGGACGAATTACGTGCGTATAGTAATAGTTTGGATTAAAGTTAGTTTTAAAGCCCAAGGTTCGCGTTAGCTGTATTCTGGGACAGGTTCTAGTGTAAAATGCTCTGCTTTTTGTTTGTAGTCCATCCAACCTCGCTTTTCGCCACTTGAGTTCTCACATGTCAGGCAATACTTTTGGTAAGTTATTCACGGTAACCAGCTTTGGCGAAAGCCATGGGCCTGCGCTTGGCTGCGTAATTGACGGTTGTCCTCCTGGGTTATCGTTATCAGAAGAAGATATGCAGCGAGACCTCGATCGGCGTAAGCCAGGAAAATCACGTTTTACGACCCAAAGACGGGAAAATGATGCTGTAAAAATACTTTCTGGAGTTTTTGAAGGAAAAACTACAGGCACTCCAATAGGATTGCTGATAGAGAACATTGATCAGCGCTCTAAAGATTACAGCAAAATACAGGACAAATTTCGGCCTGCTCACGCGGATTATAGCTACTGGAAAAAATATGGGATTCGAGACTATCGCGGAGGCGGTCGTGCGTCTGCCCGTGAGACCGCTATGCGTGTTGCAGCAGGCGCGGTTGCCAAGAAATTCTTAAAAGAGGCTTGTGGGACACAAATTATCGGTTATCTCAGCCAATTAGGGCCTATCTGTATCGAGACTGTAGACTTCGCAGTGATTGAAGAAAACCCTTTCTTTTGCCCTGATCCCTCGAAAATTACTGAGATGGAAAGTTATATAACAATGCTTTCGAAGGAAGGTAACTCCGTCGGGGCTCGGATCAATATCGAAGCATCAAAGGTTCCAGCAGGGCTTGGTGAACCTATTTTTGACAGACTTGACGCGGATATTGCAAAGGCATTAATGAGCATAAATGCTGTGAAGGGGGTTGAAATCGGCGCTGGATTTTCCTCTGTTAGCCAAAAAGGCACAGAGCACAGAGATGAAATTACCCCAGAGGGGTTCCTGAGCAATAATGCTGGAGGGATATTGGGCGGTATCTCTAGTGGCCAAGATATCGTTGCCAGCATAGCCCTGAAGCCTACTTCCAGCATCCGAATACCTGGTAAATCGATAAATATTGAAGGTGAAGCGGATGAGGTGGCTACGACTGGGCGGCATGATCCCTGCGTAGGAATTAGGGCGACACCCATAGCAGAAGCTATGGTAGCCCTAGTTCTCATGGATCATTTCCTCCGAGACCGGGGTCAGACGGGCTATCAGCGAAAGCCATCTAGCATGCCGGGATAGTATTCATATGAGTAATAATTTAATAATAAAAACAATCAGATAAACAAACTTTATAATAATTTAGATTAATATGGTAGTGACAATGACGGGAAAAACCTTGTACGACAAGATCTGGGATGCTCACCTAGTCAAGCAACGGGATGATGGCACTGCCCTGATTTACATTGATAAACATCTGATCCACGAGGTGACTTCGCCGCAGGCTTTCGAAGGGTTGCGCATGTCGGGCCGTAAGCCTTGGAGAACTGGTGCCAACTTAGCTACGCCCGACCACAATGTGCCAACTACTAAAGATGAAAGGAGTAAAGGATTCGCGGGAATTAAAGACCCGGTGTCAAAACTTCAAGTTAAAACATTAAATGAAAATTGTAAAGAATTCAATATCTTAGAAATTGAAATGAATGATCAACGTCAGGGAATAGTGCATGTAATTGGCCCTGAGCAAGGAGCAACCTTACCCGGGATGACGATTGTTTGCGGTGATTCTCATACCTCAACACATGGTGCTCTTGGAACCTTGGCTCACGGTATTGGAACATCTGAGGTTGAACATGTGCTCGCCACGCAATGTTTAATCCAACGGAAAATGAAAAATATGCTGGTGCGTGTTAACGGCCAGCTAAAGACAGGCGTGACAGCAAAAGACGTCGTCTTAGCGATTATAGGAAAGATAGGTACTGCGGGCGGTACGGGTTATACAATTGAATACGGTGGAGAAGTCATACGTTCCTTGTCAATTGAAGGCAGAATGACGATATGTAATATGTCAATAGAGGCGGGCGCCAGAGCTGGTCTAGTTGGTGTAGACGATACCACTTTAGGTTACATAAAAGGACGTCCATTTGCCCCAAGCGGCGAAGATTGGGACCAGGCTGCGAATGCGTGGCGGGAGCTGGTAAGCGATCATGACGCAATGTTTGATCGTATCGTAGAGCTAGAGGGGGCCGATATTGAGCCGCAAGTTACATGGGGGACATCCCCGGAGATGGTAGTTCCCATTACTGGGCACATACCGGACCCGATTAAAGAGCTAGACGAGATAAAACGCAGCAATATCAAGCAGGCACTGGATTATATGGGGCTAACCGGTGGCATGAGGATTCAAGAGATAAAACTAGATTGTGTATTTATAGGCTCCTGCACTAATTCTCGCATTGAAGACCTTAGGGAAGCTGCCTTGATAGTAAAGGGCCAAAAAGTAGCGTCTAACGTGGAGCAAGCGATGGTGGTGCCGGGTTCCGGGCTCGTCAAAAGGCAAGCAGAAGCCGAAGGACTAGATAAAATATTCGAGGATGCTGGGATGGAATGGCGTGAGCCTGGCTGTTCTATGTGTTTGGCCATGAATGCAGACCAATTAGGAGAGGGTAAGCACTGTGCTTCAACTTCTAATCGCAATTTCGAAGGGAGGCAGGGGTTTGGGGGCCGTACTCATTTAGTGAGCCCCGCGATGGCTGCCGCCGCAGCTATACATGGCTATTTTGTAGATGTTAGAAACTTAATTTAGCTCTAAAATAATTCATAAATACTAATAAAATTAGTTAGATACAGTGAGAATATGAGACAATTTAGTATAGAGAAAGGAATAGTTCTGCCATTAAACCGAGCTAATGTCGATACTGACTTTATAATTCCAAAACAATTCCTTAAATCCATTAGACGCAGTGGATTCGGAGTGAATCTGTTTGATGAGCACCGTTATCTGGATAGGGGCGAGCCAGACGCTGATAATAGCCAGCGTTCGCTTAACCCAGATTTCGTACTTAACCAATCACGTTACCAGGGTGCCACCATCCTATTGGCCCGAGACAACTTTGGATGTGGTTCAAGCCGCGAACATGCCCCTTGGGCCCTTGAAGACTATGGTTTTCGTATATTGCTGGCTCCTAGTTTTGCCGATATTTTCTCCAATAATTGCTTCAAGAATGGATTACTACCTATTGTTCTCGATCGTGAAGTGATTAACGAGTTGTTCCGGGTTGTAGAGGCAACCGTTGGATATGAGCTAGAAGTGGATCTTTCTGAGCAGTCTATTAAAAAACCAGATGGCTCCCTGATAGCATTTGAAGTCGATGAGTTTCAAAAACGCTGTTTATTAGATGGATTGGATGAGATAGGGCTAACCTTGGAAGACGCTGAAGTTATCAATGTGTTTGAAGCCAATAGGAGGAAACAAGCACCTTGGATTTTTAACTAACTCTCATAAATCAGAGATTTATTGTATTAAAGATCTAGTTGCTTGATGGAGAAATTATTATGAGTAGTTACAACGTTGCCGTGGTAGGGGCAACAGGAGTAGTGGGGGAATCCATGCTTAATATTCTCGAGCAGCGCGATTTTCCCGTGAATGAACTTTATCCCTTAGCCAGCGAAAGGTCCGCCGGCAAGAAGATCATGTTCAAGAATAAACCTATCAAGGTGCAAAATCTTAGCGAATTCGATTTTAGCCAGGCACATATTGGATTGTTCTCAGCGGGAGGAAGTGTTTCTGCTGAATATGCGCCGAAAGCGGGAGAAAAGGGCTGTATTGTGATAGATAACACGTCACATTTCCGCTACGAAGATGACATTCCACTGGTAGTGCCGGAAGTAAATTCCCCTTCCATTGCTCAATTCCGTAATCGTAATATTATCGCCAACCCCAATTGTTCTACCATTCAGATGCTTGTCGCGCTCAAGCCTATATATGACGCGGTTGGCATAAAACGTATAAACGTTTCCACATATCAGGCTGTATCTGGTACTGGAAAAGCCGCTGTAGCAGAATTAGCAAGACAAACTAGTGAACTTTTGAATGGGAAGGGAACTAAGAGCGAGGTTTATCCGCGGCAAATAGCGTTTAATGCCTTGCCTCACATAGATGAGTTCATGGATAACGGGTATACGAAGGAAGAGATGAAGATGAGCTGGGAAACCTGCAAAATATTTGATGATGAAAAAATTAAGGTCAGTGCCACTTGTGTTCGCATTCCTGTTTTCTTCGGACATTCAGAGGCTGTGCAGGTCGAAACTCGTCAGCCAATTAGTGATGGGCAGGTACGAGAATTATTATCCAACGCAGCCGGGGTGACAGTCGTCGATGAGCGAAAAGATGGAGGCTACCCGACAGCTGTTCATGAATCTGCGGGCGAGGATTCAGTTTTTGTAGGCCGAATACGGAAAGACATTTCAATGCCCAATAGTATTAATCTTTGGGTAGTTGCAGATAATGTTCGTAAGGGAGCTGCTTTGAACTCCGTTCAGATAGCGGAGGAGTTGATAAAGAACTACTTATAATTAATGCTGTAAGACCCTATTTTAAATAATACTAATAAAAACAATAGCCTACGAGATATAATTGAAAGACCTGTATCAGAGAGGCGAAGTGCTCGGTTCTTCGGGAAATCTGCAGTCCCGCTACCAGAGAAAAGTCGAATATGTTAAGAAAATCGGTCGTAGTTTTGAGCATAATACTGTGGGGTTTAACCGCACAGATAGACCCGGCTGCAGCAGAGCAACCAGCGGCTTCTGAATCTCAGGCTTCTGCAGCATCTATCGAGATATCTGTTGCTGATACTCTTTCAGG
>Ga0209034_10000942_pt1 | contig 14447 bp, 13 predicted proteins | sample MarorgKNORR_S2LV_2_FD_188219 | JGI IMG/M metagenome (GOLD analysis project Ga0209034, IMG submission 188219) | Marine microbial communities from the Southern Atlantic Ocean, analyzing organic carbon cycling - 250m_A/KNORR_S2/LV (SPAdes) (version 2) | ecosystem: Environmental > Aquatic > Marine...
GGTCAAGTCGAGGCAAATCGATCGCTTATTGCGATTTCGCATCGAATAGTTTCCAGAATAAAACCGCTCCTCATCATCACGAGTCCAAGGTCCCTGATGGCGCGTCATTTCCCCTTGCGGTGGTTCGACCTTGATCACATCGGCCCCCATGTCCGCTAGGAGCATGGCGGCAAAAGGTCCGGCAAGCGCGTGCGTGACATCGAGAATCCGAAGTCCTTGAAGCGGCCCGGTGGGGCCAGACGCCATTGGAGCAGCGGTCAGATGGGCGTCAAGATGATCTGTCATGACTTCATATTGCCGCGTCACGCACCTCCACGCGGCCCAGAGTCATACCTAGGGCATCTGTCGTCTCGTTTGGTGAGGTCGTTAGGGGGAGGCCTACTTCAATCAAACAAATGTAAATATGGCATGCGATGCTGGTAGCGCTCTCGAAGTAGGAGTGATTGTGCGATTCTCAGTTCTTACCCTGGGGGATAACTACCCCGCCCTTCGATCTCACCGGCAGTTCTACGGTGAAGTGATCGACGAAGCCATCGTGGCCGAGGCCCTCGGATATTGGGGGTTTTGGGTAGGCGAACATCACTTCGATGCAAGCCAGCGGGTCTTTCCTTCACCACAGATGATGCTGGCAGCAATTGCCCAGCGCACCGAACGGATCCGTTTGGGGACCGGAGTGAGCATTCTGCCGGTAAATGATCCGATTCGTTTAGCTGAAGACCTCGCGAGCCTTGATTTGTTGAGTCAGGGACGCGTTGACGTTGGAGTAGGACGTGGGTATCAGCCGCACGAGTTTGCTGGGTTCAATGTTGACATCAACACTACGAAGGATCGTTTTTGGGAGGCCCTAGAGGTTATCCGCGGCGTGTGGACCGAAGAGCAGTTCAGCTACAACGGAGACTTCTACCAATGCAGGGACATTGATCTCCTACCCCGACCAATTCAACAGCCTCATCCGCCCATTTGGATTGCCGCGGCATCTCCGGGTTCGGCACAAGAAGCGGCCAGTCGCGGGTACGCGTTCAGTGGGGCACCATTCGCTTCCGCCCGGTCTCCCGAAGATATCCGTTCCCAGCTTGAGGAGTATGACCAGGTTTTTAGGGACGCCGGTCATGGCGAACCACCGAAGGATCTTCCCCATGTTGTTTGGTGTCACGTCGCAGATACGACAGCGCAGGCTTTAGCTAACGCCGAGAGGGGGATGAAACTTAAACTCGACAGCGCGACAAAGGTGTGGACTCCTCCCGGTACTAAGGGATATGACGCCATGGCTAAGATCGGAAAGTTTTTGGCGACAGCCACTATCGATCAATTAGACGAATTATCGATTTTTGGTGACCCAGATCGTTGTCGAGAACGCGTGGAGGTCTACAAGTCAGCCGGAGTGAGACACCTGATGCTGTACTTCGACTGGGGCGGTCTTTCGCACGATGAAACCGTTCACGCTCTGGAACTGTTCGCTGATGGTGTGATGCCGCATTTCAGTGACGAACTGGCTTAGACCCCGTCAAGTCGGAAGGACCTGCTGCAGTTGATACGTGTAGGAGGCCTAGGGCGCACCCTCGTCAGGCGAGGCTGAGGCAACAAGTGCAATGATGGAGCGATGGCCGATCGGTTTCACGTCAGTCTGACGTTCGACGTTGACACAGTGTCCCTTTGGATGAGCCGACAGGACCGCACGGCGTTCAGCCGCGGTGAGTTCGGCGTCGTGGGCGCCCGCAGGATTCTGAAACTTCTCGCGTCGCGATCGATCCATGCGACCTTCTTTGTCCCGGGCTTGACCGCGTCGACCTACCCGGATCTTCTAAAGGAAATTGTTGACGGAGGCCACGAAATCGGCCATCACGGTAATCACCACGAGAATCCCGCACGGCTGGAACGTGACGACGAACGCCGAGTGCTTGAAGAAGGACTGGCAATCCTGGAGAATTTAACTGGTAGACGACCGTCGGGATGGCGTTCCCCAGGCGGATACGTGACAAGTAATACTTTCGAGTTTCTCGTTGAGGCCGGGTTCTCCTATGACTCTTCACTCATGGGTCACGATGTGCGACCGTACTGGTGCAGGTTGAATGACCGATGGGTAAAGGGCGAGGGTGTCGAGTGGGGCGAGGAAGTCGACCTGGTCGAGTTTCCGTGGGCATGGCACCTCGACGACTTCCCCTGGTTCGAGTACATCCCACCACAGGGCGGCAACCTCACGCCACCGTCTGCGGTGCTAGAGACATGGCTTGGCGACCTTGACTGGGCTCTGACTCATGAGCCGGGCGGTGTACTGACTTACACCATGCACCCTCAAGTCATCGGTCGCGGTAACCGAATGCTGATGCTTGAACAACTTCTCGAAGAGGTTGACGGGCGTGGCGTGGGGTTCACAACCCTCGAAGACGCAGCCACCAACTGGCGCGCTGCCAATCCGTTTACCTGATTCACCGACAGGACTACCGCCTTCCCTTCGCTGAGATTTTTGGTTAGACAACTTCTCTCAAGACAAATCATTAAAGTTTCTTCAGTGGAGCCTCTGTTCGTTCTAACAATTGGCCAGACCCCAAGAAACGACATCGAAAAGGAGCTCCGCCAAGTTCTAGGCGCGCGACCAATCGAAATGCATGGTGCACTCGACGGTCTATCAACCGAAGACATCAACCAGTTCAGTCCTGAGAGCGCCGCGGACACCTTTCACACACATCTCGCCAACGGTGCCGACGTCATCATCTCCAAAAAGGCCGTCACAGCGCGCCTCGAAAAGATATTGGCCACCACGGGCAGCCGCCCTGTGTTAGTCGCCTGCACTGGCAAATTTTCAGGTCTCGCCAAATCCCACAACGTGCTTTTTCCTTCAACAATTCTTGAAGGAGTGGTCAACGCTGTCGCGCCCGCGAATTGCACTCTGGGGGTCTTAGTACCGTTGGTGCACCAGATTGAACCTCTCTCTCAACAATGGCGTCGACCAGACCGAGAAGTCGTTGTTGCAGCGGTAAAACCCGGTGAAGACGCCTCCCAGGCAGCCGCGGCATTGGCCCGCGCCGGGGTAGACCTTGTTGTCTTGGACTGCTTTGGGTATGAGACGGCACTGCTGAGTCAAGTTCGCAAAACAACAGGAGTACCTGTGCTTTCAGCGGTCAGATGCACAGCCCACGTCGCCTCAGAGCTACTCGGATGAGTCGCAACTTAGACGCGATGGATGTTGACGACCTTGCTGTCGGGGCCTGGATCATCGGCACCGGCGGCGGAGGAAGCCCCTATCTCAACCACCTCAACATGCAACAAATCGCCGCGACAGGGAGACAGTTCGAACTAGTCGATCCCGAAGAACTCGATGACGAGGCCCAGGTAGCGGTGGTGTCCACAATGGGTGCACCCCTGGTGATGCAAGAACGCCTCCAAGATGCGCGAGACGTCGCACGGGTGGTAGAGCTGATGGGCGAGTATCTAGGTGCACCGTTCGACGCGGTGATGGCAACCGAAATCGGCGGTTCGAACGCCTTCCAGCCGTTGATGGCGGCGGCACACCTCGGCCTACCAATTGTTGACGCAGATGCGATGGGGCGAGCCTACCCAGAAGCACAAATGACAAGCTTCGCCATCGGAGGTCTTCAACCGTGGCCCTTGGCGCTTGTCGACCCGCGTGGAGTAGAGGCAATCATTACGAATGTCCCAACGTGGAAATGGATGGAACGAGCCAGCCGAGCACTCACTATCGAACTGGGTTCAATGGCCGCGACGTGTAAGGCACCGAGAAGTGGGGCGGAGGTGAAACGCTGGGGCGTGTCAAATTCGATGAGCTTCGCGATCAAACTTGGGGCCAGAGTCCGAGAGGCGCGTGCTGCCCACGAAGATCCGGTGGCAGCTATCTGCGACGCGACAGAAGGGCGGGTGCTCTTTACCGGAAAGATCGTGGATGTCGATCGACGCACAACCGGTGGCTTTCTCCGCGGCACAGCGAAACTCAGTGGATTGGATGATTACGCCGGACACAACGTCGAACTCGACTTTCAGAATGAATGGCTCGTAGCGCGCTTGGCAGATGAGGCCATCGCTACCGTTCCTCACCTGATTTGTTTGCTTGACGCGACGTCAGGTGAAGCGATTGGGACCGAGACGGCGCGTTACGGGCAGCGAGTTGCCCTCATTGGGATTAGCGCACCTCCGCTGTTTTCGAGTCCGGCAGGGCTTGAATACGTGAGCCCTCGCGCGATGGGGTATGACCTTGAACCTGTAGACCCATGCCCATGAGACGTATAGGGATTGATGTTGGCGGAACCAACACCGACGGCGTGTTGCTCGAAGGCGAGCGAGTAGTAGAAACCATCAAAACTCCCACGACGGACGATGTGCTCGGCGGCATCCGCACAGTTCTCGACGGGATCCCCCACCACGACATCGGGGCCGTAGTCATTGGTACAACTCAGTTCACCAACGCGGTTGTGCAACGGAGCGGCCTCAACCAGGTGGGCTTTCTGCGTATCGGCTTACCAGCTGGCCGTTCACTACCACCGCTCGTCGGTTGGCCTTCCGATCTGGCAGAAGTAGTTCGAGGTGAGACATTGATGGTGCGAGGCGGCATCGAATACGACGGACGTCCCTTCGAACAACTAGATGAGCAAGCCGTCATCGAAGCAGCCAACCGTTTCGCCGACCATGGTGACAACGCAATAGTGGTTGCTGGCGGCTTCTCGCCGGTTGACACCCGTCAAGAAGATCGAGCAGCGGAAATCATTATCGAACACCACCCAGAAGCTCAGGTAACCGTTTCTCATCGACTGGGACAACTCGGACTGTTAGAAAGAGAAAACGCAGCGGGTTTGAACGCATGTTTATTAAAACTTGCCCAGTCAGTGATCTCAGCTTTCGCATCCGCGATCGACCAACTTGGTTTCGGGTCCCACACCCGCTTATTCCTGACACAAAACAACGGAACACTTCTCCAAGTAGAAGAAGCAGTTAAATACCCGGTTCTTACCTTCGCATCTGGCCCGACTAACTCGATGAGAGGTGCCGCAGCCCTGGGAGGTGTAAGCGACGGACTTGTTGTCGATGTCGGGGGAACGACAGCAGATTTTGGGGCCCTGGTATCGGGGTACCCCCGACAGGCCAACGCTGCAGTCGAAGTCGGGGGAGTGCGCACCCTTTTCCAACTCCCTGACGTCCTATCAATCGGACTTGGCGGCGGAAGCCGAATTCACTCAAACCCGCTGAGACTAGGTCCCGATAGCGTCGGACAGCGACTGCCCAACGAGGCGCTTTCGTTTGGCGGCTCTGTCCCAACTCTCACCGACGCAGCTATAGCAACGGGGCTTTTACACATTGAGGGAACGTCGACTCCCGATCTGTCAAATCCCGGAGAAGTGCTCGAGTGTGCAGCGACCATGATTGGTGAGGGTGCTGACCGAATGAAACTTTCCGCCCAAAAAGTTCCTCTCATCGCAGTCGGTGGCGGAGCGTTCGCAGTACCAGAAACCATGTCGGGGATAAGCGAAGTCATACGTCCTGACTACGCGGACACGGCGAATGCAATCGGAGCCGCTCTTGCAGAGGTAAGCGGCACGGTCGATCGAGTTTTTCGAGACATCGGGCATGATGCCGCGGTCGCGGAAGCTATTCACATAGCAACTGAGGATGCGGTGACTTCAGGAGCTGACCCGGAATTGGTTGAGGTCATCGAGGTGGAGGACTTGCCACTTGCTTATCTACCCGGCGACGCTCGCCGCGTTCGGGCTCGAGTAGTCGGCCCCCTCAAATAGGGCTCACCCCAGCTTGTCAACCGTCAAGACCAAGTCCTGGGCCACTCGGGTATTCACGCATATTACGAAGCATGTGGGCAGGCCCGTGCGGTCCGTTGATGGCTGCGTGCTCCCCCCAAATCTGCTCTTTCATCCAACCAAAGATCTCGCGCCGTTCGGCCAGATGGGCCAAACTCTGAGCCCGTTGGATTGCCTTCTCAGTCACCGTCGACTCATCGGCAAGTTCTTGCACGATTCCCACGTCGAATGCGTCTTTAGCGGTCCACCTTTTGGCAAATTGAACAGTTTGGTAAAACGCGTTTTGGGGCATCTTGTGAAGAAAGATCGCGAGCTCGGGAGCAGGCATGGCAATGCCGATCTCGATTTCGTTCGCACACATCAACCCTCGGTCAACCCTCATAACGCGCTGGTCATGACTGAGTGCCCACATGAAACCGGCGCCGAACGCGTGGCCATTGATTGCGCCGACTGTAGGCATTGGAAAGGTAATCAGTCGCGCTGCCAAAGCCATGAATTCTTCGGCGAACGGCTCAACGTCACCACCGTGGTGAGTCTCGTTGCCCGTGAACCATTCCACGTCGAGGCCATTAGAAAAAAACTTTGGATCTGAAGAAGCGGTTACTAGGGCGTGAGGCCCATCGTTGGACTCGACGTCGTCCAATGCGTCACCGAGATCGCGCACCAGGCTGGTGGTCCAGCGGTTTTCGCCGTTAGATAGGGTAATCACGCTCACGTCAGCGTGGCGTTGGAGAGTGATGAGGTCGCTCACCCTGTCTAACGTAGACCGACAACAATGCGCGCCGCATCTGTACAAGTGGTTGTGCCAGTCGCTGACCTGAAGTTCACGTGGGCGCGGCAGCAATTTGTTAGTTGGCGGACCAAGATGTGACGTCGGAACAGGACCAAGAACGCGGCAAAAGTGAAATTGGGTCAGTCTTCGCGTGCGACCAAGTGCCCCGGGCCCGCTTCGACTAGTTGAACCAGCTCAGGTCCCTGTCCACGCGGCCATACTGGGCTAGGGATTTCATCGGTGAGAAGCGGACGAGACCTTCGTTGATGGGGGTCGGCAATGGGCACTGCGTCGAGTAGCCGACGGGTGTAAGAATGCGTCGGATTTTCAAATATTGCCCGCCGAGGGCCGATCTCGACGACCTGCCCGAGGTACATCACGGCTACACGATGGGCGATTCGCTCCACTACTGCTAGATCGTGGCTAATGAAAAGGTACGACAATCCCAGTTCCTGCTGAAGGTTCAACATCAGGTTCATAACTTGAGCCTGGACCGAAACGTCCAGTGCGGAGACGGCCTCATCGGCGATAACTAGTTCAGGATTCAGGGCGAGAGCTCGGGCGATACAGACTCGCTGACGCTGCCCGCCCGAGAATTGGTGAGGGAAATTTCGAAGCATTGAACGATCGAGACCAACGAGTTCAAAAAGCGTGCCAGCGCGCTCTTCGGCTTCTTCGCCGGTGGCGATGCTATGGACTCTGAGTGGTTCAGCGACTGCGGTCCCAACCCGGACTCGCGGGTCGAGGCTAGCGAATGGGTCCTGAAAGACGATCTGCATGGTTTTGCGATGTGGCCGAAGTTCGCGTGGTCCGAGATGGGTGATGTCGAGGCCGTTGAGAACGACGCTTCCTTCGTCGGGATCGTGGAGCCGGATTATGAGATTCGCAAGCGTTGATTTACCGCATCCACTTTCCCCAACTACGGCCAACGTCTCGCCGTGGTCTATGTCGAGCGAGACCTTAGTCACGGCGTGCACTTGCGCGTGTCGGTCGGCGGGGAATCTTTTGGACACATTTTCTACTCGAACCAACGGTTGGGTGGAGGTCACTGAAGGGTCCCTGCTAGCTGGAATGCTTCGGGGTCATCCCTGCCCGCCATACTGCCCAATCTCGGTACGGCACTCAGAAGGCCCTGTGTGTACGGCTCTTTTGCAGAATGGAAGATCTGGTCGACGGGTCCTTGTTCGACGACCTTGGACTGGTTCATCACGACTACGCGATCGGCGACCTCAGCGATCACGCCCATGTCGTGGGTGATGAGCATTACAGCGGTACCGGTTTCAACTTGAAGCTGTTTTATGAGGCCGAGGATTTGAGCTTGGATAGTCACGTCGAGGGCAGTGGTGGGCTCGTCAGCGATCAGCAGCCGTGGGCCGCAACATAGAGCGATGGCGATCATCACCCGCTGTCGCATGCCGCCTGACATCTCGTGCGGGTATTGACCAATGCGCTTATCGGCTTCAGGGATTCGTACCAGGTCGAACATCTCGCGGGCACGAGACATGGCTTCCTTACGGCTCAACCCTTCGTGTATGCGCAACGCTTCGGCGATCTGCTCCCCTACTGGGTACACCGGGTTCAAGCTCGTGAGTGGCTCTTGGAAGACCATCGCTATCTGGTTGCCGCGGATACTGCGCATGGTGGCTTCATCCTGGGTCAACAGATCGAGGGTTGACCCATCCGGCATCGTGAAGTCGACTTCACCACGGCTGATCTTGGCCCGAGTACCCATCTCAATTAGGCGCATGATCGACAGTGCGGTTACTGACTTTCCTGATCCTGATTCGCCCACGACTCCTACAGTCTCGCCGGGCTCAATGGTGAAGCTCACTGAGTCCACCGCGGTGAGGTCATCGAAGGTGACGGTTAGGTCTTTTAGCGCGAGGAGAGCCATTAGCGCCCCCTGAGTTTTGGGTTGAAGGCGTCTTGGAGGCCATCACCGATCAAGGCGATACTGAGCCCGGTGATGACGATGGCGATACCTGGGAAGGCGACCGTCCACCAGGCAGTAAGGGTGTAGTTCCTGTTCTTGCCCATTATCGAACCCCAACTCACCGTGTTGATGTCCACCATGCCCAGGAAGGCCAGACCAGCATGGAAGAGAACCGCGATAACAACGAGAAGAGTTGCAGCTACCAAAAGGGGAGGCATGGCGTTGGGGAGGATCGTGCGGGTCATAATTCGCCGGTCGCTGGATCCGATAGCGCGGGAAGCCTTCACGAACTCCATTTCGCGCAACCGCAAGAACTCAGCGCGCGTAAGGCGAGCCGGTAACGCCCACAATGTGAGGCCGATAGCGAGGGTTTCCTTCCATGTCCCTGGCCCCATCAAATAGATGAGAACCAAAGAGAAGAGCAGGGATGGCATCGCTTGAAAGATTTCAGTGAAGCGCATCAGTAAAGCGTCGATCCAACCGCCGAAGTAACCCGCCAGGCTCCCCACGACTAAACCCAGACCCATGGCCATTGTTCCAGCGACCGCGGCGACGAAGAGTGTCGTCCGACCGCCAGTAATGACGCCCGCGAGGATGTCCCGCCCGAGATAGTCAGTTCCCAATAATGGGCCCGCGTCATCACCTGGACCCAGGAATGGTCCAGCTGCCATTTTGTGGGCCTCTTGGCCGTAGATGCCGGGCCCGAAAATAGTGACGAGTACGATGAAGGTGAATACAACTAATCCTGCGACCGCTGCCTTGTTCCTGAGAAACATACGAAACGCGCCACGACCCCCAGTTTCCGTAGATGAGTCGATGGCGATTCCGAGGTCGGTCATCGGGACCCTCCGACACGTATTCGAGGGTCAATGAGCCGGTAGACAAGGTCTGTAAGCAGGTTGGCAATAATTACCATGGCCGCCGAGAAAATCACGATGCCGACAACCATGGGGCTGTCACGCCGGAAAATCGAGGTGATCATGAGTCGACCGATCCCCGGCCAGGCGAACACAAATTCGACAAGCAACGCGCCCGAAAGAAGGTTTCCTATTTGTAAGCCGGCGGCAGTAACTACCGGGATGATCCCGTTGCGCAGGGCGTGCTTGTACACCACGACACGCTCATGAGCTCCCTTTGCCCGGGCGGTCCGGATGTAGTCGGATTCCAGTACCTCAAGCATGGACGCCCGAGCTAGCCGGGAGTAGATAGCTAGATAGATGATGCCGAGGCTGATTGCCGGTAGGACGAGATGCTGGAGCGTGTCAATGGTTTCACCGAACCAGCCACCTTCGTAACGAACATCCTCTATGCCCCCGACTGGCAGAATGCCCCACTTTGCAGCGAACACGACAATGAACATGAGCGCCAACCAAAACACTGGTGTCGCGAAACCGACGAGACTCAACACCGTTACACCATGAGAAGCAGGACTTTCCGGCCGTCGAGCGGTAAACACTCCTAAAGCCACGCCGATGGTCACAGAAAAAAGAAGCGCAGCGCCAGCCAGCAACACTGTCGCGACGAGCCGGTCCAAGATAAGGCCGAGGACTGGCTCGCTGAAGTACGTGGACTGGCCTAGATCGAACTGGGCCACGTTCCCGATATAGGTTCCAAGTTGGACGAGCATCGGCCGATCCAGACCATAGTCAGCCCTTATTTCGGCCAAGAATTCGGCGTCACCGACCCCTTGTTCCCCGGCGAGGTACAGCGCAGCGTCGCCCGGAGCGAGCTGAATCAGGAGAAAGACCACAATCACCACTGCCAGTAGCAGTCCAATCGCTTGTCCTAATCTGATCCCGATGCTCCGGGCGAGGGCTGTCACACTCGTCTTTCTTTGGTTTGTTTACCGATTATTGGATCGGTTTCTACTTGTCAAGCCAAACGTTTTCGAAGCCGGAAAGTGGCCCCCACGCCCCGTCTGGCATGTCCCTGACGTATAGCTGGTTGGCTCCGAAGATCGGCAATGCGTTGATGCCGTAGAACGGCAACTCGATCGCTGTGATCACCTGGAACTCATCGTAGAGTGCTTTCCGTTTTGCGACATCTGGCTCTGCCGCTGCTGCGTACAGCAACTCGTCGACCTTCTCATTGCAATAGGCCGAGTTGTTGACGAACACTCCAGGTCTGATGTTGGCGCACACATAAGCCCGCTGGACGCCAATGACCGGATCACCCCAGTTGAAGTAAGCGTTCATGGTCATATGCCAGGCATCAGGTCCCCCGAAGAAAATTCCAGCCCACGACGGCAGATCGGCGGCTTGGACAACCTCCACATTGACGCCGACTTCAGCAAGGGCCAAAGAGATGTACTCAGCAACGTTGCGCTGCTGCTCGTTCGGACCCGGAATGTAGTTGATTCTCAAATCCAGACCATCGGCGTAGCCGGCCTCGGCCAGCAACGAACGCGCCTTGTCCAGGTCAACGTCGTAACGTTCCACGTCTTCGTTATAGAACGGGCTCGACGGATGGATACCACCCAGCAGTTCCATGGTTTGGCCCTGGTGCAAGGTGTTGATCACGTAATCGCGGTCAATGGTGTAGGCGATGGCCTGTCGCACCCGAAGGTCACTCATAATGCTGTTGGCCATGTTGAACTGCAAGTGGTTCAACGAGCCGACGCCTCCCAGAAGGTCGGGAATAGCAACCAGATCGGGGTTTTTGCTGACCTTTTCAGCGTTGATAACGCTCGCGTAGCCACCTGAATCATATTCTCCACTTTCCAGGCCCAGCATCGTCGCGTCTTCATCGGGGACGATCACATAGATGAGCTTGTCGAGGTAGGGACGATCCGGGATAAAGAAGTGTTCATAACGCTCCAACACGATCTTTTGTGTGTTTTCGTACTCGGTTAGGCGGAATGGACCTGAGCCAATCGCGCCCGCCCCGTTGTTCGGATGACCCTTCATCTCATTGATGGGGGTGCCGTCATCCATGATGTGTTTCGGCATGATCGGCATCATCACATCCGACGTAGCGATCCACAGCGCAGGGTGTGGGTTGGCAAGATGCAGCACCACTGTGTGCTTATCAGGCGTCTCGATTGACTCGAGCGGACCCCACATCCCGGTGAATGGATGATTTGCCTGGATCACTTCGATCGAGAACTTCACATCGGCTGATGTGATCGAGTAACCATCATGGAAGGTTGCGTCCTTTACCAGGTGGAAGGTGATGGTCAAGCTGTCGTCGGAAACCTCCCACGATTCAGCCAGGTATGGCTGGGGTTCCCAGTTGCTATCCAGATGCGTTAGCGATGCGAAGATCTTCGAACTGGGCTGTGCAATCCCGATGCCGGAATTGACACCGTGGTTGACGTTCGCCCCCACCTGAGTAGTGGCGATGACCATCGTCCCACCGTGCTTGGGTTGTGGTGGAGGAGGCGTCGTCTCTTCGGTGGCTTCTTCGGCTGCGTCTTCTTCAGCTGCCTCTTCTTCGGTAGCGTCTTCTTCAGCTGCCGGCTCATCATCGCTTGCGGCCGACGCCGAAGCAGTGCTTGACCCGCTATCGGTACTGTCGGAGTCACTGCTACCACATGCCGCTGCGAACAGCGACAGGACTGCGAGTAGCGAGAGTACCTTGATCCATCGCTTTAACATTTTGTTTTCCCCTCGAACCCTCGGTGTTGAGGGTGTATCGAGGGAAGACTAGCGCTTCAAATGAGGGTTCAGATCAAAACGTGGTGTTCCATCCACCAGAGGCCTCAATGGAACTGCATTCGGGGATAATGTCCTGGCCGACGCGGCCGATTTGTTCGTGGATCTCTTCAACTTCACCCGATGGACAATCCATCTTCGCGACCACCAAGGAATAGCCTGCTTGCGCAAATCTCTGGAGGTCCTCTAAGACCTGTTCTGGGGTACCGGTACAGATCTTCCTCGGAGTTTGATGGGCGAGGGCATCATTAGGGTCAGTGATCCTGAGCGTTGTCGCGGCCATCATTATGAAATCGGAGGAGGATTTCCCTGCCAGCTCCAGGTCTTTTTTGATTATCGTCTGCAGGTCGGAATGGCGGTTCGGATCCGCGAACGGGTCGAGGAATACTGGGTAGAAGCCATCGCAATGGGCAGCTGCTCTGTGTGCGCCGAGTGGGGATACTCCACCATAAATAATGGGTGGTCGCGGCTTCTGCAAGGGCTTGGGGTCCATGGAAATGTCATCGAAAGCGTAGTAATCGCCGTCGAACGACACGAAGTCATCTGACCAACTTCGCTTGTAAATTTCGATGCACTCAACTGTTCGTTTCCCGCGCTCGGCAAAGTTCACTCCGAGGGCAGAAAATTCTTCAGCCATCCAGCCAGCGCCTACCCCGAAAAGAAGCCGTCCCCCAGATAGAACATCCACAGTCGCGAATTGGCGGGCGTCGCTCAATGGCGCACGGTAGGGAGCTACAAGCACGCTTGTACCCAGTTTGATGTCGGTTGTACCCGAAGCGACAGCTCCCATTACTACCGCGGCGTCAAGCATTTCATGCCGCGGCGAGTAAGTGCGAGTTCCAGTCTGATTGGCGATATGTGCACTGCGTGTTTCCGAGGGCATACATACGTGGTCAGGGAACCAAATCGAGTGAAAGCCGCTCCGTTCAGCGCTCTGTGCCACCGCCACGGGTTGCATCGTCGCTCCGGGGATACTTCGTGTGTAGTTGTTCACGTCGTCTCGGAAACCCACGCCGTGGGTATTCGCGTACAAGCCAATCTGCATAAGTCCTGCGCTTTCAAATATTGATGCAATTATGGTCGCAATAGTTTTTTCGGGGGTTGGTCTTGAACCGGGCTTCCGCTACATAAAGGAGTTGTTCCTTGTCTGATCTCGAAACTCGACTTCGTCGACTTGAAGATATTGAAGAAATTAAACAACTGAAGGCTAAGTATTGCCGCTTCTGCGATGAAGGGTATGACCCGGACGGCATTGCCGGTTTGTTCACTGAAGATGGTGTATGGGATGGCGGCCGCACCTTCGGAGTAGCTGAGGGTCGCGAGGCGATTCGGAAACATTTCAAAGGTGCCGGAGACAGAATTTCGATAGCGCGGCATCAGGTAATGAATCCAATAATTGAAGTTGACAATGATTCAGCAACAGGCCACTGGTTGTTGTTCCAGCCATGTACCGATGCCGCCAGCGGCCAGGCTCTTTGGCTGGCCGCCACATACAACGATCGATACGACAAGGTGGGCGATCGGTGGCTCATTAGCCACCTCAGCGTCGAAGTGGCATTCTTCTCGCCATTCGAAAAAGGTTGGGCGGAACAGCGATTCCTAGATGGACGAGAGCCGTAGCTTTGGAGTAGCGAGCCGTCGAGTGGCTTCTGTTTAGGTCTAGCTAGTGGCCGACCCCGCATTCAGTGGTGACTTTGACAAGCTGAACACTCCAGCGAACGCGCCAGAGTTGGAATCGGGGAGTTCCTCCCGGGTAAGGGGCACCGCAATTTCACTGACTTTTGGCCCTATTTCTTGCGCCACAGGTGTCAATGCTTCGAGATCGAACCCGTACACGTTGGCCGCTACCCCCGCGAAGAGTTGTCTACATGTTTCCTCGGGGACATCAGCAAAGGTCGACCGCAGAGCCTCTCGCGAATAGGGAGTAGTCCCCTCTTCATGAGGGAAGTCGGCTCCCCACATGATCCGGTCAACCCCAACAGCATCGATATATTTAGCTTCCGGACGCGGCATGAAACTCGCACCGATGTAGCAGTTCCGTGCAAAGTATTCACTCGGTGTAAGTGAAAGCGACCGGATCACCTCCGACGCGAAGAGCGGCATTGTGCGGCTGGCGCTACTTGCCTTGATCGCGGCGACCGTTGGATCCATGCGACCAAGCTCAGGCAGAACCCACTGAATTCCTCGGCCCTGTTCGGTCCACACTGCTTTCAAGTTTGGGAAGCGCTCAAAAACGCCGGACAAGATGAGATGACTCAGCGTTCGTCGCGTCCAATCGCTAAATTCAAACATCATCACTGCTCGTGCTGCGGGGAGATCCGCTCCGACCG
>Ga0209034_10000943_pt1 | contig 14439 bp, 13 predicted proteins | sample MarorgKNORR_S2LV_2_FD_188219 | JGI IMG/M metagenome (GOLD analysis project Ga0209034, IMG submission 188219) | Marine microbial communities from the Southern Atlantic Ocean, analyzing organic carbon cycling - 250m_A/KNORR_S2/LV (SPAdes) (version 2) | ecosystem: Environmental > Aquatic > Marine...
TTCCTTTACGAACAAACCACCCTTGATATCATGAACCAGTCTTTCACGCATCATAGCTTTTTGTTCATTGCTCACCAGATTTTTCGAACGACTCAGTGTTCCATACTGACTGGTAGTCGAATGGTTTGCCATTTGTTTATAGAATCCTTTCTGGCTCATCAGTCGAAATATTTCGGAAGCTTCTCCCGAACCGTAGAGTTCCAACACCATCAGTTCTGCTGAGAAACCCTGTTCCACTCCCAGCTTAAAGCACTCTTCGAACCAGGCCACCAAACCAGGCCAGATGACCTGTTCTGCAAACAGATCTAATTCTGCTTCTTCCCTGAAGGAAGACTCAAACACTCCACCGCGTGTTGCTCCGATGCCCTTAGCAACTGCCATCATCCTCTTCCATGCTTCGCCCGTTGCATCCTGCTGAACTGCAACCTGGGCCATCGCGCCTTTGTTGTGTTCGAACAACGTACGAACATTGTTGCCGGTCATACGTGGAGCAACCATAACAACATCGACGTCATCAGGCGGTTTAATCAGGCCATAACCCACATTATATCCACTGGACCAGACCAAGACATTTCCTGCTTCAAGATTCGGCGCAATCTGCTGGTCCCAAATCACTGGCTGCGATTCATCCGTTGTCAAAATAATAAGATAATCCCCTTGCTTTGCAGCATCTGAAATTGGGATAGGGTCAAAACCATCTTCAACGGCCTGCTCCGCATAGAAGTCCTGACGGTTACCAACTAAAACATGAATACCGCTATCCCGAAGGTTCAATGCCTGTGCCTGCCCTTGATTGCCATAACCTAATAAAGAAACGGTTTTTCCAAGCAATGGATCTAGTGAGGCATCAGCATCCGTATACATTTTCATTTTGGTTTATTTGGGTTATAGGTTAAGGTAATATTGATACTATTTTGCTGTCAATGACTGCAACATCACGAATTAGATAGAACTTATCTTGACCTGTCCCAATTTTACCTTACAATACGAATTACAATATGGTCAATATATTTTTGTCAATCAACATTTCAATATTACGAAGATGAGCACCAAGTTATATTAATTATTTTATCTCTTTATGTCGAAATTATAATAAAATTGATTAGAAACCTTTATTTGCTCTGGAGAAAATATGATTTATCAAGCATTAGCTTTGAAACTTAAGACCGGTGGAATAAAAGAATATATCCGTCATCACGACCAGATACCTTCAAAATGGCCAAAATTGCAATCAGCTTTGAAAGAAAGTGGTATTTTATCGATTAGAACTTTTGAAGCCAATCCCACACTTTTATTCCTTTTCGCAGAGGTGACTGATAATAATGCCTTTGAAAGACTTTGGAATACTGAGGCACATAAAGAATGGGCGGAAGTAATGGAACCACTCATGGAAATGAACGAAGAAAATAAACCAGATGCTAAATTTCTGACACAAATTTTCGAATTCAAGGCCAAATAGAATTATGGAAGATTTCGATGTAATTGTCATTGGTTCAGGTTCAAGCGGTGGTGTTGTTTCTGCTCGGTTGTCCGAAGACCCATCATGCAAAGTACTCCTTTTGGAAGCCGGTCCAGACTTCCCTGACGAACATAATATTCTTCCCCTCTTTGCAGTAAGCGGTGAACATAGTTGGAAAGTAGCAGGGATTCCTGAATTCGACTGGCGATACTGGAATACTGACCGAGCAAAAACAACTGATGGGCATGAGATAAGACTTGCAAGAGGCAAACTAGTAGGCGGGACTTCCATGATAAATGCAACGATAGCTGCAAGGGGAGCCCCTTCTGATTATGACCACTGGTCCGAGTTGGGAAATGTTGGATGGGATTGGGCATCTTTGCTCCCTTATTTTAAAAAAATAGAAAATGACCTTGATTTTGGTGACCAAGCTTCTCATGGATCAGATGGCCCAATAAAAGTACAAAGGTACAAACCAAATACATGGTCTGAAGTTAACCAAGCTTTTTATAATGGTTGTTTAGAATTAGGGTTTCGTGAAGCTCCAAATTTGAACGCACTAGATTCACAACATGATGTCATAGGTCCAATTCCACATAATCGATACAAAGAAGTCCGCCAAGGTACGCTTGTAACATATATTCGCGAGGCTAGAAAAAGATCGAACTTTAATATTCGTGGGAACTCTCTCGTAGATAAAGTTCTGTTAAATGGAACTAAAGTAACTGGAGTTAGATATCTAGATATTAATGGAGGAATTGTTGAAGTCGGATCAAAACTAGTAATTGTTTCTGGGGGTGTATATGGAAGCCCTGCTATACTACAACGTTCTGGAATTGGTCCTGAAGAAAGTTTAAAAGGGATTGGGATCAAGGTTTTATCAAATCTACCCGTAGGCAAAAATCTTATGGACCATCCGGGCTGTGCAGTCATCTTTCATGCTCCAAAATTATCTACTGCTACAGGAAGACTTTTTGCCACTAACGCCCGAGGGCCGAGCAGTGCCAAACTTGAAATGGAGTGGCAGGTCCATCCGTTTCCAATAGGTCAAGAAGAAGAGACCGCTGGATTATGGATCTATTTGCCATGCCAGGATGCCAAAGGTGTAGTCAAAACTACTTCAACCGATCCCAAAGTTTTGCCTTTAGTCGATCATGCATATAACACAACCGATTCAGATTACAAACGTTTTAAAATAGCATGGGAATTTTGTCATGACCTTTTAAGAACTTCTTCATTTATAGAATGCAAGGCTAGATCACTTATGAACGCCAATCAACTAAAAGAAGTTTTGGCAAAAGGGATTAACAGTGCTAACCATCAGGTCGGAACCTGTAAGATGGGATCATCAAAGGATAATACAACTGTCGTAGACAGTCGATTGCAGGTTCATGGTATCTCAGGTTTGATGGTGGCTGATGCATCTATCTTCCCAGAACATATTTTACACAATACTAACTTCACATGCATGGTAATTGGTGAAATCGCGGCCGATATCGTCACCGGTAAATTCTAAAAAATGAATTCTAAAACAACCTCCTTTTGGACAACGATTAAAGTGCAAGGGAAAAAATACTTTTAAAAATCGTTGTAGAATGTATCATGTAAATTGTTATGATTGTTCTAAAAAACACCTTCAGTTCTAATGATGTAGAATAATATGAATATTAGAGTATTAAACATAATAATATTCATGAAGCCAAATAAAAAATTTATCTAAATTTCAGTTTTTTTAAACTTAACAGCAAATTCATAAAATTCAATACAATAAGAAAGGCTAGATCGTGCCCCAAACACTAAGAGGAAAAATAGCAGTGGTTACTGGTGCAGGTCGCGGTGTAGGCAGTGAAATTGCGCAGCGATTAGTTAAATCCGGTGCAAAGGTTGCCTTGGTAGCTCGAAGTGTTGACCAACTAAAGTTAACAGAGGACCTAATTTCAAATACAGGTGGTTTTGTTTATTCAATTCCAGCTGATATTAGCTCAGAGAGCGAAGTTGAATCGATCAAAAAGCATGTTAAGGAACATCTTGGACAAACAGATATTCTTGTTAATGCAGCAGGCGTTTTTGGTCCCTTAAAAATGATTAAAGACAGTGACCCAGAAAACTGGATCCAAACAATTCATATCAATTTGTTGGGCCCTTATTATATGTGCCGAACATTTGTTGGAGATATGATTGAATCAGGATGGGGACGTATCATTAATGTATCATCCGCTGCATCTTTACATATACCTGGTCCCCTGAACAGTGCTTATGCAACAAGTAAAGTTGCTTTGAATCAATTAACTCGCCATCTTGCTGCTGAAATCACAAATACTGGTGTAACAGCCAATGTTATTCATCCTGGAGATGTCAAAACCAACATGTGGAAGACTATCCGTTCAGAAATCAGCAATTTGGGTCCAGAAGCTGACGATTATCGTAACTGGGTGAGTTGGGTGAATGAAACAGGTGGAGATCCTCCTGCAAAGGCTGCAGATCTTATAATAAAACTAGTTGAGGAAGGCGAGAAAATTAACGGCCGATTTCTCTGGATCCAAGATGGGCTGCAAGATCCCATTGAAAGCTGGGGTGAATCTTCAGTAACTCAACCATGGAAGGATTAAAAATAAATTTATAGTGATCCAAACAAAGAGTGAATCTTTATTATAAAAAAATTGGGAGTGCAGTTTGCACTCCCAATTAACTAATAAAGATTACTTTGAAGCTGCAACAACATTATCTTTGTTGTAAACCGTAAAAGGCCCCTGTAACACTCTCAAACCTACGTCTCGTGTAGGATCTTCTGTGATCGTGTAATATCCCATTCTGCCAGCTTTGAAGGTTTCACCCTTGATTCCTTCGATTTGGCCCGTTGAAATAAGATACGTAACATAATAGGTTAAATACCCCAAATCAATGAAACTCCACAGTGCGAACTCAGGAGCACAACCATTCATGGTATATGAGACCATTTCAGCTGGCATACCGAGTCCACTTATTTTAATCTTATCGCATAAGCCTTCATCCTGAACTGCTTTTGCAGCTGAAACGATTCCTACTGATGTTGGTGCCATAATCAATTTCATATTTGGATGCTTATCTATCAAACCTACAGCTTTATTGTAACTCTTTTCTGACTGGTCATCGCCATAAACTAAGTCCACCAAATTCAATTTAGAATATTTTGGCTGCTTTAAATACGATTTCATTGCCGCATTCCAAGAATTTTGGTTTGCAGAATCAGGTGTAGCTGACAATATTGCAAAATCACCTCCGGATGGCCCCAATATACTTAAAGCCATATCTGCCATTACTTTACCAGTTTCTGTGAAATCAACCTGAGCGACAAATACTTGTTCCCCTTCGGCTGAAGGTATTTGTGAGTCCCAAGTAACCACAGTTAGACCTTTTTTCCTCGCGGCTTTAGCCGCAGGAGCAATTTGATCTCCTGAATTGTTTGAAATCATAATTCCGTCCTGATTTTGAGTCGTTGCGGTGGTTACAATTTCAATTTGCCCAGCCACACTGTTCTCGGGTGTAGGGCCAAGATATGTTAATTTTCCAGGATTCCGGAGCTCATTATGAGCTTCCCTAGCTCCTTTATGAGCATGATCAAAGGGTAGAATCCCTAAGAATTTTGGCAATAATACTAAATCAGCTTTCTTACCTTTTTCCGGAATGGTATGCCCAATGGCCAAACTACTTGTTAAAAAAACAAGAATAGAGCTAAGTGTAATTAAATTTATTTTAAACATAAATTTCTCCTTTTTTAGGTTAATAATATAAATTAATTCAGTAAAACCGTTACTTTAATGTTTCATTGGCATTTCTCCTTTCTTAAATTAAAGAGTTTACACACAAAATCAATGCTGTCAAGTCTTAAATTTTAAATATTTTTTCATATTTTCCAGAACATTAGGAATTAAAACGGACAGAATCAATAATACACCAATAACCCCAGTTTGAAGATGACCAGTGATGTTACTCAATGACATACCATTTCTCAAGTAGAGAACTATTAAGATAGAAAGAATTACACCGTATATTGAGCCTGATCCTCCAAAAATGCTAACACCACCAAGTAAAACAATTGTGATAATATCCAACTCAAATCCAAGTCCCATATCTCCTCGAACTGTTCCAAGTCTTGCAGCATATAGAATTCCTGCTATGGCTGAAATGATTCCTGAAAAAATGAATAGCAACATTTTTACACGAGCAACGTTGATTCCAGAATATAAAGCCACATTTTGGTTGATACCAATGGTATAGATATGACGACCGAATCCAGTATACTCAAGAGTTATAACAACGCAAATCAATAATACTATGAAAATCATCACTGAAAAAGGGATATTCCAAAAAAAAGGTTGTTGTCCCAAATCTTCAAACCATTGTGGAAACATTTTTATGGAACGATCCCCAATCAACACCCTTGCTAGTCCCCGAAAACCAATAAGCATTGCTAATGTTACCACCAAAGATGGAAGTTTTACAACAGTGATCCAGAATCCATTGAATGCTCCTCCAACAGCTCCGATTGTAATAGAAGCGATTAGGGCCATAGTCATTGACATTCCAGATTCCACGAACCAACCTAAAGCACATGCAGAAAGGCCCATCATTGATGCAACAGATAAATCAATTTCAGCATTAATTATAATCTTCGCCATAATCAATGCTATAATTACTTTTTCAATCGATAAAACAAAAAGATTAATCTGATTTTCTATGCTAAGAAATGATTCAGAAAGTAATGAATTGACGATAACTACCACCAATAATATTATTGCAAGAAAACCTTCCCAGCTTTTCAAGTGTTTTAAAATCTTCATCTATTGAATATCAATTTTAGTTTGAATTTGTTTTTTTAACCAAAATGTTCTTAATTTTTTCATGATAACTGTATCAGTTGCCACAGATACAAGAATAAGAATACCTAATAGGGCATCTCTCCAGAATTCACTGATTTCAAGCCATCGGATTAAACTATTTTCAATCAAATCAATAAGAACTGCTCCCATAAAAGCACCTAGAACACTGCCAGACCCCCCAAAAATATTAACTCCTCCAACAACCACAGCTGCAACAGACTTCAACTCAAATCCTATACCAGCAACTACAGTAACTTGACCAATTCTTACTAGAAAAATAAAACCTGCCAATCCAGCCAGTGCACCACATAAAATAAATGCAATAAATATAATTTTTTGATTAGCAAAACCTGTTAATTTAGCTGCTTCTGGATTTGAGCCGATTGCATAGAGTTTTCTTCCAAATGAGGTATATCTAAGAATCAACTGAAAGGAAATTACTACAATGAGCATCCCAGCAACTACATATCTCAAATGGAATCGTTCATAACTAAATACGTTCATCCTAGGCAAATCATGAATCCACTGTGGAAGTTCTACTGCAAGTACGGTTTGTGCGTCAGAGTACTCAACAAGAATTGTTCGAAAAAGAGCCAAAGTGCCTAATGTAACAATGATGGCAGGAATCTTTAAATAAGCCACAAAATATCCATTAAATGCCCCCAAAAGTGCACCTATAACAATAGCCAATAATACTGCAGTCATTGGTGTCATTTCATTGTGTTGCGAAAGTTGCTGACCAACTATATACGCTGAAATTCCCACAATAGATCCCACTGATAAATCTATATTACGCGTTAAAACCACCAAGGTTTGTCCAACTGCTAAAATTGCAAAAATGGCAACACTAGTTGATATCCTGTTGAACAACCTAGCGTTTAAGTAATTGTCAATTACACTAGCAAAGCCTAAAAGTACGATGAAAATTAGTAGTAGCAACACCCAGTTTCTAATTTTTTCTGGGCGTAAATCTTTAAGAATGTTTCTCATGAATCCCCTATGTTTTCTCCCATAGCCAAAGACATAATTGTTTCCTGAGTAAAATTATTACTTTCAACTATGCCCATTTGACGACCTTCTCGCATAACAAGGATTCGATCACTCATTGCTATAACTTCAGGCAGGTCCGAGGATATAAAGATAATCGCCATTCCTTCATCAGCCAACTTTTTTATTATCGTATGCACTTCTACTTTAGTGCCAACATCAATCCCACGAGTAGGTTCGTCAAGAATGAATATCTTCGGATGTGTATTCAACCATTTACTCAACATTACTTTCTGCTGATTGCCACCTGAAAGTTTTCCTACTTCGTGAAGTAGTGATGGTGTTTTTATTTGCAACCTGTTTTTAAACTCAGAGGCCGATTTTTTTTCTTCAGATCTATTAATAATTCCTAATTTCCCAAGGTATTTTTTTAATGATGGAAGTGTAATGTTGGTTGTGATTGCCATTGGCATTGCCAATCCTAACTGTCGTCTATCTTCAGACAAGTAGGCAACTCCTAGTTTTTGAGCTTGTTGTGGCGAATCAATAATTACAGGTTTTTTATCGATCTCAATAGTTCCTGAATCAACTGGATTTATTCCGAATAAAGCTAAACCAACATCTGTTCTTCTAGAACCCACTAGTCCTGCGAAACCAAGAATCTCTCCTTGGTTTAATTCAAATTCAATTCCATCAAAAATTAGTTCTTTTGAAAGTTTTTTCACTGATAAAACACTCTTCCCTAACTTTTTCCCCTTCCTAGTTGAATAGAATTCGTTAACTTCACGCCCAACCATTTCCTTAATAAGACTTTCTTTTGTAACTTTGGACAATGGATTTGTTGAAATATGTTGACCATCTCGAAGAACAGTTAATGTATCAGCTATTTCAAAAACTTCATCTAACCTATGACTAATGAATAAAATAGCAACGTTTTTTTCTTTTAGATTTCTGGCAACTCTGAAAAGTTGATTTACCTCATGGTTAGATAATGAAGCCGTAGGTTCATCCATGATGAGCACTTTAACGTTAAGTGAAATAGCTTTTGCAATTTCTACAGATTGTTGTGCAGCTAGTGTCAATCCACTTGATGTTGCCCGAACATCGATATTTACTCCTAAATTTTCTAAGATTATTTTTGCTTCACTATACATTTGATCCCAACGAACAAAAAAACCTCTGTCTTTGTGACTAATAAAGATATTTTCGGCCACATCAAGATCAGGAAATACCATAGGCTCCTGATAGATCGCCGCTATACCATAAGTCTGTGCTTTTTGGGCATTTTCAATCTTGGTTAGGTTCCCAGATAATAGCAATCCTCCTTGATCAGCTTGTTGAACACCAGTAAGGATTTTGATAAGTGTTGATTTACCAGCGCCGTTTTCACCAACAAGTGCATGGATTTGTCCCGGGAACAGTTTCAGAGATACATCATCAAGTGCTTGTGTCATGTCAAAACGCTTAGAAACGTTTTGCACTTCTAGAACAGGCTCATTCATAACTAACTTAGGATTGACCGGAGTGAAAATTTTTTGGGATTGAATGAAGATTTTTCATTCCATATGCCACTGAAGTGGAAGTAAGTAAGGAAAATTTCGTTCAGAATCGATTTCAATTTTCATAATGGGGGCCATGTACTCTCCCCATTTCCTATTGATCTCACTTTGATTAATACTGGAAATGGTGTTTTTTAAATTGTCTGTTTCAAAATAGCCTAAAAGGGTCAATCCATGCCGAAAGATAGAATAATTCCTGACTCCTGATTCCTTAAGCATCTGAATCATTTCCGGCCAGATTTTCTCATGTCTTTTTTTGTATTCTTCTTCATAACCAGGCCTAACTTCGAGAATCCAGGCAAAATGTTTGTTGATCATTTATATCTCCTTTCATGAATTATTTGATGTTAAAAACATAACAGCCTAGGCTCTGCGGAATTCCTGAATACGATAGATGGAATCAGGATTAGGTGGCCTGGGATAAGGCATTATAATATCCGAATTATCAGTACGTGGCTGTAGTGTGCTTTCCCCAAGCACCATTTTTGCTTCGTACTCAGTAAAATCACCATAAACCTCAAAATCAACCAAAGGCCAAGCATCAGCTGCAGCATATTCTAATAATAACATCCTTCGTGGACGATCTGACTGATTTCGTCCCGATCCATGCAGAGCTTTAACATGGTGAAAGCTCGCGGAACCTGCTTTGCCCGTAATTTTGTAGGAATTTGAAGAATCGACATCTTCCTCTTTCAAATCAACTGACCCGCTGAAAACACCCCTGTAATGATGGTTAAGGGTTTTCCCTAGATGGCTTTGCGGGACCACCATTAAAGGGGCATTATCTTCGTCGATATCATCGAGCATGATCCCTACTGCTAACAAATCCGAGTTGGTATGAGGGTAGAACGCCCAATCTTGATGCCAATCAACTTCAGAACCTCCCTTAGCTGCCTTAATGTTGAGTTTGCTGTTCCTAAAACGAACGTTATCTCCAATCAAAATCTGCAATACATTGAGCAACATAGAATTTCGTAAAGCCTTTGCAAAAACCTTATGCTGCTTATGAGGGACTTTGATCCTTTGGACTCGGGGATTGGTTTGGGAATGATCCGGTTCCAAATCGAACTTTTCGTCGGACTTTTGATGGCCTCTGGACTGTTCGATCAACTCTTCAGTTACCCTCTGAAACTCAATGACATTAGTCTCATCAAAAAGATTTTCGACAAAGACGAATCCCTGCTTTTCGTAATTGTTTTTAAGTGATTCTGGGTTTCCTATGTACATTTAATGGTTTCTCCTGTTGAAGCTGATTGATACATTGCTTCCAAAACACGGATGGTTTTCGAACCCACAACATGATCTCCACAGTTTCTAGCTTTTCTCCCCCTGCAAAGCTCTATGAAACGGTTTACTGGTTCCTGAGTAGAATAGGAACCGAAACCCACTCCTTTTTCCATCTTTAGGTTAGAATCGGTTTTGTCAAATCTTTGAACATTGAGACGCTCGCGCCCTTCCTCGACATCCAGAAGCAACATCCCTTCGCTACCATAAAGCTTCAGGTCCATTTGAGGTGCACTTTGTTTAGGCAACCCCGCGGAACCAGATACCGAACCCGTGGCTCCTTGTGTGAAACGAATGGCAGCGGCATCAAAGTAATCGACATCGGTTGGCGATCTGCCTGTTACAGCATGAACATCCAACGGTTCCAGATCGGTTACAAAAAACAAGGCTGCAAGTGCATGGGACATCTGTCCCCACCCATAACCCCCTGCACGCTGTGGGTCGGCCCAGGTCGATGAAAAAGGACGAAACATGTGGTTTTTGGTTTCCAACATGGGCTCACCTCCGAATAAATCCATCAAGGCTGAAGACATATGCAGTACGATGTGTCTGATCTTTCCAATACTGCCGTCTCGAACATGATCCGCTGCCTGCTCCATATAGTGGGTGTGATTCAAACCGTAAGGTGTCATTAGAACCTTTCCCGTATCTTCTACAAGTCGGCTTAGAACTTTTGCATGCTCTGTTTTTGTCACCATAGGTTTTTCCACCAAGACATGACATCCATGTTCCAATGCAAATGAAGCATGCTCGTAATGTAGCACGTGGGGAGAGGCAACAATAACCCCATCGGGATTACAGCTGTATACCTCCTGATGATTTTCAGTAATATAAGGAATTCCAAAACTTTCTCTTATCTTCTCAAGTTCTTCTTTCCCCAGTCTCGAAACACATACTAGTTCAGCATTTGGGTTTTCTAGAACATGTGGGATATGAAACTCACAGGCCCACCAACCTGCTCCAATCACAGCTATTCTTGCAATCTCCATAACTGCTCCTTTTAAAATTCATTCTAGGGGGATTTTCACACTAGATAATTCTTAGAATAGACTAACACACTTTGAAAATCTTACATAATCCTTATTTTAAATATACTTCGAGTTAATTACTTCACTCATATTTTCCTAATACTATAATATTAAATTATAAAGTTTATTCATTGAGTTCTTCTTTTGACTAGTTTATAAAGTATTTTTTAATTATTTCTTCTCCTGGTTTTCTTCCAAATCCACCTCCACCTATAGCTAGGATTTGTTTAATCTTTGAAATTTTTCTTTAGGATAATATAAAAAATATCTAATTAGTAATTATTTTAATCTTCACCAGGTTTCCATTCTTTTTCAATTATTTCTGCATTACCTTGATAATTAATTCTATATGGACTGAATATTTCATTTTCATTTTTACAAATAATATAACCATTATTTTCAAATTTTTTCCTATTTTTGGCTTTATTTATAGACTTAATCACGATAGAACTTACTTTTTTTAGAAGTAAATATTGATTTTAGTAATCTAATAAATCATTATTTGTTTCCGATTACATCAGATCATAAGAGTAATTTAATACAAGTTTATAATAACAAATATTTAAGTTTCTTACTAAAGGTTTAAAACGGTTTTGAAGGATAAAAAAGAAAAAATATGATCATAGAATGAAGGTCGGTTTAGTAGCAAATCCGGTGGCAGCTAGAGACATTCGGCGTGTGATTGCCAATGCTGCCTGTATGCCGATTGCGGACCGGGCTAACATTGTGCTTCGGGTAATGGCATCTCTGGGTTCCTGCGGGGTTTCAACTGTACTCATGATGCCAGAAAATGGTGGGATTAAGCGGCATTTGAGCCGCAGTTTAAAACATGAAAAAAAACTAGGACATGTTGATTTCCCTAGCCTGCATTATACTGACACTCCAGTTAATGGATCTGTAGAGGATACTTTTGCTGCAACTCAGGCAATGGTTCAAGAAGGGGTTGATGCAATCATCGTCCTTGGGGGAGACGGAACACACAGGGCTGTGGCCAAGTACTGCGGAAAGGTAAGTATTGCAGGGATTTCTACAGGAACCAATAACGCCTTTCCTGAACAGAGGGAATCCACCATCACTGGTCTAGCGGTGGGACTGGTCGTAACACGCAAAATACCCCCAGAAATAGCAGTGTCCCAAAATAAAATGCTGAAGGTGGAAAAGAATGAAGGAGAAAAATCGGATATAGCTATTGTGGATGTTACTGTGACCACAGAGAAATTTGTAGGGACTCGGGCACTCTGGCGCAGTGAGAATTTTCGAGAGCTGTTCGTGACATATGCTGATCCGGAGGTGATTGGTTTGTCTGCAATTGCAGGAATCTTGAGACCAGTTGGTCGGTATGAACCTTTTGGATTGCATGTAACATTGCAGTCCCCTGAAATAGCACAGACCGTGATCAAAGTTCCGATTGCACCAGGAATGATAAAGCCAGTTGGAGTGAAAAACTTTGAAAAAATTTCGTCGCAAGAGACGATTGTCCTTAGCACAGAGTCCGGTATGATCGCCCTCGATGGTGAGCGGGAGATTGGTTTTGGACCCGAGGATAAAGTCAAGGTAACATTAGTTCAAAACGCATTTAAAACAATAGATGTAAGCGCATGCATGCAGTATGCGGCTAAAGCAGGCAAGTTAGGTGCATGAGCCTGGGCTCTTTAACCAAATAGACAATAAAAGGAGAAAAAATGAGTGATAACACTTTGATCCTGAGTAAGGATCAACTACTTCAGGCATATCGGATGATGAAAACAATCCGGGAATTTGAAGAACGTGTACACGTGGAATTCGCCACCGGTGACTTACCAGGTTTTGTCCATCTATATGCTGGAGAGGAGGCTGCTGGCGCAGGCATCATGATGCATCTGCGCCAGGAAGATTATATCTCTAGCACCCATCGGGGACATGGACATTGTATTGCCAAAGGTGTGGATGTAAAAGGTATGGTTGCAGAACTATACGGCAGGTCTAGTGGAACATGTCATGGCAAGGGTGGTTCCATGCACATTGCTGACTTAGACATAGGAATGATGGGTGCCAATGGTATTCTGGGAGCCGGTGCTCCTCTGACTTGTGGTGCAGCCTTAGCATCTAAATATAAGAAAGATGGAAGTGTGGGTGTAAGTTTCCTGGGTGATGGTGCGTCCAATGCGGGAAATTTTTTGGAAAGCCTGAACTTGGCTGCTGTTTGGGATCTCCCTGCCATCTTTGTGGTGGAAAATAATGGCTATGCCCAGGCCACCTCCCGAGATTATGCTGTGGCGGTTGATAGTTATGTGGACCGTGCCCTAGGCTTCGGAATGCCGGGTGTCACCGTCGATGGAACTGACTTTTTTGCTGTTTATGAGGCAGCAGGTGAGATTATCAGTCGTGCACGAGATGGGGGCGGACCTAGTCTCCTAGAGTGTAACATGATTCGCTTCTACGGACATTTTGAAGGCGACGCCCAAACCTATCGGGGTTCTGATGAAGTTGAAAAAATACGTAAAAATAGAGACTGTCTGAAAAAATTTGTTCAACAGGTGACACAGGTGGAGGCCTTGACCCAAAGTGATTTAGAAGGCATTGATCAAGAAATAAAAACCCTGATCGATGAGGCATTTGACGAGGCGCAGAAGGCCCCCCGTCCCACTGAAGCAGATTTACTCACAGATGTTTATATCAGTTATTAAAAAGGAGACAAAATGACACGTGACATAACAATCAAAGAAGCTATAAAAGAAGCCTTAGACCAAGAAATGGAACGGGATCCCACAGTAATATTAATGGGAGAAGACATTGTTGGTGGTACCGGAAGCCCTGGAGAAGATGACGCCTGGGGAGGTGCTATGGGTGTTTACAAGGGACTCTTTTCAAAGTATGGGTCAAGAATGCTTGACACCCCCCTTTCAGAATCCGCTTTTATCGGTGCAGCTATCGGTGCAGCCACTTGTGGTATGCGTCCTGTAGCAGAATTGATGTTTATTGATTTTTTGGGCGTGTGTTTTGATCAAATATTTAATCAAGCAGCTAAGTTTCGGTATATGTTTGGAGGAAAAGCAGAAACCCCTGTAGTCATTCGCACAATGTACGGTGCAGGGATTTCAGCCGCCTCGCAGCACTCACAAACCTTGACACCTATATTTACACATATTCCAGGCCTCAAGGTGGTCTGTCCTTCTACACCTTATGATGCCAAGGGCCTGATGATACAATCTATAAGGGACAACGATCCGGTAATTTTTTGCGAACATAAAAATATTTATGATTTTTCTGGAGATGTTCCCCCG
>Ga0209034_10000945_pt1 | contig 14423 bp, 6 predicted proteins | sample MarorgKNORR_S2LV_2_FD_188219 | JGI IMG/M metagenome (GOLD analysis project Ga0209034, IMG submission 188219) | Marine microbial communities from the Southern Atlantic Ocean, analyzing organic carbon cycling - 250m_A/KNORR_S2/LV (SPAdes) (version 2) | ecosystem: Environmental > Aquatic > Marine >...
TATTGAAACGTTTTATTTTCAATTTCCACGATTCGAATTGAATTTTTCGCTCGCGCCCATGTACAACACGGGTACAATTCAACTTACTGCTCCTGCTTCATCCGCTGATTGGGATTCATTTTTAAAAAATTTAGATGAAGATAATGATAATGTAAGCTTGACTGTTGAAGGAGTTATGAAGAAAAACTGGTTGGGTTTTTCCAGTTTTGTTGGGGGTAGATATTATTTATCCCCAACAATGTCTATCGAGGGTCGCTTTGGTTATTATCGAAACTTTTATAGTCGAGAAAATTGGAAATTGGAGAAGTCCAATGTGATTGGACCAGAATTGAGTATTAAAAATCTACCTATTTTCCAAATCTTCTATGTTTTAGGTTTTTAATTTATTAAAAGTAGACGAAAAAGTTATTTTTATATCTAAACTGAATAGGATTAATTTTAATGAAGTTATCGATCAAGGATAACTATATAGGAAACACCAAATTGATTAGAATACTCAAAACAGCTTTTTTCGTTCTTGCGGTTTGTTCAATTATGCATGCGCAGAATAACAAAGGTAAAATTATTATTTTGGACTTTGAAATTTCAGATATGGAAGAAGCTGAAGCAAAAATTTTATCAGATAGGTTTCGCAGTGAAATTGTCAAGACTAAACTTTTTAGTATAGATGATCGAAAAGAGTCCATTCTTGCCATGATGCAAGCGGCAAAAGAGCAGGGTGGATGTGTTACGACAAATTGTACAGAAAAATGGGGCAAAATGCTCGGTGCGCAGTTCGTGATAAGTGGTTCAATTATGCAAATAGGTGAAACCTATACAGTTAAAGCGGATCTATTTTCGGTTTCTACTGCTCAGACTGAACGAACAGAGGGATCAAATTACAATGGGCCCGTGGAAGGTATGTTAACAGTAATGGAAGTATTGGCTTGGGAAATAATGGGTCTGGATCCACCTCCACTACTCAAGGCACGCCTATCGGGAATCAATACGAGTGAAATGTTCACTATTTCTGTCATGGATTTCAGTGGAAATGGCATTATTCAAATGGAGGCAGAGGCACTTTCGGATGAATTTGGAAAAGAAGTTGAAAAGACAGGTATGGTAGCGATGATTTCTAGAGATGTAGCTAAAAATATTCTAATGGAATCAAAGGGGTGGGGTGGCTTTACAGCCTGCATGGCTCGTAATTGTGCCATGGAAACTGGTGCCCTAATAGGAGCGCAATATGTGGTCGGTGGCTCTATTAGTAAAAACGGAAATTCCTATGATATTTTACTGAGACTTTTTTCGGTGGTGACAGGAGCAGAAAAAGCAACCCGAGAAGTGACATACAGAGGTCCGGTGGATGGTCTGGTGGTAGAGATAAGAATTCTGGCCTGGGATATGATGGGACTGAAACCGCCAAGATCCTTAACATCAAGCCGGAAGGGAAAAATCGTGGGTCCTGGTCTCATGGAAATCCTCCAATCACCGCGTTACAAACCTATGGTGTTATCAACCTTTGTTCCGGGATTAGGACAGTACTCGGTTGGTAAGCTTAACTCAGCTCGCTGGTATTTTGGCACCGTGTTGTTTGCTGCTGGAATGGTAGCGTATAATTATTCCGAATACGATGGGGCATACAAATGGTCTGATGAACTGTATTATGATAATTATTTGCTGCAGAATAACTCTGTAGACATGCTAGCGTATGAAGAAAAGGTAAGACGAGCGGTCAAAGATGTTGAATGGCATAATGACCAAATGAAATTATTTGCAGGAATTAGTGTTACTGCATGGTTAATTAACATTATGAATGCCAATACACTTGGAAAACCGCTAGCAGAAGAACTCCCTTGGTTGACTGCATTAAATCCAAATATGGGTATTGACTATAAACCAGAACTGAATGCACCGGTATTAACATTGAGTATTGACCTGCCAAGCCGATGAAAAAAATTATTATTCCATTTTTCTGTCTTATCCTGTTTTTGGCTTGTGAAGTGCCGGAGTACGACTACAATGAGTTTAGTGAATCGGATCCCCCGGCGCTTGTGTTTAATCCATTTTTGAAAAGAGTTGTTGCCGGTTCCGTGAATTGGGTGGATATCGAAGCGTTGGAAATCAATGGCGCTGCGGGAATGTATATCAAGATGGAATATGATCCGGAATTTGTTTCCATCAAAGAAGTTGTGTCAGGAGAATTTTTTACTAGTACGAACCAACCCATGGCTATCGTAGAAGATAAAGGCACCTATATAGAAATTTATATTGTCTACCTTTCCGATGGCATTGGTCGGTCTGCAAGTGGAAGTGGGCCTGTTGTAAAAGTGGCTTTTGAAAGCATTAAAACAGGTAAATCAAGACTGAGTATTCTGGATGATTCCAAGGTAGTTAATGCGGATAATGAAAGTCTTGTTATGACCACTTATGGATATTTCATTATTGATGCCAGGTAAAATTCTCAGATAAGCTTTTATCAATTCAATGCAAAAGTATAATAACATTCGGTCAATTTTTATCTTCCTGATTTTTTTATTGGGTGCCTCAGGTTTATCCTACGGGCAAGTGAATTCCAATAGTCTGCCCATCACCCAATCTTATGCAGGAAGAACTGTTACGTATACTTCGGTTTCTTTGAATGACGGCGGAAATACGATTACTGTAGAACCAGGAGCTTCCATTACGTTTTCAACTGCAGGTACATATACGCATACATCAGGATATTGTCCAGGTTGTATTGTTCAATTTTATGCGCGCATGAATGATGTATTTAATTTATGTCTATTAAATAGCGGTACACATGGTGGCGGCAGTTTTAGCGGCTCCACAACATTTACGGCACCAACAACGCCAGGTACTTATTATGTTAATCCGACAGGTTCTTTACAATATGAATGTGTGGATAGTAAATCAGTTTCCACCACCTTTGATAGCAGCACGTTAGCTACAATAGTAGTAGGCTCTCCAGATGTCAATGTTTCCCAGGGTAATATCGCAAATGGCGCTTATCATACAGCAGCGATATTAAGTGACGGTAGTGTGAAGGTCTGGGGAAACAATGATTCTGGTCAACTGGGCCAGGGGAGCACAGTTAATATAGGTGATGGTTCCAGTGAAATGGGTGATAATCTTTCTGCAGTTGATCTTGGAACAGGAAGAACTGCTGTTCGAATCGCGGCAGGGATGTCTCACACGGCAGTCATTTTAGATGATGGCAGTGTAAAGGCGTGGGGAAGTAATACTTATGGTCAACTTGGTCAAGGCAACTCAACTACGCTTGGTGATGGGGCAGGTGAGATGGGGGATAATCTTTCTGCAGTCGATCTAGGCGCAGGAAGGACGGCGGTTGCTATTGCTGCAGGTGATAATCATACTGCTGTGATTTTAGATGATGGCAATGTAAAAGTGTGGGGACAGAATACTTATGGACAGCTGGGCCAGGGAAATACAATCCAGATTGGTGATGGTTCCAGTGAAATGGGTGATAATCTTTCTGCGGTCGATCTGGGAACAGGAAGGACGGCAGTTGCTATTGCCGCAGGTGGATCCAATACTGCTGTAATTCTAGATGATGGTAGTGTAAAAGTGTGGGGATTTAATAATCTCGGACAAACTGGGCAAGGCAATACAAATACAATCGGTGATGATTCTAACGAAATGGGAGATAATCTATTAGCAGTAAATCTAGGTACAGGAAAAACTGCTATTGATATTGCAGTTGGACAGTATCATACAGTAGTGATACTAAATGACAGCACTATAAAAGCCTGGGGAAATAATAGTTATGGTCAATTAGGGCTAGGCAATACAAATACAATCGGTGATGGACCGGCCGAAATGGGTGATGCTCTCCAAACTATTGGGCCAGGGCTCAAAGCACTAGCTATTGCAGCAGGCGCATCTCATACTATTGCAATATTGCATGATGGTACAGTTGTAACTGCAGGTCAAAATAGTTATGGTCAATTGGGATTAGGCAGCACTGACAATATGGGAGATGATATTTCAGACCAATTAACAACTGTCAATCTTGGAACGGGCCGAACTGCAACTGCGATCTCAGGCGGTTATTTACATACTTCAGTAATTCTTGACAATTGTAATGTAAAGGCCTGGGGCATAAATAACGTTGGTCAACTAGGTCAAGGAAATACGGATGCACTTGGTGATGGGGCAGGTGAGATGGGAGATGAACTGACAGCGGTTGATATGGGTACAGGAAAATGTGCAGCAACAACTTTAACGCTTATTTCAAGCGGACCCTCTATAACATTTAATCCTGATAATGGATCTACGAATGTGGCACCTACTACAAATATTATTATCCAATTTAATGAAGCAGTTCGAAAAATAAATGATTCCCAGTTAACTGATACGAATGTGGATGAATTAATTACCCTTAAGGATACGGATGTCAATGGCGGTGATATCGTATTTGACGCAACTGTTAATTCGGCAAAAACCGCAATCATTATTAATCCTACCGTCAACTTCTCGGCAACTCAAACTATTTATGTCGCTATCGGTTCTTCCGTTGAAGATTTACAGAATAATGCAATATTGGCTAAAAGCGTAACCTTTACTACGGGATCGTTTACTCCTGGGCAATTGAATCACCATATTTCAAGTGGATATTTTACTACAAATGTCATCCTGAGTGATGGGACGGTAAAAGCATGGGGATATAATCAATTTGGTGCACTGGGTCAGGGAAACACTGATAATATTGGTGATGGATTAGGTGAAATGGGAAATGACCTTTCATCGATAGATCTTGGAACTGGCAGAACTGCGGTTGCAATCGCGGCTGGATTGTATCACACTGCTGCCATACTTGACAATGGACAAGTAAAAGCATGGGGGCGAAATTTTGAAGGGCAATTGGGCCAGGGGAATACAAATCATCTAGGTGATGGAGCCAGTGAGATGGGCGATAATCTTACTGCAGTCGATCTGGGTACAGGAAGGACGGCAGTTGCCATTGCTGCAGGTGAATTTGTTACTGCTGTGATACTGGATGATGGTAGTGTCAAGGTGTGGGGAAGTAATGCTTATGGACAACTGGGTCAGGGCAATACGGATAATATCGGTGATAATGCCAATCAGATGGGGAATAATCTTACTGCAGTCGATCTAGGTACAGGGCGTACAGCAGTTGCCATTGCTGCAGGTCGGTATAGTACTGGTGTTATTCTAGATGATGGCAGTGTCAAGGTGTGGGGAAACAATACTTTTGGACAGCTGGGTCAGGGAAATATCACACAGATTGGTGATGGGACAGGTGAGATGGGCAATAATCTTTCTGCAGTTGAACTGGGCACAGGAAGGACGGCAGTTGCCATTACAGCAGGTAGAAATCACTATGCTGTAATTTTAGATAATGGCAGTGTTAAAACATGGGGAGAAGGTACTTGGGGTCAATTAGGTCAGGAACATAATAGTATTATTGGTAATGAGTCCAATGAGATGGGAGATAATCTTCCGATAGTCGATCTAGGTATAGGCCGTATAGCCATTGCAATTGAAGCAGGATATAATCATACAACCGTTATATTGGATAACGGCAGTGTAAAGGTTTGGGGAAAAAATACTTATGGACAACTGGGTCAGGGCAATACGGATAATGTCGGTGATGCGTATGGTGAGATGGGGGATGCTCTCAGTGCAATAGATTTGGGCACAGATGTACAAGTTTTAGGAATTTCAGGAGGCGATAATCATACATCAGTGATTTTAGATAATTGCACTGTAAAAACATTTGGATATAATGATTACGGACAACTAGGTATTGGCAGTACTACCTGGATTGGAGATGGATCAAATGAAATGGGAAGCAATCTCTCGGCAATTGATTTAGGTACGGGCTTATGTGCTGCAACTTCATCCTTTTCTATTACAACCGATTTTATTTCACCATCGGTAACATTTACACCGGTAAATGGTGCCAATGACGTGTTATTAAGTTCTAATATATTGATTTCATTTAATGAAGCTGTCCGTAAGCTTGATAATACCGAACTGACCAATACGAATGTAGATGCACTTCTTAGTCTTAAAAATCAGGATGTAAACGGTACGGATATCGCTTTTGATGCTACCATCAATACATCCAAGAGCTTAATTACTATTACAAGTACAGATGGTTTTACATCAAATCAGACTGTATATGCGGCGATTGGGGCCACTGTGGAGGATGGGTCTGATAATGCCATAACGGCCACCAGTGCAACATTTACAACCCGGGATACATACGGTCCTGACATTACCTGGTCGCCTGTAGATGCTTCAACTAATGTCACTGTTGGTAGTGATGTAACAATTACTTTTAGTGAATTGGTTCGTCATACGGATGATACAGCACTTTCTAATACAAATGTTGATGCGCTTATTACTATCAAAGACACTGATGCAAGCGGGAGTGATATCGCATTTGATGCCACAGTATCAACCAGTGGTACCGGCTCCGCTCTCAGTTTTGATGGCATTAATGATTACGTGCGTGTAACGACGGATACGGATTTACCATTAAATAATACTGCACGAACTATGTCCGCATGGATATATGATGCTGGAGATGACAATAGTTGGGGATCCGTTATGCATTGGGGAGGTGCTGAGCATTGTAGCGGCTATATGTGGGGTTTTGGCATAAGATCTGGGAAATTAACCATGTGGGGCGGATGTAAAGATTGGATTACATCACTGGATATACCAAAAAATGAATGGACTTTTATTTCAGCGACTTATGATGGTTCAAAATTAAGAGCCTGGGTCAATGGCGTTAAGGATTCCACATCGGCAAGTAATTACCAGACCTCAACCAGCGACTTGTTTATTGGCGGTGAGACCATTAATAATGGGATTTCTTTTAGACAATTCTTTTATGGAAAGATTGATGACGTATCCATTTGGGATGAAGCCTTAAATGATGGCGAAGTAGCGGCTATATATGGTGGTGTTACCCCTACCTCTAATTCTGGTAGTTATACCTCATCATCTAGTTTGGTAGGCTATTGGAACTTTAATGAAGGTTCCGGATCCATTGTTTCCGATGGAAGTGCAACCGGTAATAGCGGTGCCATCAGTGGGGCAACTTGGACAACGGCATCGGTTGGTGGTAATACAGTGATTACTATTGATCCCACAAATAATTTTGGATCCAACCAGACAGTCTATGCCGCAATAGGTGCGACTTTAGAAGATTTTTCCGATAATGTAAATACAGCATCCAATATTACATTTTCGACAGCAGATATTTTAGCGCCAACAATAACATTCTCTCCATCGGACGGTACTCAAGGTGTTGTAGTAAGTAGCAATGTTACTATTATCTTTAGTGAGGCGGTACGACGCCTGGATAATACAGAACTATCCGATCAGAATGTTGATGCGTTTATTACACTGAAAGATACGGACGCCAGCGGCAGTGATATTGCTTTTGATGCGACAATCAATGCAGCCAAAACTATCATCACAATTGACCCAGTAAGTGATTTTAACTCAGTACAAACCGTATATGTTGCCATCAGTGCAAGTGTAGAGGATGAATCTGGTAATGCCATTACTGGAGCAAATGCTACCTTTGTATCAAAAGACACACAGGGTCCAACTTATATTTGGAATCCAACCAGTGGGTCTACAGGTGTACCTGCCGATGCAAATGTGACCCTTACATTTACTGAGTTGATCCGTAAGATAGATGATACAGATCTTTCAGATACAAATGTAGATGAACTTCTTACCTTAAAAGAAACGAATGCTAATGGCAGTGATATTGCTTTTGATGCAACAGTTTCTTCTGCGGGTGGACTTTCATCATTATATTTTGATGGGGTGGATGATTATGTGAAGGTTGATCGAGAGGTTCAAGATGATTTTACGCTTCAAGCATGGGTAAAGACTACGACTTCGAGAACTGGATCAAAACCCTGGCAGGGACTGCCAATTATATATGCTGACTATCCGGGAGGAACTAACCTTGATTTTTGTACAGCAGTTTTAAATGGAAAATTTTCCTTTAACACAGGACCATCGGATCAAACGATTCAATCAACGAGTTCGATTGATGATGGCCAATGGCATCATGTAGTCGCTACACGCGAAAAATCAACAGGTACGATTTCTGTTTACGTTAACGGTGCCCTGGAAAACTCCCTTGTCACTACCAATACTGGTTCATTGACACTACCAACGCATATTTACATTGGCGGTCAACTCGTTAATAGTAAATATTTCAAAGGTAATATCAAAGAAGTGGCCGTTTGGACCAGTACAATATCATCTGATGGTGTTACGGCACTTTATAACTCAGGGTCACCTTTAAATATTTTAACGGACGCTGGAGGTTATACCTCATCCAATGATGTCCAAGGGTATTGGAAGTTTAATGATGGTACAGGGTCCACTGCAGCGGATGCAAGCACTAGCAGTAATGTTGGGACTATTAATGGAGCGGTATGGAATACTGATAGCCAGAATAGCTATACGATTATTACCATGAATCCGACGAGCGACTTTAGTTCATCCCAGGTGGTTTATGCAGGAGTTGGTTCAACCTTAGAAGATGTCTCTGATAACGTGGTAACTGCTTCCAGCACTACATTTATTGTAGCCAATATTGATGCTCCGAGAATTATCAGCGGCACACTGGCGTTAGATAACAGTTATGTGCTGATTGAGATCAGCGAGGCAGTATACAATTCCAATGGGGCGTCAGGTGCTTTAGAAGCATCAGATTTTAGATTGGTTTTTAATAAGAATGACGGGACAGCAACCAATGTAACCATATCTGGAATAAGTAAATCGGATGGAAGTGCATTGACTGGCGGTGAAACTAATATTCGACTTAACCTAGTGGTAACAGGTACACCTTTGGGCGTAGAGACGGTGGCCTTTTATCCCATTGATGGAAATTCCATATATGATGTAGCGGGGATGAGCATGGGTACGGCCCAAACAACAGGTCCGTTGACTCTCAATGACCTATCACCACCTATTATGACTTTTTCTCCTGGGAAGGATGCCACAGGGGTTGGAATAGGAAGTAACGTAACAATCACGTTTTCAGAGCCGGTTCGAAAAATAGATGACAGTGACTTAACCGATGAAAATGTAGATGCATTACTGACCCTTAAAAAAACGGATATCAGTGGTGCGGATATCGCATTTAATGCTACAGTAAGCTCCAATAAGAAAGTAATCACCATTGATCCGACCAACTATTTTGAAAGCCTGGAGACTATTTATGCAGCTATTGGATCTTCCGTTGAAGATTCTTTAGGTAATGCAATTCCCGATTCATCCGTAACCTTTGTTATATCAGACGTGGATCCTCCAACGGTTGTGTTTAATCCAGCACATGGTGATATAGACGCAGCGTATAATACAAATATAAAGCTCACATTCAGTGAACCCATACGCCTGAAAGATAACGCTCCTTTAACGGACAGCGCTTTAGATACTATCATTACATTAAGAGATACGGACTCAACAGGTAGCCAGTTACAATTTTATGCCTCGATTAATACACCTAAAACGATTATTACAATTGATCCAGATGAATATTTTTCTAACCAACAAGTAATTTATGTTGGGATTGGTGAAACGGTAGAGGACACAGTAGGTAATTTAATCAATCCAGCACATGCTATTTTCACTGCCCAGAAAGATGAGCCGCCGGTGGTAATTTTTAACCCCACTCACAATGATGTCAATGTACCGGTGGAAAGCAATATTACTGTGACATTCAGTGAACCGGTAAGGCACTTGGATAATACCCAAATAACGAACGTTAGCGTTGATGAATTACTCACATTGAAAGATACGGATATAAATGGTGAAGATCTGTCTTTTGATGCAACAATTAGCGAAGAGAAGGTGATGATTACGATTGATCCGCAATATAATTTTAAAAGTTTGCAATCAATCTATGTAGCGATCAATGCAGGAGCAGAAGACTCTTTAAATAATGCTATTTCTGCACAAAGCGTCACCTTTATTACACAAGATAACCAATCGCCATCTGTGATCTTTGATCCCGCCGATAAGAGTGTCAATGTACCTAGAGATAAGTCCATTACTATTTCGTTTAGTGAGCCAGTACGAACCATATCTAATCTTTCTTTTGACGATAGTAATATCGATGATGTCATTCAATTAAAGGAAATCAATGCCAATGGAGCAGATATTCCGTTTGATGCCACCATAAATACTGAAAAAACTGTGGTTACAGTTGATCCAGTAAGTGACTTTGATTTCCAAAAAACAATTTATGTTGCAATCAATAATACTATAGAAGATCTTTCCGATAATTTAATAGAAAGTAGATATAGTATCTTCTCAACTCAAGAGGATGAACTAAAAGGTCCAAGCATAATTAGTTTAAGTCCTCCTGATAATAGCACAGATGTAAATGAAGACCCGATGTTGATTGTAAAGTTTGATGAAAATATTGTAGCGAATACTGGTTCAATTATTATATATGAGTATATTAATGAGATCACAAATGAATTTGAAAAAATTGATATAACAAATGAAACTAAAATACAAATTAATGGCGATAAGCTTTTAATTAACCCTGAAAAGAATTTTATAAGTTTAACTTCTTATTACGTTTTATTTGGTGCTGAAACTATAACAGATGCCAAAGGAAATGTATCTACGGGTATACTGGATAAGGACACCTGGAATTTTACTATTCGAGACTTAACATTACCTTTGGTTACTATTTTACCAGCCGATAGCCGAAAGGATGTACCCATCGATACCAATGTGGTACTTACGTTCAGTGAGCCGATTTATCATTTAGATGGCAGTACACCTTCGTTATCGAGTCTACGATCAAATATTATTTTTAAAACCAATGACCCTAATCGGAACCAATTTAGTGTAGCCTATGATTTAGCTGTCAGCAATAATGGATTAATCTATACACTCAATCCAAAAGTATCGTTCTTTTACGCTCAGGATTACATTATTACTGTCAATGACTTGCAGGATGCAACGGGCAATTTGCTTGAGACAACTTCCAGTGCATTTACTACTGTATACGGGTATATCCAAACCTACGTCACAACGCTGACAAACCCGACTAACAGCAAGGAAATACCAATTGAAGTTAACTTTGGTGCACCTGTTACAAATTTTACGCTAGAAGACATTATCGTTACTGGTGGATCTGGAAAATCTTTTTCAGGTGGAGGTGAAAACTATTTCTTTGTGCTTGTTCCTGATAATGAAGGGGATATAAGCATTAAAGTACCAGAAAATGTATGCAATAATATTTCAAATGTGAATGATGTGAATGTTGAAGCAGAATTAATTATTAACTATGATGCTTCCGCACCTTCCATTAAACAAGTTGTTGATGGCTCGACTGATGGACAAACGGATAAGGATTACCAGTCATCTAAAACCACATATGTGGGATCTTGGTTGGTGGATGAAGATATTGCCAATATTGCCCAATTTAAAGTTGCGTTTGGCACATACCCTGGTGGGACGAATATAGTTAACTGGCGTTACATCGGTACGACAGATACCATTCAATATGATATGATTTCAATGTTGGAAGGTAAAACATATTATCTCAGTATATCTGCGGAAGATAAGGTGGGGAACGCTTCTGATATCTTAGTGAGCGACGGTATTACTATTGATGCTATTAAACCAACAATTGGGAAAGTGAATGATGGTACAGCGGATGACGTTGACTATGTGGAAAGCAAATCCTCAATTACAGCCAACTGGTATGGTTTTCGAGATCAAACAGGTGAAATCGAATCATACAATATTGCAATTGGTACCTTAAATTACACTACAGATATTATGGAATGGGTCAATACCGGGACCATTGATTCAAGCTACAGTTCGTCAATAGACTTACCACTTTATAAAGAAATCTACTTTTTGGTGCAGGCTGTTGACAAAGCAGGAAATGTATCTCCTATCGCTAATAGTGATGGCTTTATTATTGATCCATACCTTGGACCTCCATCGATAAAAACTCTTACACCGGAAAGTGGTTCAATCATTAGTATGACTAATGTTAATGAGATAAAGTTTGAGTTTTCTGAACCACTAAAAACATATAGCGTTGAATCCAAGTCATATCATACCAGTTTATATGATTATACGGTTGATTCACTAGCTACTGAATTAACAATTACCATGCAACCTCCATTGGTCAGTTTGGATACCATAGAAATTAATGTGACCACCGTAACAGATTCAGCTGGTCGTAGCTCCTCTGATGATTTTCTTACTTATTTTATTACTTCTCCATTGGGCGACGTTAATTTGGATATGAAAATCAATGTGCAGGATATGAACCAATTTGTTTCCGGCTGGAAAAATAAAGATTTTCAATATGAATTGGGCCCAACGCGCGGTTCTTTCCCTCATTTGATCATGGATGGGAATTCTATATATGATCTGGACGATGCAATGATTTTTGCCAGATTCTGGGGTTGGTCAGTTGAAAACCATGGAATAAGCACAATAACCCGGCCAATTTCAGCCCTGAAACCATCGATTAGTATGACATCCAATGGTTTTATTATTCAACCGCCCTCCGGATCAAAAACGGGGCAGGTGTTCCTTGGATATGATCATGAATTCAGTAATCTTATGATTGAAAATGCAAATGCAACAAACCTATCAGAAATTATTCTATCCAGCAATCAACAAGATTTAGGACACGCGATATATGAAGCTGGTTCTCTAAGTAGATTTGATCTGAAGCCAATAAGGGTTAATGTGGAACAATCTGAAAATATTCAAGCACCTATTTTTGTTTCATACATATTTTATGGGTCTGGAAATGAGATTGTTTCCGAGGGAGAACAAGAAATCAACTTGGTACAAATCCCAGAGTCTTTTGCCTTAAACCAGAATTATCCAAACCCGTTTAACCCTTTAACTAAAATCCAATATCAATTACCATACCAAACTGATGTCAACTTATCCATTTATGACATATTGGGCAACGAAGTGATCGTACTGGTACATCAGAATCAGGCTCCAGGTACATATAATGTTATTTGGGATGCAATAGATAGAAATGGCCAACAGGCATCTGGTGGGGTATATTTCTACAGAATAAAAACGAGAGAATTTACCAAAACAAAGAAATTGATTTTATTGAAGTGACTTTTAAAAAGGACCGTAAATCTCTTTCTCTAGCCCCGATAAAGGGGCTTTTTATTTTGTTAGCAGTTTCTACAATGGTTGGCCAGGAGAAAGCAGATGAAGCTGACTTAAAAATGAAAGAAACTGGTTGCAAGGGTGAAATGATTGAGAAGGCTTCTAAAAATGGAATACGATCATTAAGTTTAACAGAACTTTTTCGTTATTATAGAGAAATCAAAAAATGTCCTGATAAAAAAATGGCAAAGGCTATTAAAAAAGCAAATGATGAGAGACAATTCAAGGAAGATGCGGAAAACTATAAAGGATTTACTGGCTGGACATCATCCTGTGCCTATTGCGCGATAGCGTTGTTTGTCTATTCAATATTTCAGTGAAATAATTCGCAGGAGTTAATAAATAGGGAAATGAAATACATAGTTACTGTTTTACTTTTTTTTCAGTTTGGAGTTACCCAAGAGGTTAATTCGATGGAAGCATATAAAACTGTTTTGAGAATGAAATTAAATATGGATATAAATCCAGTATTTTACCTCGATGAACATCAATCAGGGCAGATGAATAAAGTGCATCAATCTTGCGTAGAATATTTAGATTTGTATGAAGCTAAAGTGCCGCGCCAAGAATTGATAATTCAAGCCGAAATCATTAATGAAAGAGCTATAAAATTTTCAAATATAAACTATGATCGAACCATACCGATAAAGGTAAAGAAAAATATTAGATATAATTATTTTTCAACCGCATTAGATAAAGATTGAATGAAATCGTCACCTAATTCATTAATAATAATTTTGGATATTTCTTCGGCGATTTCGTCACCATTTAATCCTTCGGCCTCTAATGCTTTCCATGACTTGGATAATGTATCTAAATCTTTTTTATCCGAAAAAATTTCATCCAGCACTGCAGCAGGGATATTACAATCCCGTAAGCGCTGATAAATGTTAAAGTACATCATTTCCATAACAGATATTAACCCATACTGTTAATGGAGAGAAAGGAGTACATCCATGGATAAACATATCAAGGTCCTTTATGGATTATTAATCGTTGGATTTCTATCCATATCGACACAATTATGGTTTCAAACACAGGCGATTAACGATCTTAAATCAAAGATGGAATCAGTCCGGGAGCTATTATTCAGATTTGCCTGATTGTTTTATGATAAAATGACCCTAATTTTTGTAACGAATTATTCCGGATTTTAACCGATTTTACAAATGGCGTCGTACCCAAGTGGTCTAAGGGAACGGTTTGCAAAACCGCTATTCGCCGGTTCGAATCCGGCC
>Ga0209034_10000946_pt1 | contig 14422 bp, 12 predicted proteins | sample MarorgKNORR_S2LV_2_FD_188219 | JGI IMG/M metagenome (GOLD analysis project Ga0209034, IMG submission 188219) | Marine microbial communities from the Southern Atlantic Ocean, analyzing organic carbon cycling - 250m_A/KNORR_S2/LV (SPAdes) (version 2) | ecosystem: Environmental > Aquatic > Marine...
ATCACTGGTGATCCTGATGGTCCGCCCATGCGGCAGGGCAACGAGCAGTCCCATTTCCCCGGGGCCCAGTATGCCGCCGCTGCTATCATGGGAGCTCTGTTCTACCGTGATATGCAGGGCGGTGAAGGACAACATATCGACGTCTCTCAGCAGGAGGCGATGATTACCTATTACACTGACGCCCATCCTGCGCTGGCCTGGATGCAGCGCAGTGAGAATGTGACCAGAGTCGGCACCAACTCGACCTTGGTGATTCCCTTGGGCGCCTACCCCAGCAGCGATGGCTGGATATCGGCCGGAATCATCACTCCCAGAGAGTGGGATAACCTCTCTCAGTGGATGTACGAGGTCACAGGAAACGAAGAGATACTGAATGACGATTACAAAGGCGGCAACCAGGATAGGGCTCCATTCAATGACATCATTACGGCTCTGGTCATCGACTTCACCACCCGCTTCACATCTGAGGAGCTTTTCCATCAGGGCCAAGAACGAAACCTGGTCTTCATACCGGTGAACACGGTGTCAGATCTATTGATTGATCCCCAGCTAGAGGCAAGCAACTTCTGGTTCGACCTGCATCACGCTGACGCCGGCACACTCAAATATCCCTTGGGCGTCTTCGACAGCGAAGAGGTCTCTCCGACGACCAAACCGGCCCCTCACCTGGGTCAGGATAACCAGGCAATCTTAGGCGGCGAATTGGGTTTAAGCGATGCCGAACTGTCTAGCCTTCGCTCTCAAGGAGCGATCTAATCATGCCAGAGTTCAAAAAGCCGTTAGCCGGCATCCGGATCTTGGAGTTGGGCCCTTATGTCGCGCTGCCTATGACCGGGCGCATCCTTGCATCCCTTGGAGCCGAAGTCATCAAGGTCGAGACCAACAAGGTCTTGGACGAGATGAACTTCATCCCGGCTTGGTCTCGCGGCGGTGGCCAGCCGGAATTCCAGCGGGCTAAGAAGCGGATCACCATAGATGTCCGTACCCCGGATGGCATGGAAGTATTCAAAGAGTTGGTCAAAGTGAGCGACGTTTTTATGACCAATTTCCGTCGGAACATCCTAGACCGGTGGGGCATCGACTTTCCCGAACTTCGGCGACTGCGTCCCGACATCATCTTGATGTGGCAGACTGGTTTGGGTGGAATCGGCCCTTACTACACCTACAAGTCCTACGGGATATTGGTGCAGCATATGGGTGGTGTGTCACTGATGTCCGGTGATGAAGGCGAGCCCCCTGCCACCATAAATACGTCTTATTCTGATTACCACACCGGTGCCTTTCAGCCAGTGGCGATTATGGGTGCGTTGTTGCGTCGTTCCTTGACCGGTCAGCCTGCCACCATGGAATCGTCGATATTCAAGTCCGGTGCGGTGACCGCTGGCCCTGCCCTACTTGACTACCAGTCCAACGGACGCATGCCCCAACGAATTGGTAACCGCGACCCTTTCTCGGCACCCCACGGCGTCTACCAATGCCAGGGCGAAGACCGGTGGTGCGCCATCGCGGTCCAAACCGAAGAACAATGGGAAGCTTTCTGCCGGGCTATCGGCAGCCCCGGCTGGTGCGGAGACACGGAATTCGCCTCGCTGGCGTCTAGGCTTGCCAACCAGGATAGGTTGGACCAACTGGTGAGTGAATGGTCGGCCACTCAGACAGCTGAAGATGCCATGACCCGGTTACAGGAAGCGGGTGTTCCCGCTAGCATAGTCTCCCAGGGCAAAGACCTGTACGAGAGCGAACATCTGAAAGCCCGCGACTTCTACCGCCCCACACCTTTCTATCTGGCGGACCGTGAGAGACCCGCCTATGAATGGGATAGCAAAGAAGGCATAGCCGCCGCCAACCCGCCTAAGTTGTCAGAGTCCCCCATGGAGTACGGCCCCTACAGTAACATCGGCGAAGACAACGATTACATCTTCAAAGAGGTATTGGGCCTCTCTCAAACAGAATTAGACCGCTTAACGGAAAATCAGTCTCTGTTCTAACCAAACCCCTGATAGTTGAAAGCCGATGGCTGACAGCTAATTCCATGAGGAACCATGTACGACTACAGCTCCTACGAACACCTGGTCATCGAAGTCAAAGATGGTGTGGCTCTCCTAACCATCAATCGACCTGAGGTATACAACGCCACCAACTTCAAATTGCACAAAGAACTGAGCATTGTATGGCTGGATCTGGCCAGGGATGACGATGTCCGGGTGGCGGTTGTCACCGGGGCCGGCACCGCGTTTTCGGCCGGAGGTGACTTCGACCTCATCCAGGACTCAATAGGAAACGGCAAGGTCATCGCTGGAACCATGGAAGAGGCACGCGACATCGTCCATAACATGATCAACTTGGACAAACCGATCATCTCGGCAATCAACGGTGTGGCGGTCGGTGCCGGGCTTGCCGTGGCTTTGATGGCAGACATATCAATAGCCTCAGAGAAGGCCAGATTCACTGACGGCCACGTGCGTTTAGGGGTAGCCGCAGGTGATCATGCGGCCGTCATATGGCCCATGCTAATCGGTATGGCCAAGGCCAAGTATTACCTAATGACCTGCGAGTTTTTGGACGGGACCGAAGCCGAACGCATCGGCTTGGTCAGCCAGGTAGTGCCCCACGAAGAGCTAATGGACAAAGCCATGGATGTGGCCAACCGGTTGGCCGTCGGATCGCAGCAAGCCCTCCGCTACACCAAGCGTTCTCTAAACCAGTGGTTGCGTCAGGCAGAGCATATGGCCTTCGATTACTCCCTGGCTTTGGAGATGCTGGGTTTCTTCGGGGAAGATATCCAGGAAGGATTGGACTCCGTTCGGGAGCGCCGCGACCCCAAGTTCCCATCGGCCCAATAACACATGAATTACAGAAGTTTCGGCAATATCGAAATGGATGTCTCAGAGATTGGGTTTGGCTGCGGTGACGTGGGAGGCCTGATGGTCCGTGGAGAGCCGGCCGATCAGGTCCGTGCCGTAGCCAGGGCATTAGAGCTAGGCATCAACTATTTCGATACCGCGTCGCGGTATGGCAGCGGTAGATCGGAGACCAACCTTGGCCGAGTGCTGAAAGAGCTTTCCGCAGATGTCTTTGTCGGCACCAAGTACAGTCTGAGCGAGTCGGATCCATCCGACCTTAAGACAGGGGTGATCCAGTCGGTGGAAGCCAGCTTAAAGCGGCTTGGCAGGGAGCAAGTGGACCTCATCCAGCTGCATGACCGAATCGGCTCTCAGACTGACATCTCCGTACGGGCAGTCACGGTCACCGACGTTCTGGCGGAAGTTCGAGAAGGATTAGAAGAGTTGAAGTCACAGGGGAAAGTCCGGTATTACGGGATGACCGGAGTGGGAGAGCCTAAGGGTATTCATGAGGCGGTCGCTTCGGGGATGGTTAGCACCGTTCAGGTTGTATACAACCTGATAAACTCCAGCGCCGGACACGACGCCCCGGCCGGGTTCGATATGCCAGATTATGGCCGGTTGATCGACTTCGCGGACCAGAGAGATGTTGGCACAATAGTGATTCGCGTTCTGGGTGCCGGAGCTCTAACTGGCACATCGGTCCGGCATCCTGTGGCAGTGCAGACAGTAGCGCCCATTGGCTCGGGCAGGGATTACCAACAAGATGCAACGAGAGCCGCTCGATTCGCATTCTTGGTAGATGAGGGTTTCGCAGGTGACATGCCCGAGGCTTCGGTCCGATTTGCCTTGAGTAACCCCGGAGTTTCAACGGTGTTAGTCGGTTATTCTGATATAGACCACCTAGAACGATCGGTAGAATATGCGGCCAAAGGCCCGCTGGCCCCAGAAGGTTTAAGCCGGTTGCTCGAAGTGTGGTCTACATTCGTGAGTTAGAGTTATGAACGAGGTTATCGGCAACCTGGACAGCCTTCGCAAGGCCATGGATCACAGCGAGTTCGACGCCATTGTCGCCATGTCTCCGGAGAATGTACCTTACACATCCGGTGTAGGAATATGGTCACAGAAGGTCATCCGCGACCGGCTAGCTCTGGTGGTCTGGCCCAGGGAGGGGCACCCAACTTTGATTGTGGCCACCAATGAGGAAGGTTACGTTAGAGAGAAATCCTGGATTACGGATGTGAGGGCCTACTCTCAGCATGCAGACTCTCCGATAAAACTGCTGTCGGACGTGCTACAAGACAAAGGCCTTGGCGCGGGCCGAATCGGCTTTGAGCCGGCTTATCTGACCACCGACTATTACCTGGAGCTTCTGACTACTATGCCCGAGGCCAAGTTCGAGTCATGCGAGCCGATGCTCCAAAAAGTGAGGATGATTAAGACCGAGGCAGAGATCGATCTACTCTGCTGCGCGGCAATGTCGACGGAGAGGGCGTTGATGGATACCTACTCAACCGTCAGGCCCGGTGACAAAGAACGAGATCTTGTAGGTAGGATAGGCAGCAACATCCTGCAGTCCGGCGCTGAGCTGCCGTCGTTTTTGTTCTTCACCATCGGTCCCAACACTGGATATGCCCACCCTGACCCCACCGACATCGAGTTGCAACCCAATGATGTCTTGAAGGCCGATGTTGGCGGTTGGTACTCGGGTTACTTCTCTGACATAGGCCGCACCGCGGTGGTCGGTAAAGCTACCGACGATCAGCATTCGATCTACAATCGTCTAGCGGAAGTGCATCGCAAGACCATATCTGCCATGAAACCCGGCGTACCAGCGAATGAGGTGTATAGGAAGAACGTGGAGTTCTATAGAGAGGCTGATATCGAATTCAAACTACCTTTCGCCGGACACGGGCTAGGCCTTTATATCCATGAGATGCCGATGTTGGCCGAGTATGATGGCACACCTTTGGCCCCCAATATGGTCTTTGCCGTAGAAACTAGAGTCCGTTGGCCCGGTGTTCAAGGGTTCCATATCGAGGACCTGATTGTCATCCGAGAAGAAGGCCCTGAGATAATCACCAAGTTCATGGACACCAGCCGGTTAATGGAATTGTAGGCCTAAACCCGTATCAGCCAAATCGCTACTGAGCCATGTAGCCGCCGTCGACTGGCATGTTATGCCCTGTGACGAACGAAGCTGAGTCTGAGGATAGCCACACGACGGCCTGGGCGATCTCCTCGGGTTCTCCAAGCCTGCCTATTGGATGCCGGGATGCAACACGCTCTTCCATCCCGGCGTTATCCTTGAAGATTGGCTGCACCAACGGCGTTTGGATATAACCCGGACAGACGGCGTTCACTCTGATGCCGGACTCGGCATACTCAACAGCCGCGGCTTTGGTCAGTCCGGTTACCCCGTGTTTGGCGGCTACGTAGGCCACCGTACCGGATAAGCCCGCCAAACCAGCTATGGATGCTGTGTTAACGATAGCCCCACCGCCCTGTTTCAACATCTGGGGAATCTCGGCCTTCATACATAGCCATACCCCTTTCAGGTTTACGCTGAGAACCTGGTCCCAATCCTCTTCTCGGTAGTCGGCAGTGAGCAAACGATCGCGTCCGCCGGAGATACCGGCATTATTGAAGGCGCAGTCCAGGCTGCCGAACGCTTCGACGGCCCGAGCCACCATGGCCTGGGTATCCTCGGGCCTGGAGACGTCAGCATGGACCAGTATGGCGTCTCCGCCGGCTTCTTTGATCTGCTGGATCGTCTCTTCGCCGCCCTCGACATTCACATCTGCAACCACAACCCGTGCTCCGTCATGGGCGTAGGCCAGCGATGCTGCTCTACCGATGCCGGAACCCCCACCGGTTACCAGCGCTGTTTTGCCTTCCAGATTTCCCGCCATGCGCTTTCTCCTTGGTACGAATTAAATCTGACGGGATTATACCTGTGACCTCCCTTTTGGCAACTTTCCCAGCCTGTTCGGAGCGTGTAGAATAGCCCGACAATCGACAATAGCCGGGCAGGAGTTATGAAAGACGTACCCACCAATATGCCGGACTATGAACTAGCCTATGCGAACGAGCGTTTAGAGGTCCCCGAATACTTCAACTTTGGGTTCGACGTAGTAGACAAATGGGCCGACGATCGCACCAAACTGGCCCTGTTGTCGGTGGATTCTAGGGGCGAAAACACTCAGCATCATACCTTCTGGGACCTGAAGGTTCTTTCCAACAAATATGCCAACTCCCTCCGAGATCGAGGAATCAAGAAGGGAGATCGAGTATTCATCATGCTACCTCGGATTCCAGAGTGGTACGTGATAATGCTCGGTCTCATGAAACTGGGAGCGTTGCCGATGCCCGGTACGACCCTGCTTACCCCGAAGGATATCGAGTACCGGATCAACACTGCCGAGGCCGTCATGGCCATCACAGATGAAGAAAATACGTCCAAGATTGATGAGGCTGCCGGTGCTTGTCAGACTCTGGAACATCTAGTAGTTGTAAAAGGCCAGAAACGTGGCTGGATATCCTATGACGATGATATGGCCAGCGCATCTCCCGTCTTAGTGAATGTGGATCGGACTCGCAGCGATGACCCTCTGTTGATTTATTTCACATCTGGTACGGTGGGTTACCCGAAGATGGTGCTCCACACCCAAGCGTCATGCGCCATCGGCCACACGATTTCTGCTAAGTACTGGCATGATTTGACCGACAACGACTTGATGTGGACGCTGTCAGACACCGGGTGGGCCAAGGCTGCCTATGGCAAGTTGTTTGGACAATGGACCCTGGGTGCCGCAGTGATGCAGCACGACGCCCGTGGCCGCTTCGACGCTCCTCTGACTCTGAGCCTGTTGGAGAAGCATGGAGTTACATCGTTCTGCGCACCCCCCACGGCCTACCGCATGCTGGTTTTAGAGGATTTAGGCAAGTATCACCTGGACAACTTGCGGCACTGCACTGGGGCCGGGGAGCCGCTGAACCCGGAGGTGATGAAGCAGTGGGAAGACGGCACGGGCCTGGTGATATACGACGGGTATGGTCAGACGGAGACAGTGTTGTTGGTGGGTAACTTCCGCTGTAACGAGGTGCGCCCGGGTTCCATGGGCAAACCCACCCCTGGGTTCACGATCGGAGTTGTGGACGAAGATGGTAATGAAGTGCCGGTGGGAGAGGAAGGCCAGATAGCTGTCAGCATTAAGCCGGAGCGTCCTGTGGGTCTGTTTCAGGAATATTGGAAGGACAAGGAGGCCATGGAACGGTCGTTCCTTGACGATTGGTACCTTACCGGTGACAAAGCCTACAAAGACGAAGATGGGTATTTCTGGTTTGTGGGTCGGGCTGACGACGTGATTATTTCGGCTGGTTACCGTATAGGCCCATTCGAGGTTGAAAGCGCTTTGATTGAACATCCTGCTGTTGCCGAGTCTGCCGTCGTTGCCAGTCCCGACCCGGTGCGCGGCGACATAGTCAAGGCGTTCGTGATCTTAGCGCCAGACTACGTGGCTTCAGATGAATTAGTGGTCAGTTTGCAGGACCATGTACGTACGACAACTGCGCCTTACAAATACCCCAGGTCAGTTGAGTTTGTAACCGAGCTTCCCAAGACCGTCAGCGGCAAGATACGCCGCGTGGAACTACGCGAGCGGGAAGTTGAACGGGCGAGCGGTAGCGCCTAAATGGAAATCTGTTTCGCCAACCCATCGGCTCACCCGCGTCCGGAGATGTGCGCTAGGTAGTAGTTTCGAAAATCGAGCACATGAGAAGTGGTGCCAACGGACCTCGAGTTAGGTATACTCCCCTCATTAGCCGGATTCATCTAAACCAGAACCTAATGGAGGCCCACTGTGCCCAAAGCGCCGATAAACGGAATCGAGCTTTACTACGAATCTCACGGTGATGATTCTGACCCAGCCATAATTTTCGCCCACGGACGCGGCGGCAATCACATGAGCTGGTGGCAGCAGGTGGCTGCTTTCTCTGCAGAATTCCACTGTATAACCTTTGACCACCGAGGCTGGGGAGACTCTATAGCCGAAAACGGCTCGCCGCTGCGGGAAAACTTCATCGGTGATCTGACTGCATTGCTAGACCATCTTAAGATTGACAAAGCTTTTTTGGTTGCCCAGTCCATGGGAGGCTTCAGCTGTCTGGGATTTGCCTTGGCTCATCCGGAACGTACCCTGGGACTGGTTCTGGGCGACACTACTGGGGGTGTAGCCACGGAAGGAACTCTAGCAGCTTTGAAGAATACCAACCCACCACCCGAAGGGCCAGCCAGGTCGTTGTCGGCCAGCTTCATCAAAGAAAATCCAAGCTTAACGTTCCTGTACCAGCAGATACAGGGTTTGAACCCGCCCCGCGGAGAGGACGGGGTCATCTCAGGTTTCCGGCTTAAGGATGGTCCCAATGTCGGAGATTTTGCAGATTGGACAATTCCGACCCTTCTGATAGTGGGCAAAGAAGACGCTATCTTCCCGCCTGATGTCATATCAGAAGTCCAGAAGGTTATTCCCGGCTCCTGGATGGAAGTTGTGCCAGGCGCAGCCCATTCGGCCCACTTCGAGCAGGCGGAGATATTCAACAAACTGGTCTCGGAGTTGTTTGCAGGAGCCCGGTCCAGCAGTCAACCTGCGGTAGCTGCGGACTAAGGTGCTAATCCTGAACTTCTGGCCATGAACAAACAAGGCCTATATTTAGTTGACTGGCGTGACACTCTGGTCTGCGTTCAACTTAGGAAATCATGGTCGAAACATATGCCGCCCACATGGGCGGCATATGTTGCCTTTAAAAGTGCACGAACGTTAACCGCCGATGGTCCCGGGTCCCCAGTTGTTGGGTATGTTGAGCAGGTTTGATTCCAGGTTAGCCACGTCGCTCTGGCCGCAGAAGTCCATGACCCTGCCGACCTCTTCCCGGAGCAATTCCAGCACGGCGTGTACACCGTCTTCACCCTGGGTAGCGAGACCCCAGAAAAGGGGGCGGCCGATGCCAACGGCCTTGACTCCCATGGCCAGGGCTTTCAAGACGTCACTGCCGCGACGTACACCTGAGTCGAGATAGACCTCGCAATTGCCGTTAACGGCTTCGATGACTTCCGGAACAGTTTCGATGGAACTCAGGGTCTGGTCTAATTGGCGTCCGCCGTGAGTGGAGACCAGTACGCCTTCGCAACCATGTTCCACGGCCAGTTTGGCGTCTTCCCCTACGCGGATTCCCTTAAGGACCAGAGGCAGAGAGGTCAGGCTGCGGAGCCACTCTACATCGTTCCATGTGATGGGGTCCGCCCGTGAAACGTCCCATCCAGGAGTTTCGTCAGTACCGCTGATTTCGTTGCTGGGCAGATTAAGGTCGCGGAAGTTGCCCAACTCCAGCTTGCGTTCGAATTGGTTCCGAAGGTCGCGCTCCTTGGGGCTGGGCACCGGCGTGTCAATCGTGAGGACTATGGCCTTGAATCCGGCGTCTTCTGCCCGGCGTACCAGCATCTCGGTGAGCGCCTTTCCTCGGTGGTAGAGTTGGAACCACAGGGGGCCGGTAGCAGCTTCGGCAACCTCTTCAAGACTGCAGTTGGAAGACGTACTGAGCATCATCAGCGTGTTAGAGCGTCCGGCGGCCCTAGCGGTCGCGACTTCGGCGTCGGGATGAGCCATGCCGTGGCTGCCAGCGGGGCAGACGAATACCGGGAAGCTCAGGTCGTCGCCCAACATGGTGGTGGAAATCTTGCGTTCTTCAACGCTCCGCATGAATCGAGGGCGGATGGTCAGTTGGTCGAACGCGCTGCGGTTGCGCTTAGTGGTGAGTTCGTCCATGGCGCCAGCTTCGATGAAATCCCAGCTGTCGTGGGGTAATGCCAGCTCAGCCCTAGCTTCAAAGTCGTATAAGTTGATCGGGTCGTTTGCCATTAGGTCCTCCTAAAATCGTGAGCCGAATAACCTCACACGGCGGTATGTAGCCATCATCCTTATGGAAATCGGATAATACTGCGAGGCCAAAATCGAAGTTACTCTAACCCGAACAGCAGACGGTGGCAAGTGTACTTGTGGGAACTGATCGGTAGGGGAACAACCCGCTTACTGACATCTACAATGACCCGGAAGGAATGAATAAAAAGAGGCGGACTTGCGCCCGCCTCTTTTTATTCATTCCGCCAGCACTGACTTTACTCGGCGTCGTTGGAACCCGAGTTGTCGTCTTGGCCAGGGGTGATGGGTACCAGGCCGGGAATCCACCATTTTTCCCATTGCTCATCGATCTTATCTTGGAAATGTTTGACATCCTCTGTGGTGAAATGAGCGAACCGGCCCTGGCGGAGCAGATACTCTTCCACGGGTTTCCGCTTGCGGATACCCTTGGCAATCGCCCGGCTGGGGCCGTTCAGCATCAACTCGCCTTCGATTATCTCGTACTGTATCCACAAGCCGGTCTCGATGGACAGCATACCCAGTTCGTGAGAGTACTTGGGGTCGTAGTCCCAGCCCTTTGGGCAAGGGTCTATGCAATGGATGAAAGTGGGTCCGCCTGAGGTCAAGGCGCGGCGCACTTTGTTGTTGAAGTCCAACCCGTAAGAAGCGCAGGCGGTGGCCACGTATTTCATGTCGGGATGACCGACCGCCATCATCGGCGCCATGTTCTTTTTCCAGCGTGTGTTCATGTTTCGAATGACTTTACCCGGTGGGCTAAAAGTCGTGTTGGCACCCCAAGGCGTGCTGCCCGAAGCCTGGATGTCTGTGTTGGCGTAGGACTCATTGTCGTAGCAGACGATAAGCAGGTTGTACTCTTCGTGCTGCAGCGCCGCTGAGATAGCAGAGAGCCCCATGTCGACCCCGCCGCCGTCGCCGCAGAACGCGATGACATTGATGGGCTCCTGCTGCATCTTGCCCTTGCGCATCATGGCTGATAGGCCAGCAGCGGTACCGGTGGCGGCAGAACCCGCAGAACCAAGCTGAGTGTGCATCCATGGCACTACCCATGGAGTGCTGTAGTAGGTGGTGTTGGCCACGTACATGCAGCCAGTGCTACCCACTACGATAGTACGTTGCCCGGCGGCTTTAATCATCAGCCGCATGACCAGAGCGGATTCGCAACCCTGACAGGTCCGGTGACCAGAAGTGTAGAACTCTTCTACCGGTATTTGTTTAACCCCCCTTATCTGGGGAAGATCTTGCACAGTTGCCATCTTGATTACTCCCTTACGGCGACCCAGGTGGTCTCTTGGTCGATTTTACCAGTGTCGAGGGCTTTCTGAGTTGTTTCAACCATCTCTTCGATATCTCGGACCTGGACCTCGCGGCCGCCTAGTCCGGCTATGAAATTCAGCATCGTCGGCCGCTCGTCCATGGGATACATGGCTGAACGGAGTTCCTGGAAGAGTACCCCACCGCAGGACGGCGAACCGTAGGAGTAGTCGCGGTCGATGACTGCGACGCCCTTGGCTCCCTTCAGTGCCTGTTGAATCTCCTCCGTCGCAAAAGGCCTAAAGAATTTGATTCTTAGGAATCCAACCTTCTTGCCTGCTTCCCGCATGCGCCGGACGGCCACCCTGGCGGGCATGGCAAGGGTGCCCATTCCAACGAGGATAACTTCGGCGTCCTCGCACATATATTCTTCAATGAACGGGCTGGGGTCACCCCTCCCGAATTCCTGTTTAAACTCTTCATAGACCTCTTTGATCACAGCTGTTGTCCGACGCATGGCCTCGTCGGTCTGCTTTCGAATCTCCATCAGCCAGTCCTCGTTCACTTGAGGGGCTACTGTGATGGGGTTGTCTGGGTGCAGTTGTAGCGATCCGCGCTGGTAGCTGGGCAGGAAACTATTTACCTGGTCTTGCGATGGGACCTGCACGATTGCTTGAGAGTGGGTTAGGAACGATCCGTCGCAGCTTAGAGCGAAGGGCAGCAAAACTCGAGGGTCTTCGGCCACCTTCCAGGCGATCAAGGCCATGTCCAACGCCTCTTGGGCGGTAGCTACCCAATATAGGTGCCAACCCAAGTCGCGGACAGCCATGGCGTCGTTGTGCTCAACGCCGAATGCGCCGGGATCGTCCAGCGCCCGGTTGCCAACCATTGCCACCACGGGTAAACGCAACCCAGCGGTGACGGTGATGGCCTCAAATGCGTAGAACCAGCCGACACCACTGGATCCGGTGAACGTCCGGGCTCCCACTGCTGAGGCGTGTTTTACTATCTCAAACTGGGAGTGCTCACTCTCGGCGATGATGTAGTCAAAGTCGAAAGCGCCGTCCGCCTTGAGGCGGGACACATATTGCATCACCGTGTCGTAGGGTCGGATGGGGTAAGCTGTGATGACGTCAACGTCGGCGAGTGCACAAGCGATGCCGATGGCTTCGCTGCCGCTGATCAGTTCTTCTTTTGGCTCCTGGTAGAGCTGTGTTTGTACGGTGGCCATTAGACTCCTTCCGCTTGGATCTCTTCATCGTAGCCACCGACGTGGTGGAAACCGTGGGTTCGGGTCTCTGTCTTTTGCTTCTCAACTAGGACAGTCGACCACTTGTTATAGGAGTCTTTGTCGGCCGTCCACGCTTCCCACTGGCTGCTATTGTCGTTGAATTCTGCCTCACTCACCATGGTCACGCAGTCGGGAACGGGGCAGACTGCTTCGCAGACACCACACCCGCAACATGATTCCATGTTGGCGTCATACAGGCCGTCTGGAGTGATATCGAAGCAGGTGTCGGGGCACTGCAGCCAGCACAGAGTACATTTGATACAGGTTTCAAAGTTAATCACTGGCCGCATGGACCGAGTGCTCCATTTTTTGAAAACTTCGTTTCGACCGGGCTCGTAGCCGTCCTCTCCGCCTCGGAAACCGCCGCCTTCAGGAGCCGCTCGGATGACCACACCTTCTTCCATGGTCTTCCACCCGGGCATTTCGAAGGAGAACGGGGTCTCGGAGTTTCCTTCACCGGGCTCCACGGTGCGAGTGCTGGACCGGTCGAAAGCCATTTGGACCGAGGAGACCTTGGTGGCGTTACCGGTCTGCTCCTTGATGGATTCCAGCATCGCTTCGACGCTAACTAATTCGGGACAGACCTTGCAAAGGGTCCCGAGGACTCGCATGTCAGTGTGGTCGTCTTTGTAGACCCAGAGACCGGAGAAACTAACGGTGCTGGGGATGATCGCCAAATCGTAAGCAGAGTCTTTTTGGTGGATGTCTTCCAACAAGGAATCGGCGTCCTGTCGTGAGGTCACAACCAGGGTGCCACCGGGCTTAGTCAGTTCATTGATGGGCTGCAAGCCATACCAGGCCCAGGACTCGACTCCTTTGCACATCGCGTCATCGAGGTTGATGGTTACGTCGACGTTTGATGCTTCGTAAACTGCCAAGCTTTCTTCAAGCTCTAAGGCTGTGTCACAGACAACTGCGAATTGTTTAGCGGGGATGCCATTCCGTTCGGGAGAGTCGCTGTAACGGCCAAAGGCGGTACCGATTCTCCCGTCTTTACGAGCGGCGAATACAATCTGTCGGACGATGTTCCGGGCCAGAGTACGTTGGAATATGCCCCGGTACACCACCTCCACGGCATGGGTAGCCATAGGTCTCCTCCTCAGCTCTTTGTTATTTAGATTTCGTTATTTCCTGTTAGTTATTTGCGATTGCGCTGGGGTAAACCGCGGACGGCTCCACAGCAGTCAGATGATGTTCCATGGCCGATCTTGCGCCCAGATGGTCACCTGTCTGGACCATTACCAGTATCTGTCGGTGTGATTCCAGGGACCGTTGGGATCGGCCCGGCTGTTGTAACGTTTGGTCACGTGATTGCCGAAGCACGTCTTCTACTGCGCTCACCACTTTGACAAGGGCCAAGTTGTGAGTAGCAGTCGCCAATGCAAAATGGAACTCGGTATCGGCATCCACGCCAGTCTCGCCTTCCATTATTTGGCGTTGTTGTTCTACTAATATCGAAGACAGGCGTTCAACGTCTTCGTCAGTGGCCCGTTCTGCAGCGAGGGCCGCCAGTTGCGGTTCGAGTAGGTGACGCACTTCGAATATGTCGTGTAATTCGGCGTCGCCGTCGCCCAACGAAGAAGTCATAAGAGTTGTCACAGCGTCCAGGCTCTGAGTATTTATGAATGTCCCGGAACCATGTTTGCTCACCGCTAGTCCCTGGAATTCGAGTGTTCTGATCGCCTCTCGGACGGAGCTGCGGCTGACTTTAAACCGCTCTGCCAACACCCTTTCCGCGGGAAGCTTGGCACCATGAACCAAGATCCCCTGTTGAATCTGAGCATGGAACAACTCCACGATACCCTCATGAAGTCGCTGTCCTTGGAGGTTTTGCAATTCAATCTGCCCAAATCTAGCCAGAATCCTTGTTGATGCCGGAAATCCACAAGTGGTCTGACCAATTATTTAGTTGGCTGGGATTATACACCCAGCCCAGGCGTTGTCAAGGCGTGAAAAACAGGCAAGATTTCCGCTTCTTGGTTAGATTCTGGTTTACAATAACGAATGAATTGGCGTGTAACCTTATATGTTCTAGGGTGCAACTTGGGGTTATAATCCGCTCGTAAAACCGACCCCGTTGCAGGGGTGATTCAGAGGTA
>Ga0209034_10000947_pt1 | contig 14415 bp, 16 predicted proteins | sample MarorgKNORR_S2LV_2_FD_188219 | JGI IMG/M metagenome (GOLD analysis project Ga0209034, IMG submission 188219) | Marine microbial communities from the Southern Atlantic Ocean, analyzing organic carbon cycling - 250m_A/KNORR_S2/LV (SPAdes) (version 2) | ecosystem: Environmental > Aquatic > Marine...
TGTTGGAAATACTGATTGAAAAATGAAGAAACCTCCATAATTTTCTTTAATGCCCTATCCAAGTGGTTTTGCTCCATTAAAGTAGAAACATCAGTAGCAAGGGATTTTATTTTTTGTTCTGCTTCAGAATCTTTTTCATCAAATGATTCAATTTCAGGAATTTGTCCATCAAATGATTTTTTTGTAAATCCTAAAGCACGATTAACAAAATTTCCTAAATTACCAATTAATTCAGAATTTATTCTAGTTGTAAAATCATCCCAGTCAAAATTCAAATCATCTTGGGAGTAGGGATTAATAGAAACAAGATAAAATCTCAAGTAATCTGCAGGATAGTATTGTAAAAATTGTTTTAATCCAATGTACCAATTTCTACTCTTAGATATTTTTTTTCCTTGAAGTGTAAGATGACCTCTAGTTGGAATGTAGGTAGGTAATTTGAATTCTTTATTGATTCCCAATCTCATTGCAGGTAAGAATAGATAATGATGATACACGATATCTTTTCCAATAAAATGATAAATGTCTGCAGAGTTCCAAAACTCTTTTCCATCTATTCCCTTATCATTGAGAAATTTTAATGCAGTAGAAATGTATGCAAGGTGATTATCAAACCACCCATAGAATACTTTACCATCTGCATTATCAAGTGGAACAGGAACACCCCAAGGAATATCTCTAGTAATATCCCAATCAATTAATCCAGATTTAATCCAGTTTTGAACATATTTTTTGACATCCTTTTGAAGAGTGGTAGTTTCTTCCAACCATTCAGATAATGAATCACCAAAATTTTTGAGTTTGAAAAAGTAATGATTAGTTTTTTCCTTTGTAGGAGTTTGGCCACAAAGAGAACATTTTGGATCAGTAATCTCTTCAGGTACACGCCCACAACTCTCACATAAATCAGAATATTGATCCTCAGCCTTGCAATGAGGGCAAATTCCTTTCACATATCTGTCAGGAAGGAATTTTTTATCATTATTGCAATAAAATTGGATTATTTCCTTTTCATAAATATGACCAGCGTCATTTAATTTCTTAAAAACATCTTGTACAAAGGAGATATTTTCTGAAGAGCTTGTTTTGTAGAAATAATCAAAATTAATTCCAAATGCAGTAAAATCATCATAATCACGTTTATTCCAATGAGCAACATAATCAGCAGGAGTTTTACCTTGTTTTTCAGACTGGATTAGGATAGGAGTTCCAAAATCATCAGATGCACAGACATAGTATGCTTCAACCCCGTTTTGTTTTAGAAATCTTGTAGTTACATCTGCTGGAAGATACGTAGATGCAACATGACCCAAGTGGATCTCACCATTTGCATATGGCAATGCACTTGTAATTATAGCTCTTTTATTCATGATACAGTTCTCAAAAGTAAAATCGGAGTTAAGAAGTTTTACCACGAAGGGAACACGTCGTTAAACAACATCATTGCCTGAAATCAATTAATTTCATAAATATGGCATATTATGGAGAAAGATATTGAAATCTCTATTGATTATTGCAATAGTAGCAGTTGCTATGATTGGAGTTATGGTTCCAAATGTTTTTGCTGAAACTTCTCCAGAACAAGCAAAACCCATACCTGCATCTACATTAGAATGTGAATATGGAATTCCAGATGAATATTGTAAACAGTTGATATCCCAAAAAGATACTGATGAAGAGTTAAATAAATTAAATAAATTAAAAAAATTAATTCCAGATAATTATAATATTTTGTCAAGTCAAATTGAATTAGATAGTTCGGGTATTGTCAAATGGCGTCAGATAAGTGCTGATGCAATTAGAAGTAATGATATGGATAATGGGGGAATTTTACTTGCACAATATGATGACAACGATAGTTTGTTGACTGCTTTTAAAACACTAAAAAATAGTGTTGAAAATCCGGAAAATGTATCTTACTTGTCTGCAACATGTGTTGAAGGATGGCACGAAAAACAATGGAAAACAATGCTCTGTCTTAAAGATGACATGTTCATAATGACTGGAAATAATTTTGGTGAAAGTAAATCGGTAATGAAACAAATACTGAATAAAATAGACGACACATTATCTTTACCGAAAATAGAAAATTCTAAAGACGGTGGTTGTCTAATTGCTACAGCAACATACGGTAGTGAATTAGCTCCGCAAGTTCAGATGCTTAGAGAAATTCGTGACAATCAATTGATGAACACAGAAACTGGCTCATCTTTCATGAGCACATTCAACGATATCTATTACTCATTTAGCCCAATTATTGCTGATTATGAGCGTGAAAGTCCAATCTTCAAAGAGATTGTAAAGATTACAATTACTCCAATGATTAGTTCACTTTCACTAATGGAAAATGCTGAATCTGAATCTGAAGTATTGGGAATTGGAATCTCAGTAATTATGTTGAATTTGGGAATGTATCTTGGTATTCCAGCTATAGTTGTAGTTGGAATTAGAAAATCCATTTTTTAAAACAAAAATTATTTTATCAAATCCCAAATGTTTGAGATTTATCCTCACATTTTGGACATTTCAATCCATTAGTCTTAGAACCACAGTTTTTACATTTTAATTCTACTCCCATTACATCACGTGAAGGTGTCTTTACAGCTTTAACAATTAGTATTACTACAATTAGAGCCACAATTGCAATTCCTATCCATAGTAATACCATCTACTATTCAATACGCAATGATCATAGAAAAACTCTCTTGTAAAAGCAGAATATGAGTCTGAGGTGGTTTAACTAAGTCTCTACCAGTTATTTGCGTATTTTACTTGTTCTGGAGTTAATTTATCAATTTTAACATCCATAGCCTTCAATGCATCAAATGCAATTTGAATATCAATTTCTTTTGGAACATCAATAATTTTATTTTCCATTTTTTTGTGATTCTTTAAGATATACAATACAGACAAAAGTTGGTTTGAAAATGATTGTGCCATAACTTCAGGAGGATGTCCTTCTGCAGATACCAAGTTAGCAAGACGTCCTTGTCCAATCAAGTAAACTTTTTTACCATTTTTCAAAGTACATTCATCAAGTGTTGGTCTAACTTCTTTAACGGATTTTGATTTCTTTAGTAAAAATTCAGCATCAATTTCAACATCAAAGTGTCCAACGTTACCCATAATTGCACCATCTTTCATTTTTAAGATGTGTTCTTTTCTAATTACACTAGTCATTCCAGTACATGTGATAAACATGTCACCAATTTTTGCTGCTTGTGCCATTGGCATTACTTCAAATCCATCCATGTGAGCTTCTAATGCTTTTACAGGATCAACTTCAGTTACAATTACTTTAGAGCCCATTCCACGGCATCTAGATGCAACACCACGTCCGACCCATCCGTAACCAACTACTACAACACGTTTAGATGCCATTAGTAAGTTCATGGCACGCAAGTAACCGTCAATTGTACTTTGACCAGTACCATATTGGTTGTCAAACATATGTTTGGTTACAGCTTCATTTACTAAGATTACAGGGTATCGTAATTTTCCTTGATTTTCTACTGCTCTAATTCTAGTTACACCTGCAGTAGTTTCTTCAGTTGCTCCTAAAACTTCCATGTCTTTGAATCTTTTATCAAAATGTGCTTTGATATTCATGTCTGCACCATCATCAGTTAGAATTGTTGGTTTGTGTTTGAGTACTTGATCAATTGACCAATCATAGTCTTTTACAGATTGTCCATGCCATGCATAAACATTGATTCCCTGTGAAGCCAAAAATGCAGCAATGTTATCTTGTGTGGTTAGAGGATTACCGCCACAAACTGCAACTGTTGCACCCAATTCTTTTGCACCCATTAGTAAAACAGAAGTTTCTTTTGTAACGTGTAAACAAAAACCAAGGGTAATTCCCTTGAGAGGTTTTGATTTTTTTAATCGATTAATTGTATTATCCAGAATTTGCATATGAGATCTAGCCCATTCGTAAGAGAGTTTTCCTTCTTTGATCAGTTTTGGACTAGACTTTACTTTACTCATAATAATTTGCCCTCTCGGGGAGTATAAAATGCTATCATGCGAATGTAAATAAATGACAAATAATTCAATAAACCAATGGCATGGAAGAAAATTGCAGATAAAGGCGATGTGCCAACAGGCGGAGGCAAAGCATTCAAAATCGATGGTAAACAAATTGCAATTTTTAATCAAGATGGCTATCATGCCATGGATGATCTTTGTGTGCATCAAGACGGATCAATTGCACCAGGTAAACTAGAGGGAGACATTGTAGAATGTCCATTACATTTCTGGCACTACAATATCAAAACAGGGGAATTAGTCGATTATCTCAAAGATGTCAAATTAGAGACATACAAAGTTGAGAAAAGAGATGACGGTCTATACGTAGACATTTAGAAAAAATCAACCAGTAATTTCTTTAAATTCATTTAATACTTTGATATCAACAAAATCAACATCACATTTTGCTTGAGTTTTATACGAAGAATCTATTTTGATTAATTCTGACAAAATTGCCAAACCATCTTTAACATTACCAGATTTAATTACTGAAGAGGATTTATTGTATAATGCAGTCTTATTTTGGGGCTTAATTTTCAGTACAATGTCAAAACATCCGATAGCCACATCATACTGTCCAATGTTATGATGACACAAGCCCTTATTCAGTAATGCCAGTAAATTTTCTTTTTCTTGCAAAAGAACTTTCTCATAACAAATTATCGCCTCATCAAATCTACCAAACCTTCCAAAAATATTACCTTTTTTTAGTAATGCCTCAAGATGTGCAGGATTTTGATCAAGAACTTTTTGATAAAAAGATAATGCCTCTTTTGGATTATCTAGATTTAATGATCTTTGGCCATCGCTCAATAATTTTGCTATTTCAGACATAACGAAAAACCTCAAGCAATTACATTAACAAACACATTTCCAAATGTAAAACATTTGTCATCAATAGTTACATCAATTGAAATGGGTTCTAGAGAGGTATCCAACATAGATTTAATTTCATTTTTGGTAAACCACTGACTTCTAAAACCAATACTATTGTGAAAAACTCTATTTGTTTCATCAAAAGAATCATCATCTATTTGTTTAATCATTGGTAGCATAGAATGATACAGTTTTGGTGCAACAAAGCCAAAATCATCTCCATTAAACATGGTCAAAATTACCAATCCATTTTTTCCAGCAATAGTTTTCATATTGTTAATGAAGCTTAGTCGTTTATCAGATGGAACCACACCCATCGTATTATATGAACACATTACAATGTTGGAATTTTTTAACTCAAAGTATTGGGATAGTTTTGAATCAGTTAGATCATATTTTAAAAAAGTTATTTCCGATAAACCATTATGAGAAATATTTTTCTGATTTGCATAATTCAACATAGAATCAGAATTTTCAACACCAAAAAATTCAATTGAGTTATTGCGTAATTTTTTGTCCAGTGCAAAAACTACTCTACCAGTACCAGCACCCATATCAATTATTGAGAAATTTTTGTGTGAATCACTATGTTTTTGGCATAAAGTGTTTAGAATTTCAATTTCTTTTTTAAGATAATTAATAATTAAGGGATTTTGGTTGTCTTCCACACTTTTATCATAATCAGCAGCCAATCCATCCCAGGATTTATTATCCATAAATTTCTCCATTTTTCAATTAATTTAAAGTCTAAGATGATTATCCGATTAAAGACTAGTATTACAGTTCAATTAATATTCCAAGAAATTTTTTAGAAATATCATTGAATCAAGACATCATAAACAAAATAATTTCTCAAGATTATGCTTCAATTACAAATAAAATTGAAGAGTTTATGGAGAATGAATTAAAGAAAAATAATTCAAAAGGGATTATTTTAGGACTAAGCGGAGGAATTGATTCAGCAGTTTTAACATACATTTGTAAAAGAAAATTCAAAGAAAAAACACTTGCATTAATCATGCCAGATACGGATATCACACCTAATAGTGAAACTGAAGATGCAATGAAAATAATCAGTCTGACAGGAATTGAACATAAACTAATCGACATAAAACCAATTGTAAATGAATATTCCATGTATTTGGTACCTAATGAGAAATCAAAAGGAAATCTCAGAGCAAGAATTAGATCAAACATACTCTACTATTATGCAAACATTGAAAATTATTTGGTACTAGGTTCCAGTGATAAAAGCGAATATCTGATTGGATACTTTACAAAATATGGAGATGGTGCATCAGATATGACACCAATTGTTTCATTGTATAAATTACAAGTTAGAGAAATTGCAAAATACTTGGGAATTCCAGAAAACATAATATCAAAAAAGAGTAGCCCACATCTTTGGAAAGATCATGAAGCAGAAGCAGAACTAGGCACACAATACGAAGAAGTAGACTCAATTTTGTATTGTCTTATTGAAAACGGACTTTCAATTCAAGAGACGGTAGAGGCAACGGGGATAGACAAAGAGATAGTTGAAAAAATTTATAATTTAAACATAAACAGTGAACATAAAAGATTACTACCACAAAAATATGATATAAAATAATATGAATATTCAAGATACATTATCTAATACCGAACAAAAATTAGACAATTCAGAGAAAATTAAGATTTACCTTTGTGGGGTGACGGTTTATGATGAGTCACACATAGGACACGCCAGAACAATTATTGTATTTGACGTATTAAGAAAATATTTAGAAAGTAAGAAGCAACAAGTGGAATTAATTCAAAACTTTACAGATGTAGATGACAAAATAATCAATCGAGCAAAAGATGAAAAAGTATCAGCGCAAGAAATAAGCAAAAGGTATATCGATAATTATTTCAGAGATTTTGATAAATTAAACATTCAACGTGCGACAAACTATCCTAAAGCAACAGAACATATTGATGACATTATTGAATTTATAAAAAAATTAATTGAAAAGGGAATTGCATATGTTTCAGAAAATGGAGTATATTTTTCAGTATCAAAATTTCCAGAGTATGGAAAACTATCTAAGAAAAAAATTGATGAGTTAAAATCAGGTTCCAGAATACAAATTGATGAGACAAAAAAAGATCCACTGGATTTTGCAGTATGGAAATTTTCAGACATTGAACCATTATGGGATAGTCCATGGGGAAAGGGTAGACCAGGATGGCATATCGAGTGCTCAGTTATGAGTATGAAGTATCTTGGCGGGAATTTTGACATTCATGGAGGAGGAAGAGACCTGATTTTTCCACATCACGAAAATGAGATTGCACAGTCTGAGGCACACTCGGATTGTAAATTTGCCAAAATTTGGATGCATGTAGGAATGGTAACTATAACAGGAGAGAAAATGTCTAAATCCTTAGGTAATACAAAATCAATCAAGCACGTATTAGAAAATTGGGGACCAAACATAATTAGATTATTTTGTTTATCAGGGCATTATTCAAAAGTAATAGACTATTCTGAAGAAATGCTAAAAGAAAACATTACAAAATGGAGACAAGTAGAAACATGTTACTTTGAATTAATTCACGCCAACAGTAATGAGCAAGAAGACATTTCAGATAAAATTAAAAACATTAGTTTAGAATTTGACAAGTCATTAGAAGATGATTTAAACACACATCTGGCATTATCAACATTTTTTCAACTTGTTAAAGAAACAAACAGATTGGCAGCATCAGAAAAACTAGGAATAGAAAATGCACAAATCATAATGAAGGAATTTGAAAGAATTTCAAATATTTTGGGATTAGAAGTTCCTAAAATGAATCAAGAGGAAAAACAAGAAATCGATAATTTGATATCAAATAGGGAAAAATTACGAGAAGAAAAACAATTTGAAAAAGCTGATCAAATTAGAGATGAATTAAATGAAATGAATATAGAACTAATTGATCATAAAGGAAAAACAATTTGGATGAAAAAAGAGAAAATCAAAAAAGATTGTTAAAAAATTAATTAAATTTATTTTCATACGCCAATTTTGATGATTAAGTCATTAACAAACACAATATTATTTTTTCACTATGTCTAAGCCCAATAGTGGTGTGAAATATTCAGATTTGTAACATAGAATGAATATCAAGTAAACTGATTTAACTAGTAGTATTTGAAATAATACCAAGTTGACAGGAATTTACGACGATAGAATATTGAGTTTTACCAATGAGTGGATTAACACAAACGACCTGTGTAGGCTCGTAAAAGGGGATAGAACGAGGATAATTCCTGCCTGCAAAGAATTAGTCGAGTTGGGATATTTGGATATGAAAACAGATGGATATGTCAAACGTTACAAAAGATTAGACAAAGCCCAAAGTCAAAAACAGTTTGATCATTTGATAGAACTTTTTGAATCTAACAAACTGATTGCAATAGATGAAATTAACGAAATGAAAACCATTGTAACAAAAAAAGGAATTCTAACAAAACGAGGGGAAGCATTACTTGATTGGATTCAATCAGAATTAATTGATAGATCTTTCATGGTTATGACACGATTAAAGTATCAAGATACATTGAAGCTACTACCACACAGTGTAGTTAACAAAAGATTACAAAGAATTGATCAATTTGTTGACAGTGTTATGAAATCATTAGCTCCTTTGAAACAAGAAAAACTAATTTTAGAAAGATTTCAAAATCATACTCACAAACTAGAACCATTCAAGATTTAATTTTATTTTTTAATGATAGTACGTATAGATAATACACTTACAAGCTTAAGCGATGACAGAATTAGTTGAATTTATTTTTAAAAACTACTTCATCCAAGCTCAATTGACCGCCACGTTGTTTTGCAGGTTCAAGGGATTTACCAACAACAATCATTAAAACAATCAAGTGATCATCTGGAAGTTCAATAATTTTTGCCATTTCGTCATAATCAAATCCAACCATAGGACATGAATCAAGTCCCATTTGTCTTGCAGCAAGCATTATAGTTTGACCGGCAAATCCACAAGATCGAATTGCCTCATCACGTCTATTCTGAGGACTATCAGAATATTTTTTTTCCAAAGATGCTTTTACTAATTCCTGTTTTTCAGTAGGATGATTCTGCCAATATCTCAAAGGATCATCTTTCCAAGCACTCATGTTTCCACACAGCAAAATGACTAAGGAGCCATCAACGGGTTGTGCCTGATTTCGAGCAGCGATTCCAATTTTTTCTTTAATTGACTGGTCAGTAACGGTAACAAATCTCCAGTTTTGTTGATTATAACTAGTGGGGGAGAGAATAGTTAACTTCATCAGGGAATCGACCTCCTCAGAAGTCATTTTATGATTAGGATCAAATTTCTTAATTGCACGTCTGCTAGATATTGCTTCAAAGGTATCCATGTACTAACCAATTTCAATTATCAATTTAATTGATTCCAAATTAACGAGAAATGATCGAGTATATTACAAGATAACCTTTGTTTCATATATTCAAATTAAAAAAAAAGTCATGGGAATTCAAGATTTAAATAAATTATTTGAAATTCATAGAGAAATTAAAAAAATTGATACAGAAAATAATTTTAATTTTGTAATAGATACAGATACGAAAGAAGGAAAGACAAGAATTGTGATTGACGAGTATGGGGCATGGAAAAAAACACCGTGTTTAACAGAAGAACAAGCATTAGAATTTAGAAAAAAAGGATATAGACAATTTGTTCCAGATCTGATCGATTTTAAAAATAAATTGATAATTGAATATCAAGAAGAATGTAAAGGTAGACAAGGAATACTAAGAAGGCGAGGTAAAATTAACAAAAAAGGCCATGATGAGTTTAGTGACGAAGATAAAGATATTTTCTATGAGTTAGCAAATTTTAATCAATTAAAAATTTGGGAAAACACAGATGTTAAAGAACAAAGAAAAGAAATGAAAGAATTTTTAGAAATATTTGCTTCTAAAAATAATTTTAAAAATTAAAAATTAATAAAAAAAATACAGTTATGGTAGTGGTTCGTGTCCACGTTTGTAGCCACTCCATTTTCTATATTCATAATCAGTTAATGGTGTGTCACAGCCACATTTACAAAATGTTTTCATAATAATGCTAAGAAACAATATCTATTTTTAGATTATCTTTAATTCAAACTAGCTATTGATCAACACCATTTCGATTTATAGAGATCAAAATGATCGGACAATAAAGAAAATTAACAAAATTATTTGGAGTGTATTTTATCCTGAATTTGTGCCAAAATTAAAGCAGCTTTGTCCTTATTTTCATAAGTATCAACAGTTTCATCCATAATTGCGTCAATTTCATAACTTTTGTCAACCAAAATACTAGCAACATGGTCATCCAACGTACCATTGCCGATCAAATAGTATGCAAACACAGTATTTTTTTGACCGATTCTGTGAAGTCTATCCTCAGCTTGTCTATGAATGGCAGGACTCCAATCTAGCTCTGCAAAAATTACATATTTTGCTTTGGTTAAATTAATACCAACATTACCAGCACGAATACCTGCAATCATTAATTTAGATTCACCTTTTTGGAATTTGTCAATTTGATCTTGTCTTGTAGAATCAGTTTGTCCACCAATAATTGAGACAGGTGAAAACTCTTGTAGACTTTCATGAAGTAATTTGTGAATTACTTTGTGATGACAAAATACTACAACGCTTTCTTCAATTTCCATAATATTTTTTACAAAATTAATTACATGAGGCAATTTTGCAACACCTGCAATTTGGCGTTCACTTTGAATTGCTCTGTGATATGATGCAGATTTTGAAAATTCAGTCTGAGCTTCTTTTTGTTCATCTTCAAGTTTTTTCCAGATTTTATCTAATTCTTCAAGATAGTAATCAGTATCAGATGCAATTACTTCCTTGTATCTTACTTTATCTTTTAATTCCTTTAGTACGTCAGCCTTCTTTCTTCTGAGCATTACATGTTTTTGTAATTCATTTCTTAATGATGCACGTTTGTTTTCTAAAACAATTGCTTTTCCTTTATCATTAACGTAACAAAAGTACTCACAAAATTCTTTAAAGCTTCCCAATAAACCAGGTTTCAAAATATCAATAATTGGCCAAATTTCAGAACCCCGATTATAGATTGGAGTTCCAGACAACCCTATTCTATATTGAACAGTAGGTAAAGCAGCAAGTTTTTTCACAGCTTTATATTTTTGAGTAGTTTTTGACCTCAAATTATGAACCTCATCACAAACAATAGTACGAATTCCTACTTGCTCTAGATCACCAGAACGTTTGAGCAATAATTCATAATTAATAACGTAAATGTCAGTTTTAGGAAGTTCTTTAGATTTACCAGTTCGAATTAATGTGACACTAGGAGAATTAGATTCAAGAATTCTACCATTTCTACTTTTTTTCTTAAGAAATTTTTCTATTTCACGTTCCCAGTTGTTTAAAGTTACCAAAGGAGCTACAATTAGAACAGGGAATGTTTGTTTTTCTGTCGAAACATAAGATAACGTTTGAACTGTTTTACCCAGACCCATTTCATCAGCTAACAATGCATTGCCAGAGGATTTTAGCAAAAAATCCAGACCTTCTTTTTGGAAATTCATCAATTTACCTCTAAACTGTTCGCCAGGTTTTGCACGTTTCAGTTTGTGTTTAATTGGAGGCAATGTTGGTTTTGGAGCATATGTTTTTACAATTTTTCTTTGCCACACAGTTTTAGATAATATTTCTAATGGGAATCGATCCATCAAGAGTTTTAGTTGCTTAATGCTATCAGTAGAATCCTCGATAATTACTTCATTTTCATTTTCACCATACCAAGCCTTAGAGGATAAACTAGAAATTTTGTCAATAGCTAGTTTACCAGTGATCTTCCAGCACCATAATTTGGAATACTTGTCTTGAACGTATTCCAACGTACCAAAGTTTTCTAGCGATGTGGTCATAATTTGTAGCTAGAAATTTTTTTTGTCTTATGAATCTTCAGGTTGTAAAAAAGATTTTGAAAAAAAATAAAAAATCAAGAAGAGTTAAAATATAACATTAATTGCAAATTATGGAATAAAATAAAAATATACGTAGGCTCAAATTTGTTAAAAATTTATAATATTGAATGAAAAAAATTTGAAAAACCAACATACGTTTAAAATTAAATGAAAATTATCAAAAATATGGAATTTATTCAAACCAGAGATCCAAATATCAAAAAACCCATCATCATTGCAGCCATGCAAGATATGGGAAATGTAGGTAGCATAGTTATCAATTTCATTAATCAATCATTAAAGACAGAGTCATTTAGAACCGCTAAAGTTTCATTTCCAACATACGTAATAGACAATGGAGGAAGCATTGATCTTCCAAATGAAAGTTGGGATTACAAATTCACAGATGATCTAATAATATTTGGAGGAGGAAAAGGACAACCTCAAAACAATAATGAATTGAATTTGTTGTGTCAAGACGTAATAGATGTTGCAAAAAAACATTCTGCAAAATTCATTTACACATTAGGAGGATTTCACACAAATAGGATTTTAAAAAATGATCCTAAAACATACGTGACCACAACAACTACAGAACTTAAAAAACAAATGGAGAAATTGAATTTAGATTTAACTCCTCAAAAATCATTAATTTCAGGATTCAATGGATTGATTCTAGGATTTGCAAAACAACATGACATTCAAGGAATTGGAATGTATGGAGAAATAAACCAACCAGAAATTCCACAATACAGAGCAGCAATTAGCATAATCAAAACAATTGAAAAACTAACATATAGAAAATTGGGAAATACCGAGGAATTAGAAATGTTAGCACAAGAAATGGACCAAAAATTTAGAAATTAATTAGCTCTGTAATGAGATTTTCCAACTTCATGAGGTTGGGTATTTTCATCATGACAATCACAACTGCATAAGTGGGTTTTGTGATTATTCATACAATCAATGCATTCAAAGTGTTTTCTAGCTTCACATGCCGCACAAATCATAATTAATTATTACCATTAGATGAATTTGAATATTTCTTTAATTAAAGAGTTTTTAAGGTAAATAAAAAAAGCACATTATTGAAAGTCTATCACAAATCATCATGTATCACATGTAAAAAAACAATCACAGAAATTGAAAGAATGAAGATAGATGTGGAGTCAAGGGACTTTTTCAAAGATCCATTTACAGAAACAGAGTTAAAAAAAATTATTAAAATGACAGGAAAAAAACCACAAGAATTACTTCGAAAGAGAGACAAAACATACAAAGAAATGAAATTGGATCAAACCAAAAAATCAGATTCTGAAATTATCAAACTCATGGTAAAATATCCAGGGTTAATTTTACGTCCAATTGTAATTTTAAAAAATAAAGCACTAGTAGGAAAATTAGACCCTAAAGAAATAAAGAATTAATCAGAATTCTCTTTTTTAAAAATTCTAATTGCCTCCAAATGAGAACAATTAGCTTTTTGCCCATTTCCATGATGGAATTTATAGTAATTTTTGAATCCAAAGCATTCACAAGTATCAGAGGTTACAAAATATGATTTGTTTGGGTCAGAAGAAGAACGGATTTGAAACAAGTCATCTTCAATTTTGGATATACAGCCATCATCAACGAGTTTTTTTGCTTTTTTGATAGTAGCAGGACTGCTCATAATATATGCAAAATCTAATAATATTATAAACGATTTCTAACAAAAATCAATATTGAGTATGAAAAAATACATTGCCAAACGCGCAGCTACAATGTTTGGTGTTTTACTAATCACATTACTAATCACAATAATGCTTGTCGGCTCCAACATGGATACAATTCTAAAACAAGGAGTAGTGTTTCAAGTTAGATCTGAAATTACTGAAAATCCCGAAATAGCTCAAAGTTTTTCATCAGTGCAAGAGTTTGAAGGGTATATTCAAGATAGAACAGATGAACGGATCAAAACTTTAGGTTTGGATGAACCGTGGTACTCCCCTCAAAGAATTGGATTGACAATGTATAAAATAATTTTATTAGACTTTGGACAGGCTACTTTTCTAACTAGTGATGTTGGCTCATCAGATGTAAAAGATATTATTTTTGAGAAACTTCCAAGGACAATCTTACTATTCACTACAGCTACAATTTTAATTTCAATTATAGGAATTTTTATTGGAGCATTATCTGCAAGTAAGATTGGTTCTACAGTGGATAGAATCACATCTAGTTTTGCAATAATTAGTTCAAGTTTTCCAGTTTGGTGGATTGGAATGTTGATGATATTTTTATTTGCATTTACGTATCAAATTTTTCCAGCAAGGGCAACACCAGATATTTTGCCATCAGACCCAGGATACATTGGTTCTTTGTTGTATCACATGACCTTACCGCTAATTACAATTGTAATGATAGGTTTTGGTTCATGGGCATATCTTGTAAGAAATTTTATGGTAGGAATTATGCAAGAAGATTTTATCACAGCAAAAAAAGCAATTGGAATCAAACAAAGCAAAATCACATACACACATGCA
>Ga0209034_10000952_pt1 | contig 14388 bp, 11 predicted proteins | sample MarorgKNORR_S2LV_2_FD_188219 | JGI IMG/M metagenome (GOLD analysis project Ga0209034, IMG submission 188219) | Marine microbial communities from the Southern Atlantic Ocean, analyzing organic carbon cycling - 250m_A/KNORR_S2/LV (SPAdes) (version 2) | ecosystem: Environmental > Aquatic > Marine...
ATCAGTCTCATTAGCCCCATCGCCATCGTCAGAGCCATCACCATCATCAGTCTCATTAGACTCATCACCATTGTCAGATTCCACAACAGTAATTGAGGCAGTCATGGAGCTATGGTAATTACACTTGTAATCATATGTTCCAGCTTCAGTAAAAGTAAAAGACCATGTGGCACCAGCAGCTATATTTCCAGAATCAAAGGCAGCAGGCCCATCAGTACTAGTTGCAGTATGCCCCATTCCATCATTATTTGTCCAAGTAACCGTATCATCTACATTGATTGTCAAATCTTCAGGATTAAATTTCATATCGTCCGTAATAGAAATATCATAATCCTCAGCTGAGACTGAGGGAATCATCGTCAAGATTACAGACATCACAAGGAAAATTGATAAAGCAAAAAATTGCATTTTGTTTCTATATATTATTTCTAACATACATTGTACTTTGGATAGGCATATAAAAAATGTAAAGGATGGTGCTCCCGCCGGGATTTGAACCCGGGTGCTCGGCTCGAGAAGCCGAAATGATGGGCCGGACTACACTACAGGAGCTACCTTGGCCTTGAACAGTCCAAACTTAATAATTATCGTTAAGCCACTCAGCTGTATTGCGGATGGCTTTCCGGCTGGTATACTGAGGATTCCAGCCATGAGACTTCATTATCTCGATATCTAATCTCATTTTCTTAACATCTCCTTTCCAACCTCTTCCACCATCGATCCCACCAGTGAATTTGTATTCCACATCCTTCAATTTCAGAGCTTTACAAACTTCATTTGCTAGAGTAACAACATCCATAGCGTCCTTGGACCCTACATTAAGCGCTACAAATTCTCCTTTGTCACACAACTCGGCAGGAGCTTTAGCTAGCATGGCTGAAATACAGTCTTCAACATGGAAGTAAGATTTGTGTTGTTTCCCATCCCCTAAAATCTCTAATTCTTTTGGATTGTCTTTTAATTTGTTTACGAAATCATACGTTACGCCATGATTACTTCTTGGTCCAACACAATTTGCAAACCTATATGATACGCCCCTAAAACCATGATCTTTACAATATTTTATAATTAGGTTTTCCGCATCAAGCTTACTACTGCCGTATGCCGATATTGGTTTGAGACTTGCACTTTCTGGTGTTGGTATCTTTTTAGCATCTCCATAAACCGTCGAAGTTGAAGTGAATACAATTCGGTTGCAGCCAGTATTATTCATAGTCTTTAGGACTTTTTCAGTAACATCGACATTTTGTTCTTGCATGACTTCAGGCTTGGTTATACCTAATTGTACCTCGGGGTTTGCCGCAAGATGATAAACAATTTTTGCTCCTTTCAAATATTCTTCAAAATCATCGTTCAGCAAGTCAATATCAACCAAAGTTATCTTTTCAATAGAATTCTGTAAAAATTCCAATTCCCCTGATGAAAAATTATCGAGTACAATAACGTGTTCATCTCTCTTTACGAGCCTATCTACTAAATGGGAACCAATGAAACCAGCACCCCCTGTAACTACAACCATATCTCTTGAATCTATAGGTTTGTTAGGATCAACAAAATCATATTTATCTTCAGTGAACGTCCCTAAAAATCCCCCCACAAGTTCTCCCGTGGTTTTTGTAATCATTTTTCCAGTGTTATCGGCCACATTCGCAACTCCCTTGCCCGTATCACCTGCTACTTTCAGAACAGTTTCTCCCGCAGTTCCTACCATTTCACCTGCGGCGTTCAATGGCGCACCAATAATTCCTTCTTTATGCAATCCAAGACTTTGAGTAACTTCATCTATAGAGATGTCGTCCCAGTGTTGATACATGAAGATTATAGCTATCAAGAATCCGATGAATAGAACAGCTACAGCAACTTGTATTGGTGCCAGAATAGCCAATACACCTAATCCGTAAACAATAGATGCGGAGAGCAAGAAAGAGCCACTAATGGCGCCAATTGCCACAGCTCCTAAATTTTTGTTTGGAGAAAGACCAATCGCTCTTCCCAAAATAGTCCCACCCACTGCTCCAGAGCCTTGGAAAGGAAACATAACGAATACAACAATACCAATGAAAGAAGCTCTCTCCAGCCAAGGCAAAGATTTCAACATATCTTCCCCTTTACGCTGAACTCTTGTAATTCCACTTCCAATAAAGGGTATTTTCTTTGCCAAATCGAAATTCCATGTCAAGAAAAAGCCAACAGCAATATCAACAAACGCAGTCGCAATTGCCAGAATCCAAGGGTCAATTCCCGCAACAATTCCACCTGGAATCACAGTACCTTTGCCAAATGGTGGAACAAAATAAACAAGCATTAATTGACTAAGAATCAAGAAATCTCGCTGTGACATACCGATCCACATAAGTGCAAAGAATCCTCCAGTCATAATGAATGGAGAAAAGAATTTTAACAAACCAAAGACAGTATCTTGCCCACCTACAGCATAGATCAACACTCCAAATCCTAAAAATGCAATAGTATCAAACAATATATTCCACCAAAAAGTCAATTTTATGTTCTCAGCTTTTACCGAAAGGAATTCATAATCTAAATTATAGGAGATATTTCCAGATGATGACATTCTAAATCCTTCACCCTCAACACTTCCTTCTAACCAACCTCCTTGCTCACCAGCAGTTCCAGCACCTTCTCCCCCAAGACTGACCTTAGTTTGACTAAAATAAATTTCAGCACCAACAGCGTACTGAGATTCAACATTTCCATTAATTCGAATTTCATGTTCACCAAGTTTAATTCTCGTAAAATCAAAATTTGCAGTATCAGGAGCATCAATATTATTTTTTATAGTCGATAAAACCATAATAAAATCATTAACATGAAGTGAACGGAAAATCACAACATCCATAGAACTTCTTTGGAAAACACCATTTTCTAATGAAGAGTAGGACCATTTGGAAGCTCGAATGTGTGTATTGTCAAAATTAGTATTATTAAATTGGGATTCCTTAACTAAAAAATGATCTAAGTCACTATTTTCAAATCTGCTTGAATCCACCAAAACATTATTGAACAGGACAATGTCAAAAGAACTATTTGAAAAAACCGATTTTGTAAACGTCACATTATAGAACGAAACTTGATTAAAAGTACAGTCAATAAAGAAAGTGTCTGTAAAAGTTACATTTGAAAAAAGGATATTTTCAAAAAGAACCTCGGTAAAAACAGCAGCCGATACACGTTCATTTTCGAAGTAGATTCCGAGGGCAGTATCATTTTCTGGTTTATACTCCTCACCATTTGCGAAATTTATATCCAATTTACTTTCGTTAAATTCACTACTAATATGAGATGGAAATAAGTAATCAACAGTATGTGGTTCTAACATACTATAAGATTTGGTTTCAACGATTCCAAAATCTTTATGAATAACAGGATATTTTTCACATAATTCGAGGTTAGATGAATTGGCATCACTACAATCATCTAAGAGTCCAAAATATTCGATTTCAGTAATAGCCCCTTCAATCCGTATTTCATCACCAGGTGAATAATTGGGAAACATTCCATTTGGATCTAAACTTAGGTCTTCATCCTTTTCAGTATATGCATACCAAAGACCATTTTTTTCATGGCCAGCTAATTCTTGTGCCCAACCCGAAAAAGTTGCACCAATTAATGTGAGAAAAATTCCAATAATCATTAGGTGTTTTGGTGCTTTCTTGACCTTGTCTATAAATGCCCAAAATGTATCGATAACAGCATCGATTTCATCCTTTTCAGTCTGTGAAACAACTAATCGGCCTTTTCCTTCACTTTTAGAGCTCGTTTTCTTTGTTTTTGCCTTTGAACTCTTCTTTTCTTTTTTAGATTTGGCTTGAACCTTAACGTCTTTATCAGGTTTTTCGGCTTCTTCCTTCTTAGCTTTTTTTCTGGCCATTACTTGTTTCTAATTACAGGTCTGACAATCCGGACTAATAAATAAGATGGTATGTTAACCACCAGAGGCAACGAGAATAATTCTTATTGGTTTATCAGGTAGTTTTGACACGAGAGGAATAGGTTTCATTTTTTCCTCATCAGTTACAACCAATAAACTATCAGGATGAAGTTCAAGATGATTAACAAGATCATTAGCAGTGCTCCCGTCAGCTAAATCCACATTTTTCACATCATCATCTATTGTAACTTGCCATTCCATAAGAGTTCATCAGAGGAAGGGAGAATAATAGTTACCGTGAATATTAAGACCTAACATATCTGGACAATTTGCAGCCAGGGTCGCATAGTCCGGTATTGCGGTGGCCTCGAAAGCCACTGGGAGCAATCCCTCGGGAGTTCAAATCTCTCCCCTGGCGCCATCATGGTTCATTCATAAATGCAACAAATTCTTCCAAAGAACGAGGTTCTAACACATAATTATTAGCACGTTCGAAGCCCATTGTTGACATAGGACTACTTCCATAATCATGTCCTGGAAACATATCCACATCGTCAGGAATACTGGCTAGAACTTCAAAGAGAGATTTGTACATTTCTTGGACATTACTACCTGGTAAATCAGTTCTTCCACATTCACCTACGAATAGTACATCTCCTGTAAAAAGTACTTGATTATTCACAAAGAAACAAATTTCATCAGGACTATGTCCTGGCGTGTACAAGACATGGATATCTAAATTCCCGATTGCAAATGTATCTCCATGATCTACTTTCTTATCAACATGAAATGTAGAACTGGTGTGACCTATAATTTTCGCTCCAGTCATTTCCACGGCAACATTATTTCCATTAATATGATCAAAATGGCCGTGTGTGTTCAGAATCCATTCTATATCTAACTCAAGCTCTTTTGCCCGTGTCACTAATTTTTCAGGCTCAAATGCAGGATCTATTAAGGCTGCAATCCTCGTTTCTTCGCAACCAAGAATATAGCCAAAATTAGCCATTGGCCCAATGGGAATTTGTTCAATAATCATTGACTCTTATTGTACATTCTAAAATCCAGTAAAAGAGTCCTTCGGATGCTTTCAGGAATTTTACAATAAAGAGAATTTGGTAGAGGAATAAAAATAGAAGTTTGGTTTTTGTAGTCACGATATTCAGGATTATCACCATATTTTTTGTTAGATGAATCTTCAAGAAGATTTATCCCACTCACAAAGAAAAGTAGGAATGTAATCCACAGTACACCTACGATAGTCCACAATGGCACACCTCCGCTATAACAAAATAAGAAAATACCTATCCAAAGAAGAATATTACCAAAATAATTGGGGTGTCTACTGTATTTCCAAGGGCCCGTAGTACACCAATTTTCTCCTTTCTGCTTATGTTTGAATTTCGCAGCATCAGCCCAAATCTCGATTTCAAATCCTACAAAAAACAGTACAAGGCCAACATAAGCTAGAGATTCCAATTTGAAGTCGTTTTCTAAACTATTGAAATAAGTAACAGGCAACGATAAAATGAAAACCCATAAAATTTGATAAATCCAGAACCCTAAGAAGCTCCAGAATTTAGATCTTATCTCATCAAATCGTTTATCTTCACCCCAAATAAGGATTCTGTAAAATAAATACGTTCCGAGTCTTACAGACCATAGAACAACCATAAAGGATGCAAGTATTTTGGGAAAAGATAAATCTCCTCCAAGCCACAATGTAAGAAGGGCTAAAATGGCGAAATTGCTTGTTCCAGCAAGATCGGTAACCTTGTCAAATTTCAGCGTGTACGCTATAGCGAAAAAGCTCAGTTGCATACACACTGTTATCAACAGTGATATCAGAATAAAATGGTCGTCGTTTTTTATTAAATCAATCATCTCGAGGTTTGGCCTCGTTCACCTTTAATTCTCGACCTTCAGCATCAAAACCGTTTAGGGCTTCAATTGCTGATGCGGCCTCATCTCCGCTTGCCATTTCGACAAATCCAAATCCACGGCTTCTGCCGCTCATGCGATCTACAATTACTTTTGCAGATGTAACTTCTCCATGCTCTTCAAAGAGTCCTTTTAGTTCGTCGTCTCTGTATGACCATGGCAAGTTTCCAACATAGATATTATTGCTCATTTCTCTTATCCTGCCCCGTCTCCAAGGCAAGCTTCCAGAAAGAGCTGTTCTTAAGGGTTATCGCTTAAAATTCGTTACCCAATTCTCTTCTTGTTTGACCTGGATCAATAAATGGTAGAACAAACGCAATCAACAGTTGGCAGGTTCCTCCAATCATAATTGTAGTGGTATATGTGAAATTCTCCTCAAAGTATCCAGCCATCTTAAGACCAAATAATGCACCGAAATTTAGCATTGCCATGTAGAGAGTAAATTGAGTAGCTCCTACTTTTGGCCACGTAACATTCATGAATAATGAAATTAGTGAAATACCCATGGCTGCTCCGAAGAAAGGATATATGATAATTAACCAAGTCATAACGGTTCGATTATCCCATAAAGGTTCAGCTAAAGCGATGGTAAAAATCGAGAGACCAGTTAGGATAGCAAATAAACTAGCAACACGGCGCGCACCAAATTTATCAGCAATAATTCCACCACCAATCGTTCCAAGTATTCCCGCAATTACTGCTGAACCTCCAGTTACAGCAACATATTCGGTATCACTCCATCCTAATTGTTGAATGAAAAGAACATTCAAAACAGGAATCAAAAATTCCCAGAAGTAAGTTAGCATAGCGAGAATAATACCAATTAAAGGAGCCCTTAGTGAAAGAGCTTTGACAATATCACTTTTATTCGGAGATAAATCAAATGCTTGCTGACCAAATGTATTGTTCCGTAGTAATACAAAGTATGCTATACCAGCGACCAAGACGATCAAGTGACACCAGATTTTGCCTGCAAAATCTCCTATAGTTAATAACAAGAATAAATCCAAAGCAATTAGTAAACCAAAATCAACACTTAGAGATTTAGCATTGTGTTCGCCCAGATCAAACTTGTTAGAGGATGCCCACGCCACTACAACGGTTGGCTGATCTACTTCTTCTTTAACTTCAACATTCTCGCTTGGCTTTATGACTGCTTTACCCTCTGTCCAAGGGAATAATTTCTCACCAGGTCTTTCCCTAATAAATGCAGGCAAACACATAATCAATAATAAGAATGGGACTGTCAAAAGCAACCCTCCTGATATATCAATTGACGTGTATTTCCCCATGAAATATCCAATACCTGCACCACCAATCATTGTACCAAAACGCTTTGCTCCAAACATAAACCCGTTAATTTTCCCGAATTCTTCAGGACTTAAGATATCAACAGCTAAGCCATCTACAGCGACATCCTGTAATGAGGCAAAACAATTGTGGAAGAATAACAATATCGTTAACAACGTCACTTTAGTATCGATGCCAGGTACAAGTGCGATAATTATAACAGTAATTACCATCCCGGCCTGAGCACTGAGAATCCAAGGTCTACGCCTTCCCATTGGCAAGTAATGATATGTATCAACGAAAGGACCCCAAAGGAATTTGAAAACCCAGGGTAAGTATACCCAGAACAACATATTGCCTATAGCAGCAGCACTAAATCCTTGCTCTGCAAGGTAGGCAATTAGCGTATAAGAAATAAATCCAGAAGGAATTCCTTGAGCAGTGTAAAGAGCACATAATGTAAGCGCTTTAGCACTCATCTTTCCATACATAGTTGTCATGAGATTATTCTGTCCATCAATTGCAACATCATCATCCCAGACAAATTCATCTCCTCCAGATTCTTCAACTTCTAAATTACTTTTAGATCTCCTAGGTTGTGTAAAAATATAACCCATTGCAACAGCAGCCAACAAAATAACAGGTAGGAAAATCATTCCCCCTAAATCAGTTAATCCTTCAATAAGCAAACTAGCTGGGCGCTTCTCATCCATATAAACAACAGAGAAACTATTGACGACAGACATCGATTCTCCACCCTCCAAAACTAATCTAGCAGACAACGTCACAGTCTGATTATCTTCTAACTCTAAGTCGCTAGGTATAGCAAGTTCCCATGTTTTCCAATTCTTTTGTGAAGAAGTATCGGTAGCAGTGTACCATTCACTTGCTCCAAATCTAATTTGAACGCCACCGCCAGTTGTTGGTTTGTTCAGAGTTACAGCAGTTCCTTCCAGTACATCGTTGTTGTATAATCGAGGTTTAATTGGAACCATAGTTCCATTGATTTCTTCCATTTCATAGCTAAGAGACCAATTCACCGATACTTCAGGGTCTATTTTCCCTGCAACTTCAACAAATACGAGTGGATCAGCCTGTCCATATCCATATTCATTATCAGGTCTCGTTTCCAAAAGGGAACAATTATTGGAAGCAGCATCCGGAGCATCTTGTAAGATTTCTCTCTCGATCGCATAGCCTGCAATCAGAGTATCTTTCACCTCTGCAGGCGTCATGTCTGGATTAGCTTCTAGAGTCAGAGCAACAATTCCAGCCATTAGTGGAGTTGCCATACTGGTTCCGCTTTTGGAAGTGTAACCAGTTCCAGTTCCTTGGTTAGGGGCCATTATGTTACTACCAATGGTTGCAACATCGGGTTTTACTCTGCCATCAGAAGTATATCCTCTTGAACTGTAAATTGCTAAGCTTAAATCCTTGTCAAGTGAAGCGACAGTTATTGGGAGTCTTGAATCACCTGGTGAATCAATGGTGTTACAACCAGCAGCTGTAAGCGAACCAAATTCATTCCCAGCGCTTAAAGTAACTACAAGACCCGATTCTACAGCCGCATCAACAGCTTGGCTCCATGCAGAGCTACCATCATTATCAATGTGAAATTCAACTTGTTGTTCACCTAAACTAGAAGTCATTACACGTATGTGAGGTTGGACCAATTTTTGATTTGCAATAGTCCACTCGACACCTCTGATTATATCTTCTATATCTCCATCACAGCAAGAAAGAACATTTACTAAATGTGCTTTTGGAGCCACACCTATGTATGGAGTCCCATCAGGAGCTGTTTCTCCATCACCAGTACCTGCAGCTATTCCAGCAACATGCGTTCCATGAGTTCCACTGTCAAGTGATTGGCCAGGATAACAAGGGAAAGTACCATCAAGCCCATTTTCCGAACAAATAATTGCATCTTGTCCAGCATCATAATAAGCTGCGACTTTCAAGTCATTCGTAAAACTATTATCATCCATATCATCTAGGCCGACATGAGAATTATCCACCCCTGTATCTACGATAGCAATTGAAATTCCTTCACCATATATGCCATGATCGTACCAAACATTGTCAACCCCCATTGTAGGAACTGCTTCATGCATATCAGGTTCAGCTTTTCCAATATCATCAAGCATTACCACCCCATCCCAATCTGCAACTTCGCCAATCATTTCTCTTGGCATTGTCGTTGCTAACAAATCAATGTATTGAGCACGGAATGTAACCTCAATTCCAGCATTCTCTAGTCTTTCAACATCATAGTCAGTTGGATGGTGATCGTATCTTACAAAAACACGAGCTTCGCCTTCTTCAAAGAATCTATTTCCTTGGTAAAGTTTCCAAACTAAAAGATCTGATATTCCATCGTGATTTTTATCTCTAGAATACACATCCCACCAGTTTTCTCCATAGGTGGTATTTTCTTCTTCGGCAGCTAAGCTAGTAAATCCGGTGCTCAGAAACAGGAAAACCACAAATCCGGCCGTGATAGCTTTGCGCTGCATAGAGCATGAGATAGCCGTTTGATTAAAGAAGTTACGATTTCCTTTACTCAGTAATTCCGCTTCTAACTCTGACTGCCATTCCCTGTTGCCCCAGTTCTAATTCTTTAGGCGAAACAACTAATTTTCCAAAAGCTACCAATTCATCTTTTGGTGTCACTACAATACATTCATCCATTATGTTTAAATCAGAATCAACATCGTCGACAAATTTACAGAAAACACTTTTTCCTTTCTTGTTAAATTCAGCCGTGTCTGCATTAACAATAACCCGATATTTAGTAGACTTGGAGTTTTCATGAACAATTTCAGCCCCTCTTTTTTGCAGAATAAACAGCCCTCTTCTATGGGAAAGCGAAGCAACATGTTCTCCATTTAGGAGTAAGTTTCTCAGTCGTTTTGTTTTTCTACTGATTACCAATTCAATCTCTCCGTCAGTCAGTACATCCCCCATTCCTTTACCAAATTGATAATCTAAAATTGTTTTGACTCTGTTGACATCCCAGTCTTGCATTTTCCATCCTTCAATATCGTTTTGTAATAGGCCGGGATGGAATGGATAAGTTTCGGACAAATGAATCGGAACTTTTCCAAAGTACGGGTGTGTCATTTCACCAGATTTGAAGGAATTTGAAAGATTAGAAAAAATAGGTCGAAAATCAGATTCTTTTCCTGTTTTTATTGGAGTTTTATAACGATAAGCCGGTTCAAATTCACCAATCCAATCAATTTCTTTTTTGATTACTTCAAAGACTTTCATTAAAGCCGGAGAAGCTCTTAGACGACTTTCAACCAGTTCCCACAATAAACCATCATGAATTGCTTGCTTAACTCTACGAATTTCGGCAAACGAAGCAATCAGGTTATGTTTCGCAATAATCTTTTGGCGTTCTTTCTTTTCCATGGATTTCAACTCATGAATAGTAATTCCTGGTGCTGCGGAAAATTCACTCGGTATTATCTCTAATTCATCTAAATTTCGGGTACCCCATGTAAACATTAAACTGTCTCTCGAAGCAAATTTAGCATAACTTGAACTATCAAATAAATCACATCCCAAAAACGTAGCTAATGCAAAAAGCATAGGATGTCCACAACCAAAAAGATGTACTGGTTTCGAGATATCAAGACCTTTTTTCGAAGCGATTATTACTTCAGTTAAGGTGTCGAAATTATTTTTTTCCATTAGAGGAACTACACCTCCAATTGGAAACACATCAGCATTAGTTTTCGAAGCCATTTGTGCAGCTTTTAATCGAAGATCCAAATGTCTTCCTCCTTGTATCGGTGCAGCAAGAAAAATAGACCCTTTATTTTTATCAGATTCTTCAATTCTTCGTTGAGTTTCTTCTAATTCTTTTTTGGCATCTTCAAATCGAGTTTCAGGTTCACAGAATACATCCAAAACAGTCCCAATATCAACTTCTAGTTTCTTCTGGAAATTTAGAATCTCATCTGGTTGCATATCAATTTCTCCATATACATGAGATTGGAACGTTCCACTATCAGTCATAATTGGCCCGTCCCAGTTTAGTAGTCCGTGAACGCCTTTTTCTTCAGCAATTTCTTTAAGTTCGGGATTTTTGTATATGATGTAACTGTTTGTAATAATTCCTTGAGCTCCACATTCTTTCAGTTCTTTCATTGACAGTGTCAAAATTTTTGGATTAATTACAGGCAATAGTGTGGGAGTATCCAATACACCATGTTTGGTTTTAATTCTTCCAAGCCTTGCGAGCCCATCACGTTTACTGATTTCGAACAATAGGGCGTCACAAACAAACCTTTATTTCAATCCATGTTCGCTATTCTATAATGGCAGAGACGTCCTCTAAGGAATATATTCTAGGTGTTGGAGGCATGACTTGCAATGGTTGTGCTAATAACGTAAAGAATGCATTGTCTTCAGTATCTGGAGTTTCAAATGTGGATGTTGATCTTGATGGTTCTAAAGCCACAGTAAATACAGATGGGACTTCGAATCAAGAAACTTTAGAAGCGGCAGTAGCAAATGCAGGATACTCAATACATGAACCTGGAGCTAGCTTAGACCTACTTCAAAATTTATCACCACCAAAAGCAATGGAATTTAATTGGAGTGACGGAGCTGTTTGGAAACAGTCTGCACACAACACGAAGTGGTGTTTGATAGGGTGCTCAATCGGTGATTTTGGGACTATTTTTTTCTTTCAATATACAGGGAACCCATGGGCGTGGTCAGTCATGAGCATCATGCTACTTGCAATGTTTAATGGAATAATGACATCGATAGCCCTTGAGACATTCATCCTTTTGAAACAATTGCCACTCAATGAGGCCTTCAGAGTAGCTGTTGGCATGTCATTGATCTCTATGGTATCAATGGAAGCGGCAATGAACGTTGTAGATGTAGTTTTGACAGGAGGTGCCAAACTAACATGGTGGGTATTAGTCCCAATGTTAATTGCAGGATTCGTTACTCCTTGGCCTTACAATTACTGGCGTCTTAAGAAATACGGACAAGCTTGTCACTAAAGACTATTTCAGATCTTATCAGACCAGCCCATGAGGTCCCCAAGACAAGCTGGAGTTCAGACACACCGCTGACATTGAGGCCCAAACCCATAACTTTTCTTTTTCTGGTCGTAGGCCTTTGGATATTTGGTACAGGAGAGGCAATAATCATTGCGTCAGGAATTGGAGTCAGCCCATGGACAGTCCTAGCTCAAGGAATTGGTGAACAGACTGGTTATACAGTGGGCGAATCAACGTTCATCGTCAGCGTCATAGTCCTCCTTATGTGGATACCACTGCGTGAAACACCAGGAATTGGAACGATCATGAATGCCATATTGATTGCCATGGCCATAGATGTGATGGCCCCTTTCCTTCCAAACCCCACCGAGACAGGACCAGCCCTGATTCAGACAGTTGTCGGGATTATAGTAGTTGGAATAGGTAGCGGCTTCTACCTTACAGCCAATCTGGGCCCTGGCCCAAGGGACGGATGGATGACTGGCATCCAGCAAAGGTCAGGTTGGCCAATTGGTCGCGTCAGAATAGGAATCGAGATTCTGGTTCTAAGTTTGGGAATAATTCTAGGAGGGACCTTTGGTATTGGGACAATTATATTCGCGATTGGCATTGGTCCTGCAGTGGCGATGAGTCTGGGCATTGCAGGCCGCTGGAGTGTTTGAATTAATCACTTTGAAACTTCTACCAACTCATACTCTACAGCTTCTTTCAGTTCTTTTACACCGATTTTCAGTATAGAATCCCTTGAACCACCTGAACTGAAGACTTCTGAGAATCTATCTATGGAAATGTCAATTAGTATTCTAATGGATCGATCAAATCCCATCGGCGGGACACCTCCAATAATGAATCCGACTTCTTCGGAAACATATTCAGGACTAGCAAGTTTGGCCTTTTCACCAATCACTTCTGAGAGTTTCTTCAAATCCACTCGCATGTCGCCAGATAGGATTACCAGAATCGGTGTCTCAGCCTTCAAAACTATACTTTTCGCGATTTGAGCCACTTCACAACCAAGATGCTCTGCAGCAGAGGCCGAGGTCTTCGCCTGTTCAGCTTTGAACATGATGATTTCTCCATTTATGTTGCGTTTCTTTATGTATGATTTTACCTCTTTTACTCCTCTCACACCATTCTTATCCAAACTGCCGCTAAACAGATTACGCCCTATAATTCTATTAACAGGCCACTAAAATGACACATTAGCGGGCCGGTAGATCAGTCTGGAAGATCGCCTCCTTGGCATGGAGGAGGGCGCGAGTTCAAATCTCGCCCGGTCCACCACTTGGTGTTGCATGGAAATCACTCCGGAGCTACAGTCTACCATTGCGAAGGGTTTTGCCCTTGCCGTAACGATGCTTTTAGCAGGAGTTTTGGCACGTTATTTTAATATCAAAGTAAATTACACCCGAAAGATTAATCATTTCGCACTTTTCTTCTTACCAGTTTTCATCGATAAACAATTTGATACCGAGACCTTCACAGACTTCATTTATCTTGCAATAACTGGTGTAGTATCTACTCTAGGTTTAGCCGTATATTATGAACCTATTAGAAAAACCATTCCACCATTTCAGCTCATGTTCGAAGGTTTTGATAGGCCTGAAGATAGGCCCTATACGTTGATTTGGCTCTGGACCCAATTGGCGGCAGGTTTTGCAGTGATGCTACCTATGATCTGGCTATTCGGACAATGGGGTCTGGCATCACTTGTCCTCATACCCATACTGATTAACATAGTTGGAGACGGTCTAGCAGAACCAGTGGGCGTCAGGTTCGGCACTCATGAATACAAGACTAGGGCCTTATTCACAAATAAGGAATACGTGAGAACGTTAGAGGGAAGCGCCTGTGTGTTGATTACAGGGTTTATAGTCGTGGCCATGCATTTCGAATATTTCACTACGACGCAATTCATTCTCTCCATGCTTCTGGTCCCCATGATAATGACCTTGACCGAGGCCTATTCACCCCACACTTGGGACACACCTTTCCTTATGTTCACAGGCTATGCGTCGCTTCTCTTGATCATGCAATTCTAGTTTACTTCTTGTCTAAAACCATCAAAGTTATTCTGCTCACACAAACAAGTTCACCATCTTCGTTTTTTATCTCCGTTTGCCAGACTTGAGTGGAACGACCTCTCTTGATAGGATTGCATTTGCCAGTCACTATCCCACTTTTAGCAACCTTCAGATGGTTTGCATTAATCTCGACACCTACAACGTAATATTTTTCAGG
>Ga0209034_10000956_pt1 | contig 14353 bp, 11 predicted proteins | sample MarorgKNORR_S2LV_2_FD_188219 | JGI IMG/M metagenome (GOLD analysis project Ga0209034, IMG submission 188219) | Marine microbial communities from the Southern Atlantic Ocean, analyzing organic carbon cycling - 250m_A/KNORR_S2/LV (SPAdes) (version 2) | ecosystem: Environmental > Aquatic > Marine...
TAGCCCGTTTACATTTGGCTGGATCAACATCCATAACAATGATATCGTGATCTTCTTGACTCAATGCCTTGGCAACGTGAAAGCCAACCTCTCCTACTCCAATTATGACAATGCGCATAATGAATCCCTTCTAGTAAAAGCATGCATTTTAAATATAATAATCAAATGCATCCCATTCTTTTATTTATTCACTTTCTCGACTTATTTCAGCACCAAGAGATTTGAATTTTTCCTCAATTTTTTCATATCCGCGATCAATATGATAAATTCGACTGATATCAGTTCGCCCTTTAGCTATTAAGGCTGCGATTACTAAAGATGCACTAGCTCTAATATCTGTGGACATTACTGGAGCGCCTTTTAATGTCTTTACACCACTGACAAATGCTCTATTTTTCTTAAGAGTAATTTTAGCTCCCAAACGATTCAATTCAGGAACATGTGAAAAACGATCATTGTAAATAGTATCTGTTATATGACTTGACCCGTTTGCAACTGACATTAGTGCGATCCACTGAGCCTGTAGATCAGTTGGAAAACCTGGGTGAACATCGGTTGTTATATCAACCGCTTGGAGCTCATTACATTTTTCTATTGTAATGGATTCATCATGAATTCCCAAGGTGGCTCCTGCCTGCTCTAGTTTTTGAGTTACAATTGAAAGATGACTTGGATCAACTTTATTCAATGTTATTCTACCCATTAATGCACCCGCCATCAAAAATGTGCCTGCTTCGATCATATCTGGGATAGTTGTAACATTAACAGGCCTCAGTTCTTTAACTCCATGAATCGTAAGTGTAGTTGTACCAATTCCTTCAATCTGAGCTCCCATTTTATTCAATACATCGCACAATTGTACTATATGTGGTTCCATAGCAGCATTAGTTATCTGGGTTACACCTTCTGCTAAAACCGCAGCCATAGTGATATTAGCTGTTGCACCAACAGATGGAATTTCAAAATGAATCTGCGCACCTTTTAATTTTTTTGCACGGGCTATAATATTTCCTTTTTTGAGGATAATCTCAGCACCTAATTTTTCAAATCCCTTAAGGTGATAATCTACAGGTCGCGGTCCCCACGCACACCCACCTGGAAGTGAAACTCGTGCTTCACCAAATCGAGCCAATAATGGTCCCATCACATAAAAAGAAGCTCGCATCGTTTTAACTAAATCATAAGGAGCTTCAAACGAAGTTATATTTGAAGCATCAATAGTTAACTTACTATCCATAAATACTGAATGAGCGCCTATTATATCTAATAAACGAAGAAATGTTCTGGTATCTCTTAGATCTGGCACCCGTCTAATGGTACTCTTACCCTCTACCAGTAGAGTTGCCGCCATTAAAGGTAATATTGCATTTTTTGCACCGCTGATATCAACCGAGCCAGTGATTGTTTTACCCCCATGAACAACTAACTTATCCACGCGCCTGATTCCTTAATTGTTTTGCGGATGAAATGCCTTCAACTGAAATACTTTCGCCACTAAATAATTGTGCAATGGCTTCAACTTTTTCTTTTTCATTCAAATAACGCGCTATTACATCTGTTTGTTCATTTTCAATTTTTTTATTAATATATAAATGATGTTCCGCGCATGATGCTATCTGAGGTAAATGCGTAATACAAATTACCTGCTTTTCAATGGCCAAAGCTTTTAAGGCGCCTCCAACCCTTTCAGCTGCCTCTCCTGAAATACCAGAGTCAATCTCATCAAAAATAAGCGTTGAAACCGGATCACTCTTTTTCAATACTGACTTTATCGCCAACATAATTCGTGACACCTCACCTCCTGATGCCACTTTTGTAAGAGGCTTTGGCATTTCTCCAGGATTTGCACTAAGAAAAAATTCAACCTGATCATATCCTTTAGGTCCAATTGCGACCCCATCTCCATCTATTTTGATTAGACTATTATTATCAATTTTATTATCAATCAAAACCTGAAAAGTGGAACCAACCATATTCAATACGTTCATTTCTGTTTCAATCTGCTTAGATATGTCCTTTGACAATTTGGTACGCACATGATGTAATTGATTTGCAGCTTTTTTATATTTGCGTACCAAGATAGATTTTTCTATTTCCAGATCGGCAATCTTTTCATCTAACCCTGACAGCACTTCCAATTCCTTTGTAGCATCTTTAGTAAAGGATAGTACAGATTCTATAGTTCCACCATACTTTCGTTTTAAGGTCTCAATCGCTTGCAAGCGTTCTTCAATCTCTTGAAGACGATTGGGATCATTATCAATCATATCAGCATATTGCAATAACCCTGCAGATGCATCTTGGATCGAAACAGATGCTTGATTTATGGATTCCATAAATGGCTGAAGTGACTCATCATATTTGGAAAGACGTTCTAATTCGTTTAGTGTAGATGCTAACTGGCGATAAATTGAATGGTCGTGTTCTATAAGTGATTGATTCATATTTTGAACGGTTGAAATTAATTCATCAATATGGTTCAATCGCTTGAACTCTCTACCAAGTTGAATATCCTCATCTAGCTGAGGTGAAATGGTGTCAATTTCCTTAATTTGAAATTGCAGAAGCTCTTTATGATTAGATGCATTTTCTTTCTGAATTATCGCATGATCAAAGGACTGAATAGTATGCATGAGATTTGAATAAATAGACTGTATCTTTTCAACAAGGTCTTCAGATTTACAAAAGCGATCCAAAAAATCAATATGTGTATCCGCATTCATTATGAATTGTTGTTCGTGTTGTCCATGGAAATCAGCCAACCCACTGGCAGCAGATCTGAAATCCATTTCAGTAATAGGTTCATCATTAATAAATGATCTTGCGCGACCAGCCTTACTTAGTAATCTGCGATAAATATTTACTCTATCATCATAAAATTCTGCTTCTACAACTGCTTGGCCTTTCCCACTACGAACGTCTGTTTTGTGTGCTTTTCCACCCAATGCAATTCCCAAGGATTTTAATAAAATTGACTTCCCAGCGCCAGTTTCTCCTGTAATAACTGTTAATCCTTTTTTTAATGGAATTTCCATTTCCCGTATAATCGCAAAATCCTTAATGAGCAATCTTTGAATCATTCGTTTCGATTCTCTAATACGAGGAGGGCGCCAATGGCTAAACCAATGGTATCTGCCAATACATCCCATCCACTAGAATAGCGTCCTGATATAAATGATTGTAAATATTCATCTATAATTCCAAAAATTATTCCGAATGGAATAACATAAAACAACATTTTTGAAGATACCTGATTCATACTTTTCATTACCAAAATTCCAAGAATAAAGTATTCTATTAAATGAATAAGTTTATCCCACGTTAAAAGCGACGATTTAGGGAAGTATTCTCCAGGAACAGAAGAAACGCTGAGGATAAGCAACATATAGGACACGAGTAAAATGCGAAATATTTTATAATTCATAATTTGATAATACCCGGCCAACTTTATAAAGAAGGTCACTGGCTATCATACCATGTTGACTAATCGATTTTGCCAATTGATCTCCTGCTTTTCCGTGAATATACATTCCTATTTGTGCTGCGTCTTGAGTGTCAATTCCCTGAGCTATAAATGCAGCAACGATACCAGTCAGCACGTCTCCTGAGCCAGCCGTTGCGAGGCCAGGATTCCCTGTAGAATTAACACATCCTTTTGATTCCCATGCAACTATAGAAGGTGAATATTTTAACAAAAGAACTCCTTGAAACTGATCCATGAATTCATCAACCATTACAGGCAAATTATTCTGTATTGATTCTGAATCAATACCAATCAATTGACTGAACTCACCCAGATGAGGTGTAATTACAAATTTTGATTTGATTTCTCTAAAAAGATCTAAATTATTATAAAATGGTCTGAGTCCATCCGCATCTAACACCATGGGTTTATTAACTGTTTTTACCAATTTAGTAACCAGTCCAACTGTTTCACCATTTGATCCCAAACCGGGGCCAATAACTAGCGAATCACACCAATCAACATGATCCATTATCATTTCATAATTACTTTCAGTGAAAAATCCTTTATCATCATCTTCGCAAGGCATTGTCATTCCTTCAGTAATTTTTTCTTCATAGATAGAATTTAATGATCTGGGAGCACAAGTTATGGCTAATCCTGCTCCACTTCTCAATGTAGCTAATGTAGAGAGATAAGCTGCGCCGGTCATACCAATAGATCCTGCTACAATCAGCACCTTTCCTTGGCGATGTTTATGTGTGGTTATTTCTAGTGGATTAATCAAAGACCGGATTTTTTCCTCCGTCAATTGATGCCATTTTCTTCCACGGAGTTCTTGAACAATATTTGGGAAACCAATATCAACAGGATGGATTTCACCACAATGATTTTTTCCTGGCTCTAATAGCATTCCAAGCTTTGTCAAACCCATAGTAATTGTGTGATCTGCTTTTACTGCTATAGTAGATACAACACCAGTGTTAGAATTCACACCCGTTGGAATATCCGCTGAAATTGTTATCTTGGATGCATTTAACCATAGTGACCATGGTTCAATATTTCTTTTTAAATCTCCTGAAAATCCAGTGCCAAGAATTGCATCAATCATAAGATCAAATTCAGGTAATGATTCCGGAACTTCAGCTGAATAATAGATAAGAATTTCCTGATCTAAACAAGAATTATGAAATACTAGGCTATCCCCAGTAATATCATTTTTTTCAATTAAAGAATATATTACAACATCATATCCTGATTCTTTAAGTATAGAACCTGCAGCGAATCCATCACCTCCATTGTGTCCCTTTCCACATGCAATTCCAATCTTGGGTGAATGAATATTGATTAATTTTGTTTGAACAAAGTTGGCAATTTTTTCTCCTGCATTTCCCATAAGTTTTTCGCCTAAGATATCATACTCCATCATAGCTATTTTATCTAATTCTTGGGCTTGTTGTTGCGATAAGACTAGCATTTAAATAATTATTAATGCCATTGCAATAGCATATTCTTTTTCATGGGAAATACTCACTATTAATTTTATATATGACAGTTTTTCTATAAGTGATACAATCGGCTCACCATTTTTTCCAGGTAGAATTTCTATTTCATTGAATCCAATACGATCAACTTTTCCTGTTGAAAGAATACATTTTTTTATGGCTTCTTTAGCGGCAAAGCGACCAGCATAATGAAGCGATGGAGATCCTTTACTATCACAATAGGAAATTTCTTTCGGAGAAAATGTTTTTTGCCGGAAGCGATCACCATGACTTTCCAGTAATCGGGCAATACGTTGGACGGAAATAATATCCGTTCCGATGAAAGGGTTAGTCGTCGTTCAACTCCTTAATTATTCCAACAACTTCATATATATCATTTACATCCCAGTCAGCTCCAGAATCAATAGTTCCAAAGGTATCTCCATATCGGGCAAAAATAGTCTTCATTCCAATTTGTTTGGCACCAACCACATCTCTTTCGGGCCAATCACCTATCATAAGCGCTTCTTCAGGTTCAACATTCAAAACATCCAGAGCCATTTTAAATGGTTTGGCTGAAGGTTTTCGCACACCAGTATCATCATAAGTCAGTACCGGTTCAAATACATGGTGAAGGTTTAGGTAATATAGCCTCATCCATGCTTCTCGGCTTGGTGCGTCAGAAACAACAGCCAGTTTAATTCCCATCTTTATTAACTCGATGAGGGTTTTATTAACATTAGGGTAAACCAATAATGTAGCTTCTCTTGCTCTACGATAAGATACAATTCCTGCGGCTAAAATTTTATTGCTAACCTTTCCTACCGTCTGGTTAAGATAATCATCAAAGACCTGTTGATTCTCCCACCCTTTTTCAACATAAAGATCAAAAATATCTTTATAGGCTTTTTCTTCATTAACTTCAAGGCCAGCTTCATTCATGGCTGTTATAGCCGCCTTTACTGAAAACTGCTTCATCTTGATAAAATCAAGCAGAGTGTTGTCGAGATCAAATATGATCGCTTTTATCATTAGTTATAAATCAAAGAGTATAAAAACTAATTCTCGTATTTTTGGGGATTCTTGACTCTATCAATTTCGTATTCAGCCATTTTTCGCCATGTACGATCACCTCGGGACTTTTCAAATGCGTTCAGGGCAGCTGTCTTATTACCTTTACCTCCGCACCATTCAGCAATACCTAATTCGAACCATGCTCCACCAAATCGATTTTTCAATTCAGTGCTACTTCGCGCAGCATTTTTTGCCCCATCACAATTACCTTTAACATTATGTGCACTGGCCAGACGAAAAAAACTCATTGCGTCACGATCGTTCAACGCGACGGCCATTTCCAAAGAAGAAATAGCTTGATTCCAATTTTTCTCCTCACCATGAATTACACCCAAACTTGAATATCCCTTGGCATAATTAGGGTTGACTGTGATTGCCATATTCAAGACTTGCTTCGCTTTTTCATATTTATTTGAGCTTATATATATATCACCCATGGCACCGTATGCTTTATCATATCCAGGATTAATATCCACAGCAGATTCTAGTGCGGCAATGGCACCACCCATATCATTCATAGCATTTTTTGCTAATCCTAAGGCAAAATAGCCCTTATAAAATTTGGGGTTAACTACGAGTGCTTTTTCATAAGAAGATATTGCCAGATTTTTATCACCCATTTTGGATTGAATCACACCAATCTGATAATAAGCTTGGTAAAAGGATTCATCAACTTTCAAAACTTCATCATAAAAAGTCAAAGCTCCTTCAAGATCGCCACGTTTATAGGATTGGTTTCCACTGTTAAAGTAGTTTTTGGCTACATTTTTGATTGCGGCAGAGGCTGTCTTATGCTCAGGATTTATGTCGATAGTTTTATGAAAATAATCAACTGCTTCTTTGAATTCTTTTTTTCTGAAATGGGTCAACCCCATATTAAAAACAGATTCAGGGTAGTTTGGAAATTTTTCATATGCGATACGAAATGATTCAAAGGCATCATCTGCATCTCCATTTTTCATTGAACGAATGCCCTTACTCATTAACGTATTGAGTTCATTCATTGTTTCAAACTCATCTCTAAATGTTTGATTTTCTGGGTCAGCTTCGATGGCTTCTTTTAGAGACTCTCCCGCTTTTTTTAAATCACCGTTCCGCATAGCGACACGTGCAAGGCCTAGATAGGCAGGTGCATACGTGGGATCAGCCTGCAATGTAGCATTAAACCCAACTTCGGCTTTAGAAACCTGACCAGCATTTAAACTGGTTAGAGCTGAATTATATAGTTCTTCTGGTGATTGGGCCAATAGAATGCCCATAAATACTGATAAGATTGATACCTTCTTCAACATGTTAATATTTATCCTTATAATTATATATGTTTTGTGCCGAAGGCCGGACTCGAACCGGCACGAGGTTTCCCCCACAGACCCCTCAAGCCTGCGTGTCTACCAATTCCACCACTTCGGCCCATGGTCAATTAATTATTTTCCTTTTCCAGCACTGGTGAATTCGGTAGAGATAACATTTCTGTTGGCGTTTCTAGCGAGCCTTCTTCTTGAGCCTGTTCAACAACCGAACCGGCGCTTCCAGAGGTGGGTCTACCCAAAAGAGTGATCAAAAGAGCTAAACCCATGAATGTCACTGCTAAATAAGTTGTTATCTTACTTAAAGCTGTTGCAGCACTCCGTCCACCAAAAATAGTATTGGTTGTTTGTCCTCCAATCGAACCGGCCAAACCACCACCTTGGCTTGCTTGCATTAATACAACCGTTACAAGCAATACACTGATAATTGCATGAATTGTAATTAAAAATCCTAACACGATTTACCTCTTAATAATATTTTGCTACTGTTTCAATAATGTTACAAAAACTTTCTACTTTCAAACTGGCACCACCAATAAGGAACCCATCTACGCCTTCAGTCTGAATCAATGCCTCTGCGCTACCTTCCTTTACGGATCCTCCATAAAGAACTGGGATTTCAAGCCCAATCGAACCGAATAAGTGTTTCAGATTTGACTTAACACCTAAATGAGCTTCAGCAACCTGCGTTTCAGATGCTGTTTCTCCTGTACCGATAGCCCATACTGGCTCATAGGCTATGACAAATTTTTTGGGATCAATATTATTTAAATTTTTCAATCCAAGTTCAATCTGTTGTTTTAATACAACACCAGTCAATCCAGATTTTCGATTTTCAAGCGTTTCACCAATGCAAAAAATCGGAACCAGACCACCATTTACCACCGCATGAATTTTTTGATTAATCCAATCATTCGATTCACCAAATAAATGCCTTCGTTCTGAGTGTCCCAAAATCACATAGGTAATACCTGTAGATTTCAGCATATCCACTGATACTTCTCCAGTAAAAGCTCCTTGGGATTCATCGTGCACGTTTTGCGCACCAACACCAAAGGATGAAGCACTTAAAGATTCCACAATGGATAAGAGCAGAGTAAAAGGCGGGCAGAATATAACCTTTGCATCTACCTTATCCAATATGCGATTTTGGATTTCACCGACGAAAGATACACCTTCTTCGATGGTTTTATTCATCTTCCAATTCCCAGCTACGATTGGTTTATTTTTCATTTAAATCTCCAAAGAATAAATACCTGGCATAATATTCCCCGACAAAAGTGCCAGAGATGCACCTCCACCAGTTGATACATGACTTATTTTATTCATTAGTTCAAATTTCTTAATAGCGGCTGCTGAGTCGCCACCTCCAACGATTGTTATTACATCATTCTCTGTTGCTGTAGCAATCTGAAGGGCTATCTGTTCTGTACCATGATGGAAACCATTTACTTCGAAAACACCCATTGGTCCATTCCATAGTATAGTACCAGAATCAGCAATAATTTGAGAAAATTGTTTAACTGTATCCGGACCGATATCCAAACCCATAAGGTGATTTGGAATTTTACCCGTGACATGGATTGAACTATCTTTGGCATGATCCATGGACTCTGCACAAACAAGATCTTTAGGAAAAACCAAATTGACTTGGCCACGAGCTTTTGCCATAATATGTTTTGCCGTTGATATCATTTCTGGATCCACCAATGAATTTCCTATATCTTTTCCCTGTGCTTTTAAAAATGTGAACGCCATACCACCACCAATGAGAATATTTTCGGCCTGTAAAATAAATCGGTTGATCATATCCAGTTTTGAATTGATCTTTGAACCACCTAAAATAACAGTCAATGGCTTATTAGGAATTATCATTGCATCAGATAAATACTTTAATTCAGATTCAACAAGGAATCCCATTCCCTTATGGATAAATTGTTTGGTTACTCCAACATTGGATGCATGGGATCTATGTACCATCCCAAAGGCATCATTTATATAAACTTGACCATGTTTAGCTAATGTGGAACTAAAATCACTATCATTCTTGGTTTCTTCAACATGAAACCTAAGATTTTCAAGAAGATGAATTTCACCTGCCCTAAGACCTAAGGTTACATCATGGGCATTCTCTGAGACACAATCATCTGAAAATTTGATTGGCATTTCGAGAAGATCAGCTAATTTCTCCCCTACAGGCATTAAACTCAATCTAGGATCAGGTTGTCCCTTTGGTCTACCCAAATGAGACATCAGAATTACTTTTGCACCCGATTTTAAACAAAATTGAATTGTGGAAAGTGCCGCCCGGATACGAAAATCATCCAAAACACGATCATTCTCGATAGGAACATTAAAGTCCACCCTAATTAGGATCCGCTTTTCTTTTAGGTCAAAGGATTTAAGTGTTTTTATCACGAGGTCTATCTAATTGTATTTTTGAGGTCGTGAACTTACAAACGCATTTTCCATATTTTTAACACGTTCTTATCGGTTTATAGTGGTTTATAAAAGGCAATATTTAAATACCCCATTATCTGAATCTACATAGAATTATATTTATATCGATCAATAGAGAAGGTAATTTTATGATATAATTATGCCTAGAGATCCAAAATCATCCATTAATTTTCAAGACCTTATGCTCAACCGGATCCACGAGATTCTACTTGTGGCCAGTCCATACGATGCATTTATCCTTGAAGAGGATGGCCGACTTACCCAACAGATCCTCTATGAATACTTAGGCATGAACTTATCCTATGCTCCTCGTGTTTGGCATGCTAAAAATGCAAGCACAGGCCTTAGAATGTTATCTAAAAGAAGTTATGATCTTGTCATCGTCATGATGCGGATCGCTGATATGGATCCCATCACATTTGGAGAAAAGGTGAAGTCTGACTACCCGGATAAACCTATTATTTTACTAGCATTTGACGAATCAGAGATCACAGTATTACCCCAAAAACGACTTGAGGAAACCATCGACAAAGTCTTCATTTGGTCAGGAAACGCTAATCTCTTTCCTGCTGTAATCAAGAATATTGAAGACAGAATGAATTTGGAGAGAGATTATAAGATCGCAGACATACGTGCAATTATCATTGTAGAGGATAATCCCAGATACTATTCCATCATACTACCATTGATCTATCGAACAGCTCTCCAACATGCCAGGAATTTGATTAATAAAAGTCTATCTGATACAGATAGACTTTTACTTTTCAGGGCACGGCCAAAGATCATTCTTGTATCCACTTTTGAAGAAGCTGTGACCCACTATAATAATTATCGTCACAACATCTTGGGAATTATATCTGATGTCCGCTTCCCAAAGAATGGAGAATTGGATCAATACGCAGGAGTAAAACTGGCTGAATACATTCGTGAAAAAGATTCAGATATGCCAATGGTGCTTCAATCAACCAACCCTAACCACGAAAAGGATGCCAATGAGGTCAACGCGTCCTTTATCCATAAAGAATCAGGAACACTCCTGCAAGATTTAGAAGACTTCATCGTAAACAATTTTGGTTTTGGAGATTTTATTTTTAGAGATCGCCGGGGCAAAGAAATATTCCGAGCCAGCAATCTTAAATCACTTAAGGATTCACTAAATAAAATACCTGAAAAAACCCTGAAATTCCATGCATCAAAAAACCATTTCTCAAACTGGTTGGCCGTTCGGGGTGAGTTCTCTATTGCATCAATTATTCGACCTCTTAAGATAAGTGATTTTAATGCTTTAGATGATTTGCGTAAACTAATAATTGAACAAATTGATATAGTAATCCAAGCCCATAATGAGGGTCGCATCGTTCAATATTCATCAACCGAAAAAGATGAAACCCTCAATTTTGTTAGATTGGCTACTGGCTCACTTGGTGGTAAGGCCAGAGGTCTCGCTTTTGCTAATAATTTATTGTCTGAATCCAAAATTGGTGAAAAATATCCGAATCTCGATTTGAGAGTACCTAAAGTTGCTGTTATTGGAACCGATGAATTTGATCACTTCATGGATGAGAATAAATTATGGAAGATAGCCTTCTCTAAAAAGAAATCAGATAAAGCCATCATCAAAGCATTCTTGAGAGGGAAACTTAATAAAGAATTGACTAAAACACTCTCAAAGTACCTTTCCGATGTAAAATACCCTATCGCTATAAGGTCATCTAGTTTGTTAGAAGATTCCCAATACCAACCGTTGGCTGGTATGTACGCAACTTATATGCTACCCAATTCGGATAAATCAAAAACAGAGCGGTTGGATCAACTAACTAAAGCCATCAAACTTGTCTATGCCTCAACATATTTAAAAGAGCCTAAATCCCTCATCGCAGGGTCTATTCACCGCCATGAAGAAGAAAAAATGGCTGTTATAATCATGGAGTTAGTCGGGAAAAAACACGACAATTTATTCTACCCATCAGCCAGTGGATCCGCTCAGAGTTTCAATTATTATCCAGTTTCGTATATGCAACGCGAAGAAGGCGTAGCTTATATTGCTTTAGGACTAGGAAGAACCATCGCTGAAGGTGAAAAATCACTAAGATTTTCACCTAAATATCCAGCTATTACTCCCCAATATTATTCTGTCAGATCTACCATTGATAATTCTCAAAATCAATTCTATGCGTTAGACCTGAAAAAGGGATCACGCCTTCTCAAGCACGGCGAAAAAGAAAATACATCTTTATTTGATTTGGACATTGCTGAAAAACATGGTGAACTACACTGGGCTGGTAGTGTTGTATCTGAAACAGATAATGTAATACGGGATTCACTCAGGCATTCAGGTACAAGGGTGATAACATTCCCTTCGCTATTAAAATGGAAATCGGCTCCCATTCCAGAAATATTAATCGATGTATTAGCTATGGGTGAGAATGCGTTAGGTTGTCCAATTGAAATCGAATTTGCTCTGAATCTTCACAAAAACCAAAAAAGAAACCACCAATTCTGTCTCCTTCAAATAAAACCTATGGTCACTGGCGGACTTGATCGTGTTATGGAATTTAAATCAATCCACAAAAAAGATATTCTATGTAAAAGTACAGTCGCTCTAGGAAATGGGCTAATAGAAAATATCCAAAATATTGTCATCGTCGATCCAAATACATTTGATGCATCTCAAACACAGACCATTGCAAAGGATATTGAACATATTAATAACAAGATGCCTAAGGGTGAGCAATATATTTTAATTGGGCCCGGTCGGTGGGGATCAGCTGACTCTTGGTTGGGGGTCCCAGTCGAATGGGATCAAATATCTCAGGCAAAAGTGATCATCGAATATGGTTTGGATGATTTTCCTGTAGATCCATCCTTTGGAAGTCATTTCTTTCAGAATGTTACCTCTATGAGAATTGGCTACTTCACCATCAATCATAAGAAAAAGAAAGATCGTCTGGATCTTAGCTGGCTCAATAAACAAAAAATTAAAGCCGTAACCAAGCATACCAAATGGATTCATTTGGATCGCTCATTAACGGTTACCATTGACGGGCAAACTGGTGAAGGTACTATAGTAAAACCATTGGATCCCATCCAGGAGGACATGGACGAACACGAAGCCTCAGGGATATAAAAAAGCCCCGCCTTGTATGTTCCAAAGTAGGGCTATAAAATGTAATATATAAGATTCAGCTTGGGCTAAACAACCCCTTGATCCATCATGGCATCAGCCACTTTTATGAATCCTGCAATATTTGCACCTTTAACATAATCAGTATAATCACCGTCTTTACCATGGGTTACACAAGAGGTATGGATGCTTTGCATAATTAAATGAAGTTTTTGATCTACCTCTTCTCTTGTCCATGAGATGCGACTGGAATTTTGGCTCATTTCTAAACCCGAAACAGCCACGCCGCCTGCATTAGCTGCTTTTCCTGGACCGAAAAGAATTTTACTACCCAAGAAAACTTCAACAGCATCTGGATCTGATGGCATATTGGCGCCTTCCGCAACAGCAATACATCCATTTTTCACCAAGTTTTTTGCTTCTGCTTCATTTATCTCATTTTGAGTCGCACAAGGCAATGCCACATCACAGGAGATACTCCATGGACGTTTACCCTCCAAATAGTTCCCACCAAACTCATCGACATATTCTTTTATTCTACCACGTTTTACATTTTTTAGATTCATAACATAATCCAATTTTTCCCCATTGATACCTTCTGGATCATGGATAGTACCACCAGAATCAGAAAGAGTAACCACTTTTCCGCCTAGATTATTAACTTTTTCAGTGGCATACTGTGCTACGTTTCCTGATCCAGAGATAGAAACTGTTTTACCTTCAAATGTTTCATTTTTGGTATTTAGCATTTCATTAGCGAAATATACGCAGCCATATCCGGTAGCTTCAGGGCGAATCAAACTTCCACCCCAGTCCAGTCCTTTTCCGGTCAATACGCCCGTAAATTCGTTACGAATACGCTTATATTGACCAAACAGATAACCAATTTCGCGGCCACCTACACCAATATCCCCAGCAGGTACATCCGTATCAGGACCAATATGACGACATAATTCAGTCATGAAGGATTGACAAAAACTCATTACTTCATTATCAGATTTACCTTTGGGATCAAAATCGGAACCACCCTTACCTCCACCCATTGGCAATGTTGTGAGGCTATTTTTAAATACTTGCTCAAAACCTAAAAATTTGAGTATACCCAGGTTGACTGATGGATGGAAACGAAGGCCACCTTTATAAGGGCCAATGGCCGAATTGAATTCAACACGAAATCCACGGTTGACTTCTACATCTCCACGATCATTCCGCCAAGGGACCCGAAACATAATAACTCGTTCCGGTTCAGTAATTCTTTCTAGGATTTTTGCATGAACATAATCAGGATGATCCTGGAGGAAATCCCAGAGGGATTCAACAACTTCACTGACGGCTTGGTGGAATTCTTTCTCACCATGATTTTTGGCCTCTATGTGGCCCATAAATTCTTCAATTGAATTGTACATTAGCTCTCCTAACGACGATACGGCTTAAATTGAAT
>Ga0209034_10000958_pt1 | contig 14348 bp, 15 predicted proteins | sample MarorgKNORR_S2LV_2_FD_188219 | JGI IMG/M metagenome (GOLD analysis project Ga0209034, IMG submission 188219) | Marine microbial communities from the Southern Atlantic Ocean, analyzing organic carbon cycling - 250m_A/KNORR_S2/LV (SPAdes) (version 2) | ecosystem: Environmental > Aquatic > Marine...
AAACTCCACCGATCGTGCCATATCGGTTACTGCAAGGGTAACGGCGCTGATGGAACGAACGTTCAATGTGACCTTTCCTATAGATTCGGTCGAGTGAGCCATTCCGTGGATTCTCGGACTAAATGTGGGCAAGGACTGAGAGTGGTTAGTGGCGCCGCCGTCGATTACGACCGGGGAGGCCTGGGAATATCCGTTCTTCCAAAACCCAGTCCATTCTCCGCTTGAGAGCGTCGATCTCTTCAGATGGCAAGAGGGCTACTAATTCATTCGTTAGTTTATTTCTGGAATCATCGGAGGAATCTAGTGATTCCCGAAGTTCCGTCAAAGATTGCAGTAGATGTGACGGAATCGGTTCACTGGAGAAATCCCAAATCACCGTTCGTACCTTCATCTCTTCGTGAAAGGTCAACCCGTGGTCTATGCTCCAGAGTTTACCGCTGTCGCTTATCAATAGGTGGTTGGCCTTTCTGTCTGTGCTGTTGGCAACGAGGTCGAAACAAGCAATGACACGTAGTTGGTCAAAGCAGCCTTCTTCAAGGGTGTAGTAATTCTGTTGAGGATCATGGTCAACGAATTGTTGGACTGAGCCTATGCCGTACGGGCCGTCTCTGATGATGGTGAACGGAATGATGTCCCAGCCCAGGGTTTGGCTCAGGAGGTAAGCCGCGTACTCTCGTTTATAAAGAGTTCCTGTTGGGAAGTCCCAAAGCGGTGCTTCACCGTCTCTGGGCTTGTAGATGGCCAGGCTGTCATTCCCTTCCAATTCAATTTTGACTAAAAATGTGTAGTTGGAACCCTGACGGGTCAAATTATGGGAGACAATTTCACCGTGACGAATAATGTCTATGGCAGCCGGACCATTGATTGCTCCGGAACCTGGTTCCAAATTCGAATCAGAATTCGACTCGATCGTCAAAAGGTCAATCCTGCCGCGTTACTTAGGTAATCCAGCCCAAATTACGCTGGTAGTTCAGGCATTGTTTCAGCTGGTGGCTAGCCCGCTTCCAACACGGTGTGGCCGTTTGCCCTAGGACAGGCATGGCCGTCGGGGTTGATCAGTTGCCCGCAAAGGAAACAGGTTGGTCGCCCTGCGGCGCAAATCTTAAGGGATTCCTCGCTCACGATAGTTGCTTGTGCTGTTGTTATCCAGAATCCAACGGATTCCGTATCTGCGGTCTGGCTATCCCCTTCAGTTCTTTGATCAGGCTCTTCTCCCAACATTTCGTTGGTCTCCCGCTCGTATGCCTGAAGGTAGAAAGCGTTACTGTCTTTATCGTAGCTGAGTAGCATCTGGCCGGCCTTAAAATCTACGGCCAGATCGCCTCCAGACCAGGAGTCCTCTCGTAAGTCGCTGTTTCGGTCTCGATCTTCTTGTGAGAGACGGCCCACCATGTCCCGCAGATAGATGCCCAACTGAAGAAGTTGTTCCTTTTCCATCCAGACGGAGCAATTTGCTGAGCCAGAGCGTGCATCGACGCGAAAGGTCCTGTTGCCGGGTTCACCAAATGTCAGGACTTCCACGGTTGTGACGCTACCTAGGGAGTATTTAACTTGATTTGATTCCACGTCTATCATCATAGACGCCGCATATTATCTGTGGCAAGAGTGAAACGATGTTACAAATGGTGGTCTTAGTCTCAAACGTCCATCTTGATATTGGCTTTACTGATAGTTTTTTGTGCGTTGTTTTAATTCGCCGTCGAGATTTGTATGTATAATCCATTGATTCCTAGTCACGAAAGATAATCGGAAAAACGTCACATATATTGAGGAGTAACACTTATGGCAGAAGGTTTGACAGCGGCTATGGTCCAAGCGGCAATGAAGGCTATGATGGACAAGGCGATGGAGAAACCCAATGAGCCGATCGCAATGTGTATTGTGGATGCTGCTGGGAATCTGGAAGCCTACGCCAAGATGGACAATCTCCGGATGTTTAGTCGTAGGCACGCTCAAAGGAAGGCTTACACCTCCGCAATGATGGGTATGGATACGGTGACCCATGCCGAACGGTTACACGGCGGAGGCAGGAATATTGCTGACCTGGGTGACCCAATGATGACCTTTGGCCAAGGCGGTTTGGTGATTATGAAAGACGGCGTCATCCTCGGCGGGATCGGTGTTGGTGGTTATCCCAGCGGTCAGTCTGACGAGGATATTTCCAGAGTGGGCCTCAACGCTATGGGTCTTTAAACATCACCTGCATTAACAACGTTGCGTTGGCCGTATGAAAAATAAAAAACGCCCGGGTAATTTGCCCGGGCGTTTTCTATTGGTTTATTGAATTGGCCTACTAGCTAGTGATTGTTATCTGATGTAGATCGGTAGCGGCGCTGGTGGGGCCTGAGTAGTATTTCATTGCGTCATCAAGCATGGGTTGAGGATTGGCGTCAAACGCCGAATCCAAGTGGGTGATTACCAATTCTCCGACACCTGCTTGGGCGGCGGCTCTGCCGGCATCACCAGCAGTGGAATGACCGTGGGTGAAAGCTATATCACTTTCTTCGTCGGTTCGAAATGCCTCATGTATCAGTAATCGTGCGCCTTGGGAGGCCTTAACCAACTCCGGGTTGAACCGGGTGTCGCCGGAGAAAACCACAGACATTCCGTCAGAATAAACCTGCCAGCCTACAGCGCCTGCGATGTGGTCGGCAGGGAAACATGATGCAGTGGTTGTTGGTCCAAGGCTGATTTGTTGGCCCGGCTCAACAACTGTCCAGCGAACCACCTGGCGTCCGTCAGAGTTCTTGGCTCCGTCTCGATCAACTTCAGCAATATTAAGGTGGCTGGATACGCACATCTTGATAGCCCAATCCAGAGATTCCTCGGTTATAAACACGTCCAGAGGTGGCGCGTCCTGCCTCTCCAACGCCCGTACAAACTGAACGAAGAGCAAACCGGACATATGATCTGGATGGTGATGAGAGATTAGCACTTTGTCAAAGCTCGCCACCGGTATTCCTAATACTGACCCACTTCGGGCCACCGAGTTTCCCGAACTAGTGTCAATCAAGAGGCGGGTTCCGTCGTCACAATCGTAGACCATGGCGGTGTGGGCGCGGTTGGTTGAGGTTCCCGACCCCGTGCCGAGGAAACTGATTTTCATCTTGGGCATCTTGCTATCTCCGGGTAGGTGGAAAGCGGAATAAATATCTAAAGGTTATAGATTAACTCAGACTGCATCTGATAATCGTAATAATGGTTGGGTGTCAATGTCTAGTTGATTTTAGTGGGAATATTCAATTAACTCTCAATACGGTTGGTTTCCCACTCAGTCAGCCGTGTTTCAAGGGAACGTTGACGCAGTGCCATGGTCAGGTCTCCTCTCGTTCGTTCCAGCACACCACGCATCGCGTCAGTGTTGCGTCTGAGCCCACTGGTAACCCCTTCAGGGAAGTCGATGGTCACTAATACTCCGTACATTTCGTCCATGACGTCCATAAACTCTTGGCAGCCGTCCACCTCATCACGCCGGAGGGCGTCCAGGATGTATCTCCGCAGTTCTCCAATCACCTCAGCCATACCGTTGATATAGGCAGCGGCGTCCACTTTAAGATCAGCGATGGAAGGTATGTCAGCCCCTGATATAACCGCTAGGGTCACATTTGCTTCGGTGAATTCCTTGCGGGCGTCACTCATGAACCCCGCGCTGTATATTGAAGGGCTGCTCTCCTGGATATGATCTGCGTCTCTGAGTCTGGAGTCACCTTTTCTGATTAATTCGCGGGCATCATCAAAATCGCCACGGTGCACGGCTCGGATGGCATTGGCCGAAAATCTGATTACCTCCCTGGATACGGACAAGGCTTTTTCGCGGTCACTGTTCCGCTCAGTAAGTTCGTCGATTACGGAAGTGCCGATCTCAGTTAGAAACACCTGGTAACGCGATGGCATCAGATGTGTCCTCCGGATTCTTCAATAATCCCAAGCAACCTTGCATCCGCGGCTTCGGGTTCCGGAGATTGGGTCGATGGGACATACCTAGTAAGAGATTCGATGCAATGAAATATCGTTTGGTAACGTCTTTGTATTAAGTTACTGGTTCCGCCGGTGCTCTTCATAAGTCCATTCCTTTAGGGCTTTCCCCTGAGCGTGCGGCGTCGATGTTTTCCCTAATTGTCTGGGGCATATCAATTTCATATTTGTTGAAGGCGTCTTCAACTCCGCGGCCAATGTTGCGCGGGTCGTTGTAGTAGCCAGGAGACCTGTGATCGCTGCCCGCTGAAAAATTGTCGCGCATGGTGCCTATCGTCTTGCCCGTGGCAAAAGAGGACATTCGTCTTTCGACCTCCGTGCTCTGGCAATGGGAGCAGACTGGTTCCAGTCCGCTGTCAATGGATCTGACAAAGAATGACGATAGCTTGGAACAGGAATTGCAGCGGTATTCATATATCGGCACGGTAGTCTCCCGCGAAGGCTCGAGGCTGAAGTGGAAATAGGGAAAATGGCTACGGGTTTTTAATATCCCGGCGTTCGCGGTCGAAATCTGACGTGGTCTGACCGCCCATCTCTTTCTTGATACGACCCATGTAGTTATCGATGCTGGCGGGGCTACTCTCGTCTAAATCACGCATGGTCTCTCCGCTTGGTGCCCAATTCAGGCTGTCGCCCCAAGCCGCCTTGAAGGAGAACTTCGAGATTAGCCGCTGCATGTCTGAGCCTTGGCAATGATCGCAATTCGGTTGCTTTTCTTGGTCTGATTCAGACACCGTCCTAGTCAGTACCGAGGATATTTTTTGGCATTCGCCACAGCGATATTCGTAGAGAGGCACTTGTTCAGTCCAAATCAGCTAGAGATATGCTGTCTATCTAGAGAGCATATCTTAACATGAGCAGTTCAATGGGAGTTTGGTTACTTATTGGCAAGAAACTAAACGAAGTACTGACCTCGGCCAAGTGCGCGGACAGGTATAGGCTAATGTATAATGCGGCCACCCAAGCCGCCAGCCCATAAGCCTAGGGGTGAGCTTGATAAAGGTTCCGACCATGGGCCTGGGAATCAGACCCCAAGTCACGTTGGGATATGAATTAGGACCTGCCGAGGTGCCGCCATGGCGGATGAACCAGCCCACACACTTCCCATGTTTGGTGACGATCAGCCGGAATTAGCAGCCCCTGTTGCTAACGCTGCTCCAATTTCCAAGAAACGTGAGCCGCTGTTGATGATCATGGATGGCCACGCCATGGTGCACCGTTCATTCCGGGCAATATCTACCCAACGACATCTGACAGTAAATGCCACCGGCGAAGATGTGACAGGTGTCTATGGCTTCGCCAATGTGTTTTTGCGGGCGCTGAACGAGTGGAACCCTGCCTACTGCGCTATCGCATTCGATCTTTCTGTACCGACTTTTCGTCACAAGCAGTTTCCCGAGTACAAAGGACAGCGAGAGGCCACTCCAGAAGAACTTCGCCCTCAGTTTGGACGGGTGAAACAACTGATGACGTATTTTGGAGTGCCCGTCTTCGAATTAGAAGGTTGGGAGGCGGACGATGTTATCGGCACTCTGGCCGCACAGGCAGAAAAGATCGGCTTGGACTCTGTAATCCTCACTGGAGACCGGGATACCTTCCAGTTAATTTCTCCCAAAGTCCGGGTGGACTTGGCTTCTAGCATCCAAGACCGAAAGGTCTACGACGAAGCAGCGTTGATGGAACGCTATTCCGGCCTCACTGCAGCCCAGCAGACCGATTTCAAAGCCCTTCTTGGCGATACGTCAGATAACATACCTGGCGTGCCTAAAGTCGGAGAAAAGACGGCTATTACACTGCTCAACGATTACCAGAATTTGGAAGGTATCTACGAGCACCTAGAAGAGGTCAAGCGTCCCAGCGTTAAGGCTTCCCTGGAGGAGTTCAAAGAACGAGCATTCTTCAACCGTGGAATCATGACCATTGATTGTGATAGTCCAGTGGAATTGAATCTAGACGCAGCAAAATTTGGTGACTTTGACCGGAACGCCGTGCTCGACTTCATGACTGAATTAGAGTTCTTCACAATCATTCCCCGAATCCCGGAATCAGAAGGGGCAAAGGTTGCAATTGCAGATTCTGAAGCAGAACCGATTCATTTAGAAGAAACCGACTACACCATAGTGCAGACCAAGGAACAATTGGAGCAGATGTTAGCTGCGTTATATGAAGCCGGAAGGTTCTCTTTTGATACTGAGACCACTGGTCTGGACGCTGTGCAAGCAGGGTTAGTGGGACTAAGTTTCTCTACTGTGCCAACAGTTGCCTGGTACGTGCCAGTGGGGCATGAGGTGGGTGAACAATTGCCAGTTGAAGAGGTTTTGGCCGCGGTTCGTCCGATATTTGAGTCACCCGAGATCAGCAAGTGTGCTCACAACGCCAATTACGATATGACGATCTTGGCCAGCCACGGTATCGAATGCCAAGGTGTTGATTTTGACACCATGGTCGCCGCCCATCTCTTGAGTCGCGGCCAATTGGGACTCAAGAACTTGTCGCTGGATGTCTTGGGACAAGAGATGACTCCAATCACCAATCTGATAGGTGTCGGAAAGAAACAGGTCACATTTGACAAGGTGGGGATCGCTGAAGCCGCTTCTTACGCTGCCGCCGATGCCGATATGACAGAACGTCTTAGACGGGCTTTCGAAGAACCAGTGGTACGGGAAGGCCAAAGTTCTCTTATGACGGACATGGAAATGCCTTTGGTGCCGATTCTGGTGACCATGCAGCGTAACGGTATCAAATTGGACACTGCCGGTCTCAGGGAAATGTCTGAAGACCTGCGAGAGCAGATGTTCCAGACGGAAGAAGAACTATACAAATCAATCGGCCACACTGTGAATATCAACTCGCCCCAACAACTGAGCGATCTGCTATTCAATGAAATCGGACTGCCGAAGACAAAGCGTACTAAGACCGGTTATTCCACTGACGCCAACTCGTTGGAGGGCTTGAAAGGTCTTCATCCAGTGGTGGATCAGATTTTGGAATATCGGCAGGTTTCTAAGTTGAAATCTACCTACGTGGATGCTCTGCCAGACATGGTTAATCCACTCACAGGCCGCGTGCACACTAGCTATAACCAGACCGGCTCTGCAACGGGACGTATGTCCAGTAGCGACCCTAACTTGCAGAACATACCCATACGCACAGAGATGGGGCGTCAGGTGCGGAGGGCATTTGTGGCCGAAGGTGCTCCAGACCGGCTGCTTTTCGCTGCAGACTATTCCCAGATTGAGTTGCGGGTGCTGGCCCATATCTCTCAAGACCCGGGATTGTTGGAAGCTTTCCATAGGGGCGAGGATATCCATGCGTCCACTGCATCGCTGATGTTTGATGTGCCGCTAATCGACGTTGTACCCGACCAGCGGCGCGTCGCCAAGGTACTCAACTTTGGAGTGATTTATGGCCTATCTGCCCATGGAATTTCCCAGCAGACCGGCTTCAGCCGTGAGGAAGGAGCGTCATTCATTGAAACCTACTTTGCCAAGTACCCTGGCATTAGCGAATACCTTGAACGGGTGAAGGTCCAAGTCAGAGCTGAGCAGTATGTTGAGACTCTGCTAGGACGCCGTCGCTATCTTCCCGATATTAACAGCCCCAATTTCAATGTCCGGGGTGGCGCGGAACGTATGGCCATTAATATGCCCATCCAAGGCACGGCGGCCGACATAATGAAGCTGGCCATGATTCGCGTGCAGAACCGTCTGGATGATGAGGGCCTGCAAACCAAGATGCTGCTCCAAGTACACGACGAGTTGGTATTTGAGACTCCGAAAGAAGAGATGGACGCTATCAATGACCTCGTGTGCGACGAGATGCCTGCCGCAATGGACTTAGATGTAACCCTGAAAGTGGACACCAAGTGGGGCTCCACCTGGGGAGACATGGAGTAACGGCGCTGATTTAGACCTTATATCGGATTAACGTGGCTGAAGGGCAATCCCATAGCCAATTAGGAATACAGATTAGATATGGAACTCTACCGCAGCTTTATCTTTATACCCGGTAATCGCGAAAATATGCTGGAACGTGCCAAGGCGTTCAAGGCGGATGTCATTGTGGTGGATCTAGAAGATTCGGTCCATCCCGGTGGTAAAGCCGACGCTAGAGAACTAGCCAAGAAATGGGTGCCGATATTGAATCGGGAAGGTCAAAGAGTGGTCGTTCGGGTGAATTCCCTGGACACCGGCCTGACCAAGTCCGAGCTGGAGTCTGTGGTGTCGCCTGATCTCTATGGAATCAGTCTTGGTAAGGTCGAATCCACTTGGAATATGCGGGATCTTGACCGGATGCTGAGCGCTATAGAACCGTCCGCTGGAGTCGAAGTAGGTTCGACCAAAGTAGTAGCCTGGGCTGAGACTGCCAGCGCAATGGTCGATGCACGGGATATCGCTAAATCTTCCTCTCGAGTTATCGCCTTGGCCTTTGGCGCTGAAGATTTTACAAATGACATGAGAATTGAGCGTTCCGACACCGGGGAAGAGGTACAGGTACCCCGGTCATTGGTGCCCATAGCGGCTAAGGCAGCCAACGTGGCCTCATTGGATTCACCCTTTGTCCTGTTCCAAGACCCGGACGCTCTACGCGCCGACGCCATGCGTGCTAGGCAGATGGGCTACACTGGTAAACATGCCATCCACCCGGCCCAACTTGACATAATAAATGACGTTTTTAGCCCGTCTACCGAAGAAGTTGCCTACGCCAGAAAGATCATGGAAGCCTGGGATGAGGCTGAAGCCTCAGGACGCGGTTCCTTGGCATTAGATGGCCGGATGGTGGATGTTCCGGTGGTGAAGCGAGCACAGAACCTGCTGGACTTTGCCGATGCCATCGAGGCAAAAAGGCGTTAGGCCGAGCTTAATTTGAAAGATGATTTTCCGACGGTAGACCGTATTGTCCTGGATGGTATGAGGTTCTACGGGTTCCATGGCGTGAACCCAGAAGAGCGTGTTCAGGGGCAAGAGTACCTAGTGGACCTCGCAATTGAGATGGATCTGAGACTGCCTGGTGCGTCGGATAATCTTGACGATACCATCAGCTACGCCCACATTTACCGGGCGGTTAGAGACGTAATGGAAGGAGAACCCAGGAATCTGCTGGAAGCAGCAGCCCAGTCAATTGCCGAAAAGGTGCTCTCGGATTTTTCTGTGGATGCGGTTTCTGTCAGAGTGAAAAAACCCCATCCGCCGATTCGCGGCTCTGTGATTGAAAATGCAACCGTTGAGATAACGCGCCGCAGAGAGGGTTGAGACGAGAAGGTTGACGCGGAGAGTAGAGTCTGGAGTGTTGATATGAAGGTTCACGATTACCACGACGGAAACAGGGATTTACAGGAAAGATTTGGCACTACAAAACTGGCCGACAGGATGGCAGAACGTGCCGTCGATACCCTAGGAGCGAACGAACGTAACTTCATTGAAAATGCCAACATGTTCTTTTTGGCGACCTGCGATGATCGTGGGCTACCCACGTGTTCCTATAAGGGCGGAGACCAGGGCTTTGTTAAAGTTTTGGACGATCGGACTCTCGCATTCCCAAACTATGATGGTAACGGCAAATATCAGTCCATGGGCAATCTGCTGCAGAATGCCAATGCCGGTATGTTGTTCATCGACTTTGATGGACAACAGCGGCTGCGCATTCAAGGTGTGGCAACCATCGACGAAAACGATCCATTGATGGCGGAGTATCATGAGGCTCAGTTCATAGTGCGGATTCAGATCACAGAGTCATATCCGAACTGCCCCAGGTACATCCACCGACAGGTGATGGTCGAAAAGTCAGAGTTTGTGCCTGAACTAGGCCGAGAAACCCCCCAGCCAGGTTGGAAGAGTAGGCCAGAGTATCAGATCTAGATTCACTGGTGTATGGGTAGGTTTTACCTTGCTGTTCCCCTTGTAGAACGTGGTTAAACCCGGAGAGCCAAGGGAATTATCAGTGGTGCCGTTTCGGTTTGTGAAACATTGGTTGCAGTCTGGCCGAGTTTAAAATCTACGCTATGGCTATGTGTTCGATACAATTAAATGTGCTCGGTAAACAAAAAGCCTCTGAGAATATCTCAGAGGCTTTTAAGGTTTTTTATTTGGTGAATTACTCAGCGGCGGTAATGGTGATGTGAGACATATAAGAGTTGGCCTTTGCTCCGTGCCAGTGGTTTTCTCCTTGTAGGACGTGTACCACGTCTCCCACCGTGATCTCTTGTTCGTGGCTCTCGTCTGCTACTACGCCGACTCCGGAGGTGACAACGAGCATCTGGTCGCTCTTGTGGGTGTGCCAGCCGGTGGTGGCTCCTTTTTCAAAATTTACTATGCTGCTGTTGAAGGTCTTGCTGGCTCCTTCTGGGAGCAGATTCTGTCGGGTGCGCTTCACCTCTCCGCCGGTCCAGCCTGGGATCGGTGTGGCGGTGGCGACTGGAATAACTTCAACCTCTGCGATTCTAATTACTCTCATAAGACCCTCCTATGGTCAACTCGGGATTCAGACTTAAAGTTAGGGACGATAATACACCTCCGATACTACACATGGAACAACGTCACAGCCTTGGGCTAGTGATGACGCTCGAGTATGTAGTCCACCTGGTAAGTTGGGAACCCGTCAGTTGCGGCAGTGCTGCTTGTCTGAGCGTGGGGTTTGTGTTAATCTTTCAGTCAAATAGCTGATTAAAAATGGCATATCATGCTGTCTGGTGTTGAACCTGAATAGCAATAAACGAGACGAAAAATGCGTTGTGAAATCTGTCTAAAATCTGGAATGACTGGCAGCAATGTCAGCCACTCCAACCGACATACCAAGACTCGGTTTGAGGCCAACGTCCACAAACAAACGCTAATGCGTGACGGGAAACCGGTTAAAGTAAAGATTTGCACCCGCTGTCTGCGCTCACTGCACAAGTCAAAAAAGGTACAGAAGGTCTTTGCATCGCTCTAAGTTCCCGAGTACTTAAAAATCACCCATCCCCGATAAGCGGGGATGGGTATTTTTTATGCCTGATACTGGGTTCTGTCAGTTACTCCCCCAAGACACAGCCGCGCATGCCTTTCATGGCGTCGGGGATGGTCTCCCGCTCATTGAAGATGGCTGAGCCGGCCACCAAGATGGTCGCGCCAGCTTCTACCGAGTCCCGAGCGGTTGAGTCGGCCTTGATCCCGCCATCGACTTCTATCTGTGCGTCGTACTTACCCTGGTCGATAATAGCCTTAAGTCGGCGAATCTTGTCCAGGCTCTGGGGGATGAAAGATTGGCCGGATGCTCCGGGGTTCACCGACATAATCATAACCATGTCCAACATAGGCAGAATGTCCTCTACTGCGCTTAGGGAAGTGCCCGGATTGATGGCTACGCCAACTTGATTACCCTTGTCTTTAATCCGGGAAACCGTCCGGTGCAGGTGGCCGCATGCTTCAGCGTGGACCAGTATCTGGTCTGACTCTGTCTTGGCGAAGGTGGACAGTAGATTCTCTGGTTCCTGAATCATCAGGTGGATGTTCAAGGGGACGTCTGTATTGGCCCTGATGGCATCGACAACCACTTCGCCAAAGGAAATCGCTGGTACGAATACACCGTCCATAACGTCAACGTGTATCAGGTCGGCTCCGGCGTCAGTGACCGTACGGACCTGACGACCCAGATCGGCAAAGTCGGCGGACAAAACTGATGGAGCGATTAGAATCCGGGCCTCAGAACCCATTGTTTGCAGTCTCCAATATCTTTTTCGCTTCTTCTAATGCGGCCGCCACCCGATTCGGCGCGGTCCCTCCGGGGTTGTCCCTAGCTGCAGTGGAGGACTCGGCAGATATGTTATAGACGTCATCTGTGAACAAGTTAGACAACTTTTGGTACTCGGTCAACGGCAAGTCTTGAAGACTGATGTTGTTGTCGTCACACTGTTGGGAAAGCTGCCGCAAGATGCCGTGAGCCTCACGGAAAGGCATGCCCTTGCCCACCAAGTAATCGGCCAAGTCAGTAGCCAGCATTTGGCTTTCGCCAGCCAAACTTGAAACCCGTTCTTCATTTAACTGCATACCCGGCAGCATGGCCCGGAAAACGTCCAGGGTGGTAGATAGGGTGTCGGCAGCGTCGAAGAAGCCCTCCTTGTCCTCCTGCATGTCTCTGTTATAGGTCAGAGGAAGTCCCTTTAGGGTTGTCAGCATTCCAATCAGATCACCGTAGACCCGGCCGGTCTTTCCCCGGGCAAGTTCGGCGAAATCAGGGTTTCGCTTTTGTGGCATGATACTGCTGCCGGTGGTGAAATCTTCTGACAGTCGAATAAATCCAAACTCGCCGCTGGACCAGAGGACGAGTTCTTCGGACAGCCGGGAGAAGTGCATCATGCAAACAGATGCCGCGGCCAGGAACTCCACCACAAAATCCCTGTCAGAGACGGCGTCCATGCTGTTTGCGCTGATTCGGCTGAAACCCAATTCTGCGGCCAGGAACTCGCGGTCGGTCTGGTAGGCCACTCCGGCCAAAGCACCACTCCCAAGGGGCATTACATCGGTGCGTTGGTAACAGTCTGCAAAACGGTCAACATCCCTTTGGAACATCTCAAAATAGGCCAGCATATGGTGAGGGAATAGGATTGGCTGTGCTCGTTGCACGTGAGTATAGCCCGGCATAACTACATTTTGGTGTCGCGTGGCCAGCTCTAGCAATGCGGCCTGGACACCCCGGAGTCCGCTGGATAGACTCTCGATCGTGGTCTTGGTGTAGAGCCTGAGGTCAACAGCCACTTGGTCGTTTCTAGATCGTGCGGTGTGTAGCCTACCAGCCGCCGAACCAATGAGCTGATGGAGGCGGCTTTCTATGTTCATGTGCAGGTCTTCTAGAGTCGGATCCCAAGAGAATTTCTCTTCTCGAATCTCCTGCTCAATAGACATCAGGCCTTGGGCAATCTGTGCGGCGTCTTCTTGGGATATGATGCCCTGTTTGGCCAACATCTTGGCGTGCGCCATCGACCCGGCTATGTCCTGCTTGTACAGGCGTCGATCATAATCGATTGAAACTGTATATCTACTGAAATCAGCCATACTTTAAAGACTATAAACCCACGAGAGTCTGCGCTCAAGGGAAGGAGCTGCGAATTCTTTCTCATCACAGTCAAAAACGCCTAGGCCGCTCTGTGGCCTTACAGCCTTGTTAACTATGTGTCCTGCTGGCGTTTACGACAACGGTATTACCACGATTCGGTTAGGCTACCCAATCCCAACTATCCGGACACGGTGATTGATACCGTCAGCTATATAGAGAGTGCCCTGTTGATCTACTCCACACCCGTGAGGGCGTTCTAGTCCGCAGCCGATGGCATCGCCACCATCACCGTCACCACCTTGGTGTCCTCCGGCGATGGTGGTAACGATTCCGGAGGCAACGTCAATGAAACGTACTGCGTTGTTTTCTGTGTCGACTACTATGAGGTTGTCCTGATTGTCACACCGAATTGCTTTTGGGGCGCCCCAGGTGGCAGTCAAGGCGGGGCCGCCGTCTCCGGTATAACCCCTTTCCCCGGTTCCAGCGTAGGTGCTCATTATGCCGTTAGCATCGACCTTTCGCACGCCGTTGCCTTCTCTCTCGGCAATGTAGGTGTTGCCTTGCTTGTCCATACAGATGGCTCTGGGGCCCATGAGCGATGCTTCTGTGGCTGGTCTGCCGTCGCCTTCTCTGCTCAATTTTCCATCCCCGGCAAAGGTGGTGATTATCCCGGAGTCCAGGTCTAAACGTCTGATTCGTTGGTCTTGGATGTCAGCTATGAGCAGGCCTCTCTTACCGTCAAGGAAGCAGTCATTGGGTTCGCGCATCTGGGCCTGGGTTCCGGGGCCGCCGTCACCGCTGTACCCCTTTTCGCTGGTACCGGCTACCGTGGTGATAATGCCGGTGGCCGCGTTAACCTTGCGGATGGCGGAGTTTAATCGGTCAACTATGTAGATGTCGCCATTGGTATCTAGAGTCAGCGAGTAGAGATTGTCCATGGTCGCTTCTGTGGCCGGCCCACCGTCTCCGGAATATCCCGCCACACCAGTTCCGGCCACGGTGGTTATAATTTGGGTTTTCCTGTCGATTCGTCGGACGGTATGATTGCGGCCGTCGCAGATGTAGAGATTGTCTTCAGCGTCGAATGCACAGCCGTAGGATTCCCCAATGGTACATTCGATGGCTGGTCCTCCGTCACCGGTGTAACCCTCCTCACCTGTGCCGACTATGGTCCGGATCTTCCCTGTCGCAACTTCCATTTCTCCTCTCATTCTTGGCTCATTATCTAGATGCCAAAATTCTAAACGCGGTGACTCTTGCTTAATATTACGTTTCGACTCTAATCACAGGTGTTGGGTAGGTCAATGTTTATAATGTGGGTAACCCTTAGTCATTGGATAAAA